>Ga0306872_100513_pt1 | contig 15026 bp, 18 predicted proteins | sample AntRauMeHopE1498_FD_190455 | JGI IMG/M metagenome (GOLD analysis project Ga0306872, IMG submission 190455) | Saline lake microbial communities from Rauer Islands, Antarctica - Metagenome Hop E1 #498 (v2) (version 2) | ecosystem: Environmental > Aquatic > Non-marine Saline and Alkaline > Saline ...
TGCATCAGACGCTATCTGCTCAAGGGAACCGTTTTCATGATGCCACCCAGGGAGAACGTGATGAGTCTGTGCAAGAGATCAACAACCGGCCCCGGAAAGCGTTGGGCTAGTTGACCCCGGCGGAAGCATTTCAGAAACTGCCCTCGAAAGAAGCGACCACCTGATGTATTGCGCCTCGAACGAGAATTCGGACTGGTAGTCAATACCACACCATTAGTGGTACAGTATTGACATGGAGGTGGCGTGATGGGGTATCGGTACGACCTCTGGGAACTGGCTGCGTCCCGTCACGGCGTCGTGACCGTTACTGAGGCCGAAGATGCGGGTGTCCCTGCCGTTGAAGTGAGAAAGCTCGCAGCGCGTGGTGCCCTTCTGGGATACGGGCAGGGTGTTTATACGCATCGTGGAGTGCCGCCTACGCCGCTCACGGAACCAGCGGTTGCTGTGGCGCTCGGGGGCGAGGGGGCCTTCTTGCACCGTGAGGCGGTGCTCGATCTGGCCGGGATTGGGCAGTTTAATCCGAAGAAAGTGCGGGTAGGCACCTGCCGCCGTGTACGACGCTCTCTTCCGGAATGGATGGACCTCGAGAAGCGCCCTGACGTGACCGATGCGGATCTCACGCACCATGACGGAATTCCTGCGACGACGGCCCGCCGCGCGCTGGAGGATATGAAGCATCGGATGCCACTGGATCGTTGGGAGGCGCTGGTCGAGGAGGCACTGCGGCGTGAGCTGATCACAGACCAAGACGTCGCGTCGTGGAAGGCGGTATCGGCGTGAGCGGGGTGACGCCACCGTTGAACGTGACACAGCTTAATGACCGGCTCGCGCAAGCCGCGCGCGAACTGGGTATCCCGGTTGCGCGTGCGCGGGTGATGCTCTGCACGTTGATCGTGTCCCAGATGCTCCCTGACGCCGTCGCGATCAAGGGTGGCATGGGCATCAAGCTGCGATTAGGCGAGCGTGGCACCCGAGCCACGTCCGACCTCGATGTCTCCACTCGCAGTCGTGGCGAGGAATTTGAGCAGGTATTCCGTTTGCGACTTACCAAAGGGTGGGGAGCAGTTCCGCCATCGAAGGGTGAGATCCGGCGCAGCCCCGATGCGCCGGATCGTGTTGCCTTCACCGCGTCAGTGCGTGCAGTCAAGCTTCACGATCCGGGGCTTACCCGGCCCAAGTATGTGATGCACCCGTATCGGGTGTCGATTGCGTTTCTGGGGAGCGCGTGGGGTGCGTTGGACGTTGAAGTGTCTGACCCTGAGATTGGTTTGCACGCGCACCCGCGGAAGGAGATCGACGGGGAGCTGGCATGGTTTGGCGGGTATTTCAGTTTCGGCGACCTGCAGCCTGTGGAGTTGGTCGATTTGGAGTATCAGATCGCGCAGAAAATCCACGCAGTGACCGATCCCGCCTACGAGCGCGCCCACGATCTGGTCGACCTGCAAATTCTCTGGAATATTGAACCCAACCTGCCGCTATTGAACCGTCTCTGCGCAGGCACCTTCGACTGGCGCAACCAACAATCATGGCCGCCACTGCCGCTTCGTTCGATGGAGGGCTGGGCGCTCGCCTACGCCGACGCCCGTGAGGAGACAGAGGTGAACGGCCACACACCTGTCCTCGCGAATGTCGCTGTGGCCCGCGACTGGCTTGGCGAGATCATCGAGCGCATCGCCGCATTCGACGCCTGAGCACGACGGGGGTTGCAGGGGCCAGTCACGGTTGCGTGGGGTGTGGAAGCCAGGCGCTGATAGGCGAGCCAACGATCGCGCCAACTGCCAGCAGCCCTCCGGCGAACGGAGTTCTGCTGGCCTGTTGCAGGAAGAGAGTGGTCGGATCAGCGCGTTGGACTCGTGCTGCTCCATGATGTGCGCGGTCCATCCGGTAATCCTTGCCATGACGAACAGTGGAGTAAACAGCTTTGTGTCGAAGCCGATCAGGCTGTACGCAGGGCCCGACGGATAGCCAAGGTTCGGACGGATGCCCTTGCGCTCAGTCATCGCCGCCTCCAGAGCGTCGTAGAGCTGAGCAAGGTCCGGACGGTTGTACTCTGCGACGAGGGTGTCCAGCGCGGCTTTCATTGTCGGCACCCTGGAGTCCCCGTTCTTGTATACCCGGTGACCGAAACCCATAATTTTGCGCTTATTCGCGAGCGCGGCATCCAGCCAAGTTTCCACTTTGTGTGCGGTGCCGATTTCGTCGAAGGTGTGCATGACTGCCTCGTTTGCGCCACCGTGCAACAGGCCCTTCAGCGCACCCCTAGCAGCCAGCACGTCGAGCCGCCCCCCGAATTCTAGTTCGAAGTGCAACACATCAGGTGATCGCTCCTTTCGAGCATAGTTCGTGAAATACTTCCGCCGGGGTCAACCACCCCAACACTTTCCGGGGCCGGTTGTTGATCTCTGTGATGTATTCGTCGAGTTCTTCCTGGGTGACATCATGAAAGCTGGTCCCTTTGGGTAGGTAGCGTCGGATGCGGCCGTTGAAGTGTTCGTTCGTTCCCCGCTGGAAGGACGAATACGGGTCACAAAAATAGGTGGGCACCCCCATGGTGTCGGCGAGTGTGTGATGAAACGCGAACTCGCTGCCATTATCTGCGGTCACAGAGGCGACCGCGTGGGCGGGCAGGAGGGAAAACATTCTGTACTGCGCACGCCAGGTTGCCTCCGCGGTGATCGCAGGAATCTTCACAGCACACAGAAACCTGGATTGGCGCTCCACGCTGGTGTGTATCCCACCAGAGTGCCCACGGCCAACAATGCTGTCTGATTCCCAATGTCCAAAGGTGGTCCTGGATTCGACGTCTAATGGGCGGTCATGGATTGACACACGCCATCTGATCCGGTCCGAATGGACTCTCCTTCCGGCCCGTTTCCGGCGTTTCTTATGGCCCCTGGGCAAGTATTGCCACAATTGTCGCTCCTTCCTGCCGGGCCCATAAATCCACGCGTATAAGGTTTCGTGACTGACCCGCATGCGTGGGTCGTCCGGGAAATCGTGGGGCAGCCGGCCACCAATTTCTTCTGGTGTCCACCCGTCACGCAATCGGGAGAACACGTGGTGAACTAAAGGGTCATAGCTCATCCGATACGGCTGATGAGACAACGTTTTCCGTTTCGTCGCGTGGTGTTGGGCTTGCCAGGCAAGATAGATTCGCTCCCGTGGCATCCTGGTGTCGAGTTTGTTGCGCAAATATGGTCGCAGGTTCGCATGGTCTCGTTCAGGCGACCAGGACCTGCGCCTGACCTCCCGTGAAATCGTGGAACGGTGACAGCCCAGCTGGGCTGCGATCATCGTTTGGGAGTGGCCCGAATCGAGAAGTTTCTCAATCTCGATTCGGTCAGACAGAGTCAAATGCCGGTAGTTTGTTAACAAGGAAGCGCAACCCTTCTTCAGGTGGATGTGTGGATAACAATCACCTTAGAAGTTGTTGCGCTTCCGTTTAGAACCCGGGGCGCTTCCGTTTAGAACCCGGGGCGTCTAAGCTGGGGTGGTGGCTAAACTAAGGGGCCTAAGAAAAAAGATTCAGGCCACGCTCTTGACAAGGGGCTTGTCAGGCTTACTTGAATCCTCGATTTTGCGGTGCGCAGAGCGAGTCCATGAAAATCGATGGGTCAGTAATCCAGACCGGTCGTTAGGTGGGGGTGGAGGGATCGTTCTTGCCGACGTATTGCGTGATTTCGGGGTGATGCCGGGTGACACCCTGATGGTTCACTCCTCTTGGGACCGATTGCGGTTTGCATTTGAGTCACCCATAGATGTAATTGCTGCTCTCCTTGATTACCTTGGTCCGCGTGGAACGCTTGCGATGCCAGCGATACCGTTACTCGAAGCACGAGACGGTGCAGTGTTTGATGCGGATCGGACGCTGTCGAAAGCCGGCCTTGTAAGTGAAGTCTTCAGGAGGACGGCCGGAGTGGCAAGAAGTATCTCAATCAACCATTCCGTGTGTGCCATCGGTCCAGAGGCTTCCTACCTAACGCGCGACCACCATCTCGGTATAACTAGCTGGGATAGAAAATCACCTTACAGGCGGCTGTCGATGATGCCGAGAGCATGGGTTGTTGGACTAGGTGTTGGACGGAAACTCAGAGCAGCTACGGCTACGCATTGTGTGGAGAGCGAGCTAATCGCCCACCCATATTTCCGCAAGCTCTTTACAAGTACGATCAAATATCAATACAGATCTCGGAGTCTCGGCACAGGAAAAATCGTCCAGCGTGTCCGCCACGGAGCAAATTATGGGCCGAAATTGGCCCGGCATTTTTCCCAAGATGAATTGAAAGAGGTCACCATTTCTGGCGTCGACTTCTACGCCATCCCAGCAAAAATTCTCGTAGAAAAGAGCATCAAACTGGGTCTTCAAGGTAAGACGATGTACATCTGGCCTATTCCCTGGCCTTGGTATTTTTGGCAGTCGCGGCCCAGAAAATGAAGATACTTTGGTAAAGAAAGTAAGCCCGTTGAAGTTGCCAAAGGAGGCAAATAATGGCGAAGGAGAATCAATCTACGGGTGAGGCGGAATTTTTCGTAACGTCAGCTATCGTAAATATTTCTCCGAAAGTCCCCATTTTTATTGGGTGCGGGCCTCCGCAAAAGATTTTAGATCTTCGTTCCTCAGAACTTGAGGCGAACATCTTGTTGGTCAGGGCCTCAGACGCGTCACCGGTCATTCTGTTCGTCAGTTTGGATGCCTTGTACGTTGGTCCCCGGCTTCGACAAGATATCGAAGCTGAATTGGGGCGAGAACTGCGGGATGTCGAAATAATCTTTTCTGCAAGCCATTCTCATTTCGCGCCGATGCTCGATGACACTAAACCGAAACTCGGGAAGGTCGTTGAAGAACATTACGTCCGAGTTCTGTCAGATCTTATTGCTGGGATTAGAATAACTCTAGGGGCAGAAAGTTCGAAACTAGTCAAAATCAGTCACCATCGATACCGGACACGGGCACCAATGTATCGTCGGCGTGTTGTTCCCCTGGCCCTCAAAAATGGAAAACTTGAATTCTTCAGATCTCAGTGGCTTCCCCATCCATTTCGTCGCCTCAGGGTTTTTTCCGACATCATCAAGTTCACCTCTGTCGAAGGAATCGAGGCGTGCATTTGGATAATGCCATGCCATCCGGTCAGTTACATCGGGCCCAACAAAATTTCGGCTGATTATGTGGGAGTCGCTAGAACGGCCCTTCGAGAGTCGGTTTTTGCCAAACCGAAGACGCCAGTTGTCTTTATCCAGGGAGCATCCGGCGATTTGCGCCCATCATCCATTGGGCTCCGGAAGCTCGATTCCGTCAAGTCTCTAGCTGTGAACTTGTTGTACGGCCCGAGTTTCATTCCATTCAATAAGGATGGGTGGCTGAAGTGGGTCAGTGGCCTCACGACCGAATTCATGGGTGCTATCAGAGAGGCCTCCCCAATTGAGAAGGCGCCTTTTGAAGGAAACCTTGTAACTGCTCAGAGGCATGCGCTGCGCCTAAACGACTACTTTGAATTTGCTTACTCCAGGGAGAGATTCTTAACTATTCAGTCGCTGCAGCTAGCTGGGGTTCACTTTTTAGGTGTCTCCGCAGAAGTGTCTTGGGAGCTTCGAAGCTTGTTGGCCAAGGCATTGGATGATCCTGAATTAGTAGTGGGTGGCTGTATTGAGGACAACTTTGGGTATCTATCGTCCTCCGGTCAAGCTCGCTGGGGGGGCTATGAAGTGGAGGGCTTCCTGGAACCTTTTTCTTTGATCAGGCGCGCCTGTGATGTAGAGAGTGAACTCTTCCAACAAATCCTTTTAGTCTGTTCAGAGGCAGAATCCTCGGATTAGGGTTTTGTGGACGCCAGGACTGAAGCGTCCCAGGTCTGCTGACGATGCGGCCGGGTTCTTCAACGAGCGAATCGGCGGTGATGGATCGCTCCACTCAAGCGCTCACCAGTGTGGTCATCGACAATCGAGGCGGGCCTCACCGGCCTGTCGTTCTCAGTGGCACCGAACCGGAAATCAACCGCCCACGCGGTGTCCGGCGAGCCCGCCTGGAACGGGTCTGCAGTTGAGCTCTCCACGCGTTTACGGCGCGCCGAACGATGACCCGCAAACCTTCCTCCCGCCACAACTGTTGGTCCCTCTTGACGTTGGTTCTCCGACTTTCCCCTCCGGCGGCAGCGTCGGCGTTGCGGTGACCGAGACGAAGGTAGTCTTTTTCGCCGCGGAGCACACCCTATGCCCGCTCACACAACCAGCCCCGGCGGGTAACAGTGACGTAGCCGCCCTGAGAAAAAAACGCGGTCGGCAGTGACAAGTTTCCGGACGATCTGTTCCGACGTGTGCCGGCGTCGTGTCGTAGTCATGATCTATTCAGTGTCCCACCCCACATCGCTGAGCAACATCACCTGGACCTAAAAAATGGAGTCCTGCGATCAAATCATTAGAAAATGAACTCCACCTTGTGAAGGACACCTCCGAGTTGTTTGATTCTGGGGCTGTGGTGCCCCCGAAAGAAGGCAGACCGTCGCAGAGGGACTCAAAGCGGGGGGCTATTCCGTCCGATCAGCAGCAGGTGTTTCCATGGCACACCGGTCAACCTATGGGTACCGAACACGCCCCAGGCCCCTAGCGAACGAGGGAGTGCGTCGACTGTTGGCCGCTGACGCGATCAGTCAGGTCCAAGTCGCCCATGAAACCTGCGGGTATCGGCGCGTCTAAGCAGCCTTGCGCGTTGAACGGTGCGTTGTGGACAACCATAAGCTCGTCGTCCGTTTGATGAGCCAGTGAGGTCTTTACGGGCTTCGTCAAAGGAAACCCAGAAACGTAACCTCATCAGTGTCCGGACCAGTAGTGACCTGATAAACCGTAACTTCACCGCCACTGGCCCTAACCACTTATGGGTGACCGACATCACGGAACACCCCATGAGGGAAGGCCCTTTTACGCCTGCGTGGTCTTGGACGGGTTTTCCTGGGAAGCCTCCGGTTGGGCTACTGACCGCAAGGAGGAGACCAGACTGGCAAACTCGGCGCTTTACATGGCCTGGTCCACCCGACACACAAATGAACGAGGCGTCATTCACGCCAACCAAGGCACCCAGTCAGTTCACCTCCTGGGCGTTTACCAGGAACGTCGACAAATACGGGCTACGGATGAACCTTGGCACGGTTGGTGATTGCTGCAACAACGCCCTGATCGAGTCGTCCTGGGCGCGAATGCAGACCGAACTTCTGAACCTGCGGAAATAGGTCACCACTGTCGAGCTCAGTAGCGAAATGGCCGACTACATCGACGGTTTCAACAACCATAACTGGCGCCACTCGACACTAGATACACTGGTGGTGACCGAGTATGAAACAACCCATACGACCTTGCTGCAACTAGCGTGCGTCCGGTCGAAAAAATGGGGGTCACATCATGCTCGACCCTCTCGCGTGACGTACCTCGCTGATAGTGTGGTCAAATTTAACGATTTGAGAGGGGCAAAAATTGTCACCAATCAGGTGCCGACTCATGAAGCTTCTTGATCTGGCCAAGAAGACTCTCCTTGGTCGGCTAACGTCAATTGTTGTTCTTGTAGGTCTAGCCCTAATCACCAATTGGTTCATCGTCGATTTTGCGCTCGCTTCAAACCGCGGTTTCGAACTCACCGATGAAGCACTGTATCTGTTGGCCGCCCGCGATGTAGGAAGTACCGCACAGTGGGGCTTTCCGTGGGGGTGGCATACGGCGCCACTGTATGCGCTGGTCGGAGGCGACGTAAGTTCCTTTCGAACGATTGGCGGTGTCATTCTGACTCTGTCAGGAGGCGCACTCGGTGCCGCTGCCTTCCTTGTTCTCAATAGGGACCTTCCTCTTCAGACTTTTTTTTACCAAAAACAATGGGCGACTGGTTTGGCAGTTTTTACGTTGACGGGTTGGGCTACTTCTTTCTTGTACTACTCGGGCCTCTTGCGCGCCCCAAGCTACAACTGGGTCGTTTTAGAGGGTCTACTTTTAGCGGGAATTGGCGGTCTGCTGCTAATTCGCAAGAGCTCAGTCGGCCGACGGTCAGCACTCGGGCTCTATAGATTGGCCAATATTGCTTTGGTTGCGTTTGGGCTCATTTATTCCTCGCCGGGCAAGCCAACAACTCCTGTTTTCTTTCTCATAATTCTCTTCCTTAGTTGGTGGGCATCTTCCGGTGTACGAACCGCCACGGCGCTGGTCCTCCAGGTCGTTCTGGGAGCAATTGGTGTGGTGGCGGTTTTCGTAGGGCTCGGCGTCTGGCCGCGAAATTTCCTTCAAAACTTTTTAAGCCCCATCCAAGGACCCTCTTTGACCGGGGCTGGATTGTCGGAGGCGTTCAAGGATCTAGTGAGCTTTCCGGTACCACTATTGAGGGCTCTGATTGACTTGGGTCCAAGCATCTTTGGCCCGTTAGCGCTCGCGCTCCTGGCATGGTTACTCAGTTTCGCCCGCGCTAGGTGGAAACTCGAGTTGAGGATTTCAGCGACCGGCGTTGCTCTAATAATCCCTCTCTGGCTTTTCGTTTTGCAGCCTTTATTCGATCCCGACTTAGAAGTCGGTGGCTGGATTGCTCCGAGGATGGCGGTCACTCTGGTAATCATCATGATGGTCGGAGTTTTCTACTCACTGACGTTATTTCTCGAAAATAACCAGAAAGAGCTCGTTCGGCCACAGCGGCTGTCATTAGCGATTGCTCTACTACTCGTGTCCATGCCCTTAATCTTTGGTTTTGGGAGCGGTAACGGGGTCCTACAAATGAGTGCCCTCGCGGGTATTGGGTTTATTCTCGCCTCTCTCGTCCTCCTGCATTCCGCAGACCGCAGCGGCAAGTGGTTAACAACAATGAAATTGTCCGTCGCGGCGCTGGCGCTCCTTGTGTCAGTTGTGACGTTGTTTGATGGCCACCAGGCACCGTATCGGCTTCAACCTATGAATATGCAGACACAGTCGGTTGAGCTGAACGACTCAGCTGGTTCCCGGCTGATGGTGGACCCCGCCACTAAAGAAAGAATTGTCAACCTACTCTCCGTAACAGAGGAAGCGGGGTTCACTCCGGGGACGCCAGTAATAGGGCTCAGGCTGACGACGAGCTGGTTTGCAGCTGAGAGTTATGCTTTGGGCGCAGATGTCCCCCAGAGCTTGATGCCTTCTTTATGGGGCTATCCCGGATCCTTAGATTTAGCAATCTACAACATGCAAAACGACTCATCGGCTTTTCAGTGGAACCGAGCTTGGATTCTGATTGAGGACGAAACGCGGCTTGATGAGGCAGGCATCAAGAATCTCAGCTCATATCTTGAGCACCTCGAACGCAAGAGTGGGCTGGCCTTCCCCGGTGATTATGCGCTGATCGGCCAGGCCGATGGCCTGGATATTTATCGGCCTAGTCCGACGCCGTAGAATCGGCCAGCTGGGCGACCCAAGGCAGACAACCGCATACCGATGTCGAAGCACCCGTGTGTCGGTAGCCCCCCCCTCAGTAAGTGTCTTTGGCCCTGTCGCTTGGAGAATAAACGGACACATCAATGATTGGAAGCGCGGCAAGGGGGAGGCTTCGTGCGGCGATCCTCATGAGACCCGCGAGAGGCACCATTAATTGAAAAAGAGGTCCCTTTCTCGAGATAAAATCCCGAGACCCAAGTCGGGCCGTATAACTGATGAAGGCATCTCGGTTGAATCCGTAGCTCAGGTTGGAATTCTTAAAGAACCTCCTAACCTGGCGATATGTAGGCCATGACAAGTCGTCCCAAAAATCTTGCGCGTTCTCGATGCCCCTCCATGAGCCTCTGAGGTGGGAGGCCACAAAAAATTCTGTGAGCTTCTTCGAAAAAACGGTGGGAATGTTGAAATGAGGCTCGTAGGGGAGAGCGTAATTCGGAAAGATGAAGTGTGCTCCACCCCCTGAATTCAGGTGGTCCGCCACATTGCGGATCAGGTTGGGGTAGTCCGGGACATGTTCGACCACCATGATTGCAATAGCGCATTCAAAATCTTTTCCCAGCTCGGGAAAATCCTCGAGAAGACCATCGAGATAGGTAACATCGGGGTACTGTCCTTTCCAGGCCTGAAGGAAGGCCTGGCGGATCTCGCCATGCCCGCCAAACCCAGCAGATTCTGGCTCAACGCATACGACCCTTTTGCCGGTAGCGGCAAGCAAAAGGCTGAGTAGGCCTATGCCGCCGCCAACTTCTAAAAGTGTTGTCGCCCTTTTCACGCTGGGTCGATTAACCAACATGTCGAAGAAGAAAAAAGCTTCGTCAACATAGGTTGCGAATTTCTCGCGAACTGCATCCTCCTGATTTTCTAGCCACTGATCCAGAGCTACATCGTCGCAATAAACACCTAAGCGACTGGTCGAGGATGGACGCGGTACCTCAAAATTACGCGCTCCAGCAGGTTTCATGCGATTTCCTCAATCTCTAAATTCAACAGGAAGAACATAGGCACGGAAAATTTTTTCTCAGCCGCGTTCGGGAAGTATTCCCTTCGTCAGCCAACGCTTGGCTCGGACGCGCGAAAAACCAGCCACCGCGACACCGCAAAGGACACAACTGAAAGCAGAATCAATACCAAGACATAGGCCAAGAACGGTTCGAGTCCCATAAATTCGACAAGTAGAACCAGAAATATTGGCCCCAAGAAAAACAACATCCACTGGGCAGAAAGAAATTTCACAAAGGCTCGAAATGGTTTACTCGGATTCCCAAAAACGAACTTACGGTGAAGCGCAAAGGCAACGGGAAACCAGACGACGGAAATCATTACCGACGGCCAGACGTATCCAAGAGTTTCCCTGAAGGATCCGACCAGCCAGTAATAGGAAACAAGGGAAAATACCGCACCTAACCCGCCGACAAGCCCATACCTCGTGACAAGCCGAATCAAACCTTTCCCTGGCACTCCGGCTACCAACGCGGGCCTCGCGAAACGAGCTGAGCCATGAGCGCGCTTTGATTCCTCGGTTGGTAGGGTTGTCTTCTCCACTGACTACGAGGGTACCGTGAAAATTCCGTTCAATCGTTTCGAATTTACGCCCGAAGAAACAGCCGAGGCACTCAAGGCCCTCCAGAGTGGCCATATTTCAGGCGGCGGGCCCAGAGGAAAAGTAGCAGAGCGGTTGCTGTCCGAAATTCACGGTGGAGCAGGCGTTTTACTCACCACGTCATGCACGCACGCACTCGAGATGAGTGCTCTCCTTCTCAACCTCGAAGAGGGCGACGAAGTAATCGTCCCGGCTTTCACCTTCGTCAGCAGTGCGTTGGCCTTCTTGGCGCACGGCGCAAAACCTGTCTTTGTTGATGTTCGTGAAGACACCCTCAACATCGACGAGTCACTGATTGAGCAAGCAATCACCGAGCGGACACGAGCAATCTGCGTCGTGAACTACGCGGGATTAGGCGCTGAACTCCCCCAAATTATGGCCATCGCGAAGAAGCACAACCTAGAGGTTATTGAAGACAACGCTCATGGCTTGGGTGGAGCAATCCATGGGCAAACCCTCGGCACTTTTGGTTCCATGTCAACCCTGAGTTTTCACGAAACCAAGAATGTGTCCTGCGGCGAGGGCGGCGCACTTATCCTGAATGACCCTGCGCTCCAGGAACGAGCAGAAATACTGCGCGAAAAGGGCACCAACCGCTCCAGATTCTTCAGAGGCCAAGTAGACAAATACACATGGGTCGATAAAGGATCAAGTTGGGTCCTCTCCGACATCCTTGCAGCATTACTGCCTCCGCAACTGGAAAACCTTGCCCCCAATCAACTGCACAGGGCCAAGCTGTGGGACACCTACTGGTTTGGGCTCCAAGAGTGGGCCCGCGAAAAGGGCTTCACCCTCCCTCTGCGCCCGGACGGAGTCGTGCAGACAAGTCACCTTTTTCATGTTCGCACGAACACGCTGGACGAGCGCTCGCAACTAATCTCATCCCTGGCAGAGGCTGAAATATCTTCGGTGTTTCACTACCAAGCGCTCCACTCATCCCCCATGGGACAAAGCCTGGGTTACACGGCAGGGCAGTTTCCTGTCTCTGAAAAAGCATCGGATACTCTCCTCCGGCTCCCAATGTTTCGGACTCTCGACGAAAAGAGGGTCGCTGAGGTTGTGGGAGAATTGAGAGGAAGGTAATTCGGCGACTACATTATTCTCTACTCCGGATGGCCGACATAATTGAAAAACTCGAGGTTCAGGTAATTAGAGAGGTTGCGGCGCGTGGGCTGGTCCTCAATCGGAAACATCTTTGATCCTCGGGATCACCCCAGAAGCCCCTATCTCGCGTCACACGCGGCCAATCCAGTCGCAATTCAAATCGGCGGTGACCGATACAGGATTTTTTATAGTGGCAGAGACAAATTCAATCGCTCATCTGTCGGCGGATTTGACTTCGACCTAGCGGAGCTAAAAGTCACCGATATATTTTTCGAACCATTCGCAATTTTTGGCCCTCCTGGATCCTACTACTCCCATGGGATCGGGCTCGGTTGTTCCTACATTGCGCGCGGGAGGATATTTCTGCTTTTCATGGGCTGGCATGTCCCATCACTCGCTGGACACTGGCGTGGAGAAATAGGAAAAATTGAACTTCAACCCAATTTATTGACTATGCGGGTCAGTGAGGGAGGTCCGATGCTGGGCATTGGACCTGAGAACCCGATCAGCGTCTCTTATCCCTGGACGATTCACAACCCGCAAGGGGGCATTCAAATGTGGTATGGCTCAACGCTCACCTGGGATGCCGGAAATGGGGAGATGGTTCATACTTTGCAGAGAAGTGACTCAGACGATGGGGTTTCCTGGACCAAGACTGCGTCCTTTATACCGCCCCAGTTAGGGAGCATGCAGGCTTTTTCGAGGCCGACCGTTATCCAAGATTCGGAAGGTCACCAGGAGATGTATTTTTCTTTCAGGGGCAAACCCCCCGGAAAATACAAGATTGGCTACGCAGTTAGCAGAGATTTTGGAGACTCGTGGTCTGTGAATCCAGCGGCAGTCACTTTCGACTCACCCCTAGGCGAGTGGGAATCGGAGATGCAAGAGTACCCCTTTGTGTTCTCCCACGAAGGCCAGCAATTCATGCTCTACAACGGTAACGGCTACGGGGCGACAGGTGTGGGGCTTGCAATTCATCGTTAGGATCACCTGAAGGCTCTAATGGGCTCTTTCCCGGGCCGAGGACGATTCGCTGAAATAATAGATCTGCTGGAAATAAAGAAAGTGAGCACAGAAAATGGTTGTTTCCTATGGAGTTGTCCCGGACCAAATCCTCACGGGTCCCGTATCTCCTCTTGCGGAGCGAGTCAGTAGAAATGGATTCTGCGTGATTGACTCGGGACTCAACGAAATAGAGGTGGAGTCCGTGCAGGCTCATTTCGGAGAATTACAAAAAGCCTATATAGCAAAACATGGCCTGACGAACCTGGAGGTGCTAGGAGAAGAGCACATGATTCGCGCTCCCCTCACGCTTGGTGACAAGATTTTTTCTGAGATCGCCCTAAACCCCAACGTATTGGAGCTTGTCTCCCAGCTTATTCAATCTCGGTTTTATCTGAGTCAGCAAAATGGCGTAATCAACCCGGCGAGCCAAGAATACAGCCAAGGAAGGTGGTGGCATGACCCCATTTTTTAGGTCCATATGATCTGACCCCCTGGTTTTGGCCGGGCTCACATAAGCTGCAGCGTGGGGGCGTGCTTGGTTTCATATTCGGTTGGCGTCAGCATATCCAAGGATGAATGTCGCCGTTTCTCGTTATGGAAGGAGTCGATGTAGTCGACCATTGCGGTACTGAGCTCGACGATGCTGGACCATTTTTGCCGATTCAACAGTTCAACTTGCATGCGACCCCAAAACGATTCGATCATCGCATTGTCGTAACAATCACCGATTGTCCCGAGGCTAAGCCTGAGCCCATACTGTTCGACCCTCTGGGTGAATGCCCACGCCGTGAACTGGGGGCCATGGTCGGCATGAATGATGCCCCCAACTGCAGGTCTCCTTGTGCTGTGCGCCATGAACAAGGCTGAATTCACCAGACTCGTCTCTGGCCGCCGATCAACCGCCCAACCAACCGCTTTCCTGGAAAACACGTCCAACACCACGCAGGCGTAAACGGTTCCTTCTTTCGTGGGGTGTTCCGTGATATCGGTGACCCATAACTGGTTCGCTGCGGTGGCAGTGAAGTTCCGGTTCACCAAATCACTACTAGTCCGCACGGTAATCAGGTTCCGCTTCCGCGATTTCCTCCTGGGAAGCCCGGAAAGGCCCATTTCTGCCATGACAGCAGCCACGAGCTTATGGTTCACCGTCACGTCCCGCTCGATGCGCAGAGCTGCGTGAACCCGTCGATACCCATACGTTCCTCTGGATTCCTGGTGAATCTGACCGATTACGTCGGCAATCAAGAGCCGACGGATTGAGAGATTCGATGGCGGTTTGGGTCGTGTTCGGTAACCAAACGTTGACCTGTTTACACCGGAGATTTGGGTCGAAGCCCGGATTGAATACCCGGCCGTCACGAGTCCTTCTGCGACGGCCTGCCGTCTTTTGGGGGCACCACCGCCTGGGCGTCGAACAATTCTGAGGCGTCCTTCACGAGTTGGAGTTCTTGCTCTAGGACGCGGATACGTTTCCTCGCAGCACGCAACTCGGCACTCTCCTGAGAATCCAGGCCGTCCTTCACGCCGGCGTCAATGAGGGCTTGGTGTTTCCACCGGTGCAGAGTTTGCTCCGGCACTGAGGTTTCGTGGACCAGAGATAAGACGCTTTCACCAGCCACCATACGGTTGACCATGTCACGGCGAAAATGGGGTGGATACTGCCTGGGCATAAGGTGCTCCTTTCGAAGCCACCATGCCACAACTCTCATCAACAACGGCCAATATTTGGGGGTCAGATCATATGGACCTAAAAAATGGGGTCATGCCAATGGCATCTGCGGAATGCTCCGGCCATTGGCCCAGTTGAATCAGGGCCTCCTGGTTCTTCAAAAACTCCTTTGCTGAAGACCGCTGCTTGAAGGTCATGGAGGCGTTATGGCGGGCATTATCTGGC
>Ga0306872_100514_pt1 | contig 15022 bp, 15 predicted proteins | sample AntRauMeHopE1498_FD_190455 | JGI IMG/M metagenome (GOLD analysis project Ga0306872, IMG submission 190455) | Saline lake microbial communities from Rauer Islands, Antarctica - Metagenome Hop E1 #498 (v2) (version 2) | ecosystem: Environmental > Aquatic > Non-marine Saline and Alkaline > Saline ...
TACGTTCTTTTTATCTAAAGAACGATTCTTTATTTGTAACAGAGCGTGTTGGCTAAACAAGATCTTCATAACGTGATTGTAGCACGGGAGGTTAGTAGGTTTTCCGAAGGACGGTCCTTCGGAGTTAAGTAGGTTTTCCGAAGGACGGTCCTTCGGAGTTATATAGTTAAGGAGGTTCGTAGGTTTTCCGAAGGACGGTCCTTCGGAGTTAGTTACTACCCAGACACACAAAAAGCCCCTTGCGGGGCTTTTTGTTTTACCTCAACTACGTTCTGTTACAAACAGCTATCGTAATCTAATGTAACTCAGAGAGTTAGATTAAATATTGTTAACTTGCTTGAAGTCAGTTCGGAAGTCTGAAGCAGGTACTGTTAGGTACGGTAGAGCATTTTCTCCATCGTCATCTAGTGAGTACCACACTTCTCCTAGTACTAGTCGGAATTGTGCTCCGGCAGCAGTTTGGAATGTTACGTCAAGTTTGAATGTTTCAGTTTCACCGTCAGCAATTTCGAAGGCACCGTTGGTAGCTTCGTCAGCTGTTGATGAAAGTGTTGCAGACACGTTTGTCGCTGTTCCACCTTGGATGTCGAACTGTACACCTCCTAGTAGAGCTGTAGCGTCAGTTGCAGCAATAGTTGCAAGATCGTTGATGTAGAAAGTTCCTTCTACAGCAGTTACGTCAAATTCAATTGAGAATTCTCCGAACTGATCTTGGTCACCTGAAGCGTCAGCAGATGTTTCTACTGAATCGACAGGAACTACGATACCTTCAGCTACAAGTGTGTGAGCTTCACCATTTGCAGTTCCTCGGAACTCATTGATGTCGTCACTTCCTTCAGCGTCAGTTGCATCAACTTGTGTTGAAGTTACGTTAGCTTCGATAGTTGTACCGTTAGCGTAACGTGAAACACCTGTACTTACTTCTTGTGATCGGAAGTCAACTACTACTTCTACTGTTACTTCATCGTCTTCGTCGATTGTGATGTCACCATCGATATCGAATTCGAAGATTGTTGAAGCTCCTGTTGAAGATGGGTTGTTTTCCGCATCGAATGATCGTCCGTCGATCTCAAGCGCGATGTCATCGATCACTAGGTTTGAGTTGACAGTACCAGTTAGTACTTCAACAAACAAAGTGTTTAGTTCAATGTCAGCGTCTCGGGCTTCGATGTTGTAAGAAAGGATGGTAATACCATTTGTCTTTCCATCTAGATCTACGATGATGTCAGTGGCATCTGGGTTGTTTGAAGCAGTTGAGAACCGTAGTTCTTCACCGTCTCCAGCTTCCACGATGTCAAATCCGACAGTTACTGGTGCCGCAACACTTGAGCTTGTGTCCATATCTCCTGTTGAATCGTCGTTTTCTGCAACACCGTCAGCGTCGAAGTATCGTACTTCGTCAACTTGGATTTCCCATGCTGCAGTTGTACCTGCATCGTCAACGTTGTTGAATACAGTAGCAGCAACTAGCACTTCTACTTCTTCATCTTCTTCAAGGAAAAGACCTAGACCAGAAAATCGAAATTCTCCTCGATCTTCGTTTAGGTACTCATCTTCATCTGAAGCGTCGAATTCAGCAATCATGTCACCATCAACCCATAGAGAAATAGTTTCGAATACTTCCCATGGATCTTCCTCAGTCGCAGCTGTTGCGTTGATAGTCATGTTGATTCGGTCGAGTTCTAAGTCACCATCTGTAGCTTCAAAAGTAAGCTCAGCGATAACTTCGTCTTCTGATCCTTCTTGGATGTCAGTATCATCAGCATCTCGGATTTCGAATTCGTCAAGAGTTCCTTCTCCTCGTAGAGTCATGTCTGCTACCTCTTCTTCCTCTTCTTCAGTCATTTCTCCCTCTTCTGTTTCTTCAACTACTGGAGCTGAAGTACATAGTGAGTTAGCCTTGGCTCGTGAAGATGGTCCGAAGTAACCTGTTGGGTTAACTAGTCCACCTGGAGTTAGAACTTCTGCTCGGTACATTACTTGCATCTTTGAAACTGCAGCTGCTGTAGCTGGTCCGTAGAATTCAGTTTCCATTCCAACTGATCCTGCGCCTGAAGCTGCCACTCGTGTGTCAGCGTTAGCGTTTAGGAACTGTTGTAGCTTCATAACATCGGCTCCTCGTGAACCATTTGTTAGGTCTCGTGTCCATGAGTATGGGCACACTCCTGAAGCAACTGAAGTTGCTCCTTGTCCTGTTGACGCTTGTAGCTGTGCTACTTGCGCTAGTAGGTCGTTGATCATTTGTTGTAGATCTTCTGTAGTCTGAGCTTGTGCTGGTGCAGCAAACGCAGAGAAGATCATTGCTACTGCTACGGCCGCAACTGCGAACTTAGCGGCAACGTCTTTTGCTGTTGTCGTCATATATAAGTAATACTTATTAATTGCCGTCGTTAGTGACGGTCGCTACTTGAGTAATAAAGTTCAAGTAACTGATAGGCTAATAATATGAATTAATTCATATTCACAATTGGATATCACCCCAATTGCTCATATCACCACACAGCTAATCCGTAGACTAGCTGCTAGGCTGTAATTTCAAACTGAGATTCGGTCGCGCGGGTAGCTTACAGAAACAGCGGTTAGTCAGTAGTTTGTTTATTGATATTATATTATCAAGTACCTCCGCACTCAGCCCATCTCTTTTCGTATGAAAAAAGCGCTTGTGCGCATACCTAACACTATAGCAACTATGTAGTAATAGTAAAGCAAGTTTACTGTGGACATGGCGTATTGCTGGTCCATACTACGGTCACAAAAGAGTGCTTTGGTCTGTAGTAGATGACGGCGAGTGGTGGCAATCTTTACGGGCGAGTAGTCCGCGAAACGAAATTAGGGAATGTCAAGCAGGTGGTCTACCCTCGCCTTTTACAATAATGTGGTGGAGTGTCTGTGAGAATTGTTTGGGACAAATCTGGATATGAATACTGTGTGCTGGAAGTAGCAATCAGTGTCTCTATGCAAAATATATAAAAGACTAGTCCTTGACTACCGAGTATTTAGACCAACGTCTTTCTCCTTCTCGCAGGACTTGTCCTTTTTCTATGAGACTATTTAGTTCACGCTGGATTGTCTTTTCGCTGACGTCTGTGATGATCTCGGCTACGTCTTTGACGGTGGCTTGCGGCTTGGCCTCTAGGACAGTTTGAATACGCTGCGCTCTGTCTGTGAGCTGACTGTAGACCATGTAGGCATCTGAACTGATGTCCCCCGCTGGCACCTGGACCCGGCGGGATCGCTTGACGGGAGCTTTGGCGGTAGTTGATCCGCCTGACTGTGGAGCACCGACCCGTGTGCTGATTGATACATTATGTAGCTCTTTGACCGATAGACCGGTGGCGTGCAGATAGTGGTTGCCGATGTACCGCTGGACGACGTCGATCTGCTCGGTGATGAGCTGGGTCAAATCAGGTGCAATCAGGCGTGCAGCCTCTGCGACACGCAAGGTGCTATCGATGGTGATCAGTTGGTAACGGACAGACTGGATGGTGTCTGTTTGATTGCCAGGCAGAGCATGCAGAGATGTAAGGGACAGTTCGTGTAGTTTAAAAGACTCAGTTTTGAGGTTGTTGGTCATAGAGACATTAGTGTCCTTGTCTTCTACATAGGATAGTACATAGAATATAACAGACACAATCTTCTCGATCTTCTTAAAGACATTGTTGTAGTACTCGACGTCGTCGGAGAGTCTTTTAATGTCTATGAGGTTGTCTTTGTAGTTTTGCATGCTGATGTCTGATTAGTCCCTGATAACCTGTCTTATACTATGCACTATAAGGACATTTTCAAACTTTGCAAGGGGTTGACCTTTACCTGCCACCTTTATAAACGTGTTAAAATAAATTGTTATACATCTAATAGGACGACACAACCATGGCCCGCAAAAAGATTAAAGTTCAGAAAGACAAACCAGCCCGCTTTGAAGATCTATCAGCTCACGCTCGCCAGGCGATCTTTGCGGTGCTGTTTGGGGTGTCGGCGGTGTTCTTTTTGTTCTCACTACTGGGCACAGCAGGGCCAGCGGGTGCGTATACCGCGACTGCCCTGACGTCGCTGTTTGGGACGGGTGCGTGGCTGGCGCCACTGATCTGTGTGATCTATGTGTTTGTGCTGCTGAACCCCAAGGAGTCTGATCAGGAGATCAGCGGCTCGAAAAAGGCTGGGACGGTGCTGTTGTTTTTGGCGTCGCTGGGGGCATTTCACTTATACGACCCGGCGATGCGGATGGGTGGCTGGCTGGGGTGGCTGTTTGCCGAGCCGCTCTATGCACTATTTGAACTTGGGTTGGCACGAGTGCTGACTGGTGGTGCGGTGCTGATCTCGTTTTTCCTATTATTTAATACTGGCTTGCGGCTGCCTAAGCGCGCACCCAAGGAAGACCTGGGCGAGGACAATAGCGATATCGACGCGCTGGATATCCCGCCTGATGTACCAGATGAAGACGATGAGGAGGACGCAAAAGCTCCTGCTAGCGGGCTAGCGGCGATGAAGCAAAAAGTAGCGGCAACAGTCAGCAAGGCAACGCCTGCGGGTGACATTGTGGTCAAGCACTTTAAGGGAACCTACACCCCACCGCCACTATCGCTCCTGAATAAAGAAAAAGGCAAAGCCAGTATCGGTGATGTAAAAGCCAACGCCAACACGATCAAGCGAACGCTGCGCGACTTTGGGATCAATGTCGAAATGGATGCAGTTGAGAGTGGGCCGACGGTGAGTCGATACTCACTCAAGCCTGCCCAAGGGGTGCGAATCGCCAAGATTGCTGGGCTGCGCCAAGAGCTGCAGCTGGCACTCAAGGCCAGCTCGATCCGCATCGAGGCGCCGATCCCTGGGAAAGCCTTGGTCGGGATCGAGGTACCTAATGAAGTACGAGCGACGGTTGGGTTGGCGTCGATGCTGGCTACACCCGAATACGCCGATTCGCCCCACCCGCTGATCGTCGCGCTCGGTAAAGACGTGACCGGCCACGCGCATTTCTCGAACATTGCACGGATGCCTCACGGCCTGATCGCTGGTACCACTGGATCGGGAAAGTCGGTGACGATCCAAAATATCATCATTTCGCTTTTGATGCGAAACTCGCCCGAGCAGCTGCGGTTTATCTTGGTCGACCCCAAGCGAGTGGAGCTCACTCTATATAATAAAATCCCCCACCTGCTGACGCCCGTGATCACCGATGCCAAAAAGGCCATCAGGGCACTGGGCTGGGCGGTAAAGGAAATGGAGCGACGGTACGATATCTTGCAGTCTGAGAGTGTGCAAAATATCGCGTCGTACCACAAAAACGTCTACAACCCAGCCAAAACCAAGTGGACCGAGGATGGTGAGGATCAAGAAACCCGCGACACTCTGCCTGAATCACTCCCTTATATTGTGATCATTCTCGACGAGCTGAATGACCTGATGCAGGCGTACCCACGAGAACTGGAAGGTATGATTGTGCGCTTGGCGCAGATGTCGCGAGCGATCGGGATTCACCTGATCTTGGCCACACAGCGACCTTCGGTCAATGTGATCACTGGTACGATCAAGGCCAATGTGCCCACCCGAGTAGCGATGGCGGTGGCTTCGCAGATCGACTCGCGGACAATCATCGACCAGGTTGGGGCCGAGCAGCTGCTGGGGCAAGGAGACATGCTGTATTTGAGCTCAGACAGCCCGCGGCCTATCCGACTGCAATCAGCCTACGTATCGGAAGAAGAAATCAAGAAAGTAGTAGAATACCTCAAGATGCAAGACGCCGACATGCTAGATCAGCTTGATCTGGACGAAAACACCGGTGATTCAGCCGACGCGATGTTTAGCTCGTTTACCAATAACGACGACGCGGACGATGACCTATACGAAGATGCGCGCATTGCCGTGATCGAGGCTGGCAAAGCCTCGACCTCGTATCTACAGCGCAAGCTACGGGTAGGCTACTCGAGGGCAGCCCGACTGATGGACTTACTCGAAGAAAAAGGCGTGATCGGTGCCCAAGACGGGTCAAAAGCCCGCGAGATCCTGTCGCAAGGTGATGGTGGCGGTCGCAGCGATGACGATGATCTTGATGAGTTTGACTCGAACCGAGCCTAAGCTATGCCCTACGGAATTGAATTTAGGTCGGTTGTTATCACCCTGGCGATCCTGACTGGGATCGGGATCCTGATATTGTATGTCAGTTATCAGGCGAGGTTCTTGATCACTGGCCCGCAGATTACCCTGCGCGATGAGCCGGCGGTGCGACAAAATGTACGGACGATCGACCTGACTGGTAGCGCGACGAATATTTCGCACCTGCAGCTGAACGGTCGGCCGATCTTTACCGATCCGCAGGGTGATTTTGTCGCTGCAGTAATTCTCGAAAACGGGTATACTACTACCACCTTAACAGCCGAAGACCGGTATGGGCGGGTCACCACAGTCAGTCGGACTTTTGTGTATTCCCCTTCCTCATTTCAAAATTAATCACACTTTATGGCAGTAAAAAAAACCACCGTTAAAAAGACCGTCCCCAAAGAAACTACTGAAAGTAAAAAAGATAAGAGTGGCAGCGAGATCCTCGAGACGCTACGCAGTATCAAAACCAAGTTTGGTGATGATTCGATCATGACACTTGATGAAACCAAGCACGTGGACATCGAATCAATTTCAACTGGCTCAATTGGGCTTGATGACGCGCTAGGGATCGGCGGATTCCCCCGAGGGCGAATCATCGAGATTTATGGTCCAGAATCATCTGGTAAGTCTACCCTGGCGCTACACACCGTGGCCGAAGCACAAAAAGAGGGCGGGATTTGCGCCTTTATCGATGCTGAACACGCGATGGACCCAGTGTACGCTGGCAAACTAGGGGTGAAGCTCGACGAGCTACTAATCTCGCAGCCTGACAACGGCGAGCAGGCGCTAGAGATCGTCGAATCGCTGGTGCGATCGGGTAAGCTTGATGTGATCGTGATCGACTCGGTAGCTGCCCTGACCCCACGCGACGAGATCGAAGGCGAGATGGGAGCCCACCACGTAGGAAAGCAAGCGCGCTTGATGAGCCAGGCCCTGCGAAAGCTCACTGGCATCGTCGCCAAGAGCAAAACCGTGGTGATCTTTATCAACCAGATCCGCATGCAGGTGGGTGTGATGTTTGGTAACCCAGAGACTACCCCGGGTGGAAAAGCGCTTAAATTCTATACCTCAGTGCGACTCGATATCAGGCGTATCGCCCAGATCAAAAAGGGCGACGAAGTGGTCGGCGGCCGACACCGCGTGAAGGTCGTCAAAAACAAGGTCGCTTCCCCATTTCGCACGACTGAGTTCGACCTGATCTACGGTGAAGGAATTAGTCGCTCGGGTGAGCTACTGGCCCTGGGTGAGAAGTTCAAGATGGTTGCCAAGGCTGGTGCCAGCTACAGCTACACGCCGCCAGGTGGTGACGAATCGACCGTGATCAAGCTTGGCCGCGGATACGACGCCGCCCGCAAGACGCTAGAGGCCGACAAGAAGCTCACTACCGAACTGCTCAAGAATATCCGTAAAGCGCTCAAGGAAGACAAAGAAGACAAGAAATAAGCAGAAAGGATCCAAAGCAAAACCACCAGTCAGCTGACTGGTGGTTTTGTAATTGACTTTTGTATAGATTAATCGTATTTTGTATTAAATCGATCTTTAATAGGAGGAAGAGCAAATGGGAAACACATGGAGAAAGAGCGCGATAGATTATGCGTTTTTCAACAAACACACTGATCTGGAACTACTGCTACAGCAAGCAAGGCTTGATCCTGAACTATTACAGCTTATATTAGATTGTTTTGTTGCAACATTTGATCGTAATATACGAGAAATGTTGTTTACACAATTCAATTTGGCAGTACATCAGATAGTTAGCGTAAATGCATTGATTGAAGTGCATAGTTCACTTTTAAATTCGGACAAACGCGCTATAAGTGACGAGCGCTTTGAATCAGCTGTCCGAGCACGAATACGATCACTTAACCCAGCGTGGAGTGGAGAAGGACCAGAAAGCGCAATACAGCAAAAACAGTTATCGGCACTTGGTTTAGAAGAGATTTCTGACCCAGATACCCTATTACGAGTGTGGGCTTCTAGAAAAGTTGGTAATGCTGAAGTTTGGCAAGGGCGTTATATCAAGCTTGGGGGTGATACAACATCACTAAAATACCTACGAATCTGTATCGATCGGTATAAGGCACAAGGAAAAGATGCCGACTTAGACCAAGCAATCGTTTACGCAACAGACCTGTTGCGGCAAGATGATTCAAGTGTTCGAATTTGGATACGTAAACTCTATCCAATTAAAAAAACTCCGAACGGGTCACATCTCTGGCGACAAATAGTTCAATTCAGAATTGCTGTAGTTCCCTTACTACAGCACACCAAACAGTCTCTGGTCCCGTGGGATCACATTGTCGAAAGTGTCGTGTTCTTACAAGATACCGAGTTAGCAGCTCGGGTTGCCAAGACACTGAGTGAAACCAACCGTGACAGTGATGGTCATGCAGCACTCCGCAAACTATGTGCCTATTCTCAATCACTCGAAAAGGAAGGTGTCAGAATCCGTACTGCGGACTGGGACAGAGTAATCGGGTCGAACCCCGTAAATATAGGTGCGGCTGTGATCATAAGTAGACCCAAAACATAACCAACCCCTCCCTTTGTAAAAAGGGAGGGTTATTTCTATAAAAAATGTCGGAAATATATTTTGCTTCACTACTCTACCCGCTCTACGACTACACCTGATTCTTGCATTTGACCTTTGATAGTCACACTTTGGGCTTCGGTGAAGTTATCTGGCTGACACACTACGGCTGCACCTTCGGCACTTGCGCACATGCTGCTATCACTGAAAGACAGCGGTACCGCGAAGCCTGCTTGGCCGTTGCTGGCGTAGATTAGGTGCCACTGACTGGCATCGAGCGGTGGCTGCAGGCTGTCTTTGAGGAGGTTCCCGTTTTGGTCAAAGGTAAACTCGACCTCTGGTGCTACCTCGCCGTTAGAGCAAGTAATACCAGATATCACCCATCGTTCAGGCGTTACTTGTAATTGCACTAGAGCCTGACCAGGTGTATCTAATCCTCTACTTGATACCATCACTTCTGCTGCCACGTCAGTTGTGTACACTACTTTGGTAGCGAAGTTTGCGGGGATCTGTTCAGTACACAATATAGGGTCAACAGCTGGCGACGCTGATAGTAGCTGGTCTAATTGAGTACGCAACTCATCAGTAATATTGGCAGATACCGGCAGGACTGTTTGTTCACCAGCTGTAGCTACCTGCAACCACTCTTCATAAAAATCAATCACTACATCTCGCGGTGAGGCAAACGAACTGGTATCAATGATTACCTCAGCTGGCTGATCATTGCCGCCCAGTAGCAGCACACCTATGATTCCCGCCAGCACTACACCAATAGCAATTCCGATTTTCGTATTTATAGTCATACATATAGTATATCGTATTTGGCTATAATGACTATCATTCGCTAGATCGGCTGGGCCGCCGGCAGCTGTGGCAGGGCGCGCAATAGTCGAGCCAAGTGATACAGCGCAACGCTCATGGCCGATGCCAGTACCAGCAAGACCAGTACAGTACCAAGCTCTCCCCGCTCGATCGCTGAGATAAATGAACTAGCGAGGTAGCTGGGTACCTGCCCGAGCGGCGTGGCTAGGGTGTTGTCGATCACACTGGCCACGTGGGTAAAGCGCCCCAGTAGCGCTGTGGCCCCACCCAAAATAAGCCCCGTCCACAATAGTGGTTGCTCGGTATACGACAACGCGTAGCTGATATAAATGCGGCGCATGATAGTGGCTTTCATATTGGTTATTACTTACTGGGTTTGCTAAAAGTTACGATAATAGATCGGCTTCTTGGCCGCGACTGGCTTTGCGGAAGGCTGATTTGGCACGGTGGATGCGCGCCTTGACTGTACCGACGTTTTCGCCGGTTTCGTCGGCGATCTGCTGGTGCGACCAGCGCTCTAGGTAATGTAAGCGTAGTACGTAGGCAAAGTGCCCTGGCAGCTGCACCAATATACGGTCGATGCCGTCGCGAGCTTGCTCGAAGCCACTGTGCTGCGCCTGCTCGCCGATGAATTGCTCGAACTCTGGATCGATGTTGGTAAAGCGCTGCCCTTCTTTGACCAGCTTTTGGTAGCGGGTAAAAGCTGTGTTCATAAGAATGCGGTACGCCCACGACGAGAATTTGGCGCCTTCTTGCGGACTGAACTTTTGCGCGTGGACATAGATTTTGGTGAAAGTATCTTGGACGATCTCCTCGGCGTCGAGTGGATTAAATATAATCGTGCGCGCCTTGCGCAAAAAGGCCGCTTCGTAGCGATCGACTAATACCCTGAACAACCACGGTTGCACTTGGCTGCGCAGCAAGACTTCTTCATCGGACAGGTCGTTGGCGTTTTCTGAGGTGGTGATTCCTAGCATCAATATATAGTATCACCAAGAAACTGTGGTGGAAGTTACACATATTCCCTTTCGGGTTGTAGTTTGCTATGATACTGCCCACTAATCAACAACTACTATGGCCAAAGTTCAATACAACGAGATCACTACTAAAAAAACTGTCACTATGGATGGTGATCCGTATTTGGTGATCTCAAATAGCATCGCCAAAAAAGATCGCCAAAAGGCCAGTAACAACGTGCGGATGAAAAACCTGCGCAGCGGCAACGTGATCGAACGGACCTTTCACCAATCAGACGTACTAGAAGACGCGTACCTCGAAAAGCGAGCGATCAAATATCTGTACACCAACCGCGGTGAATCGTGGTTTTGTGAGATCAAAAATCCAAAAGAGCGGTTCAGCCTGACCGCCGACGTGATTGGCGACATGCCAAAGTACGTGATCGATAACAGTGAGGTCGATGCCCTCTTGTTTGAAGACAAGATCATGTCGGTCACGATCCCGATCAAGGTGGAACTGAAGGTCAAAGAAACCGCCGATGCCGTCAAAGGCAACACCTCAAGTGGAGCCACCAAAGACGCGATCTTGACTACAGGTCTAGTAGTACAAGTACCGCAATTCATCAACAATGGTGACCTGATCGCCGTCAATACCGAAAGTGGTGACTACACCGAGCGCGTGGAGAAGGCGTAGAGAAATAAATATGATAAAAGGCCGTCCCGGTTGTGGGGCGGCCTTTTGCGTGGATTATTCTCGACCATCGCGGATATCTTGCTCTGCATGAATCCGATCGACTTCAGGATCGTCTGTCCAGAGCCAACCAAAGGTCACACGACCAAATAGTCCAAGATTCTTTTCGCGGTGGCTGGCACGAGGACAGCCAAAATAGTCTAATATTTTATGCATTTTACTCTCCTTTTCTTTTTTTACTATAGCACAATCCAACAAAAAAGCAACCAATTGGTTGCTTTTTTGTTTATTACTCGACTGAGTAATTACCGTTGGATGTATGGCATCAGGGCCATAAACCTGGCTCGCTTGATGGCGATGGCGAAGTTTCGTTGCCCTTTGGCTGAGAGACCGGTTCGCTTGCGACTGTTCATGCGGGCGTGTGGGTTGACGTTGCGGTCCAGTCGGTTGATGTCTTTGTAGTCAACGTGGTTGGCTGGCGCACTTTGTTTTACTGCTGTTTCCATAGTGGTTTCTTACTTAATAAATATTTTATTTCTCACCCTACTCAATCGAGGTCAATTTTAGAATTGGAAAATGACGAGTGCCGCGGCGGGCAAAGAAATTTTTGTGAGTCGTACGTATAGTACGGTGAACAAAAATTTACTGCAGCCCAACAAAGGCAGTCGTTATTTTACTTTCTAAAATTTAGAAAGGGATGTCTTCTGGGTTAATCTCTTCATCTGGATAAGATGGCATCGCTGGAGCCTTGCCTTCGTCGGCGTCAGCCGCTGGCTTGGCTTTTGGTGCGCCTGAACTTTGGCTGCCACCTGATGGAGCTGGTGCTCCGCCTTCGCCACCACCTGAGTTCTTTGGTCCAAATTGTACTCGGTCGGCTACAACCTCGGTGCGATACTGCTTCTGGCCGTCTTTGTCCCAACTGCGGGTCTGGAGTCGTCCTTCGACGTAGGTTCCTGAGCCTTTGGTGAGGTATTTGGCACAGTTATCGGCCTGGTTTCCAAATACAACGATGTTGTGATAGTCGGCTGCCTCTTGGCGGTTGCCGTCACGGTCGTTGTATACTCGGTTGGTCGCCAGCGAAAATGAACAGACGTTCATGCCATTTGGCAGCGCTTTGAGTTCTGGATCGCGGGTCAAGTTGCCGTAGATCATAGCTTTGTTCAAGTACATAAAAGAAATTGAAGATTACTGTATAAGTGACCTTATTTTACCTTTTCTGCGGCGTCTTTGCCATCTTCTGCATCGGTATCTGAATCGTCTTCGTCTGGTTCATCGGCCTCGGCTTCCGCTTCTTCGTTTACCTCAACTGGCTCAAGCGCTTCATGGAACATAAATACGTTGGCTTCTTCGGCCTTGGTCAGTCGGATCAGTAAGTGTCGTAGTAGCTGGTTGGTTTCTTCGACTACTTCTCGCAGGTCAGCCAACTGGGCTGGCTCGAGGGTAAATCGTACCCATCCAAAGTACGCACTAGTGAACTTTCGGTTGCGTCCTTCGAGCAACTTGATGATCTCGTAGGCAAGCTCAAAGCGAGCTGGTGCTTCTTCGCTGGTAACGGTTCCGCCGGCTTTTTCGATAGCGGCTTTTAGTGATGCAAATACATCGGCTACTTCCCCTTCAGCCACTGTTGGAAGTACGTGGAATGCGAGCTCGTAGTGAGCAGCATCAGCGGCTGGCATGTGTTCTTTATCCATATAGGTTAAGAATGTTTATTTGTTAATCTGCCCGCGCAATGTACCACAGATACCCAGTGTCGGCAACGTATTTTGGCGTGATATACTAGTGGGAATTATGGTACACAAATCTGGACCGATGACTTACTTTCTGGCTTTCGTAGCTGGGCTTGGGCTAGTGGCAATCGGGTTTCTCACCATGCGCACGCTCGATCAAACCAATGTGATTGATACGCAAAAAACTAAGCTGGTTGTGGCTTCAACCACCATCAGCTCGCAGCAAGGTACGATTCTAGAACTAGAGACCAACCTCGATAACCTGAAAAACGACCTGGAAGACTTGGTCGAAAACTACCAAGACGAGCTGGCACGCAGCGAAGACTTTGAAGATCAACTAATGGATTTGGCTGGCGAGCTGGATGAGTTTGAGAAATTGCAAGAAATCGACGAGGAGCTATTGATCAAGTATTCAAAGGTGTCATTTCTCAACGAGAACTACGTCCCGTCTGATATTGATAAAATAGACGACGACTATGTATTGGAAGGCAAAGACGATCAATACTTCCACGGAGACGCGATGCGATTTTTAGAGCGCATGTTTGACGCTGCCAAGCGCGACGATATCGACCTGAAGGTGATATCGGGCTATCGGTCATTCGACGAGCAAAACCAGCTCAAGGGCCAGTTTACTGAGATATTTGGCACTGGTGCCAATGCTTTTTCGGCCGATCAAGGATTCTCAGAACACCAGCTGGGCACGACTATTGATATCACCACCCCAGCGATTGGAGGAACTTTTAACAGCTTTAGCGATACCAAGGCGTATGAATGGCTGCTAGACAATGCGCACAAATACGGATTTATCTTGTCGTATCCCGAGGACAACACCTTCTATATTTACGAGCCCTGGCACTGGAGGTTTGTAGGCCGTGACCTAGCGCGCGATCTAGCACGAGATCCCGACACCACTTTCTACACCATGGACCAACGCGAGATCAATAAGTATCTGTTGGAGATTTTTGATTAGGACATACAGACAAAACCTGCGATGTGCATCGCAGGTTTTGTTTATTCCGATTACAAATTATAGTCTTGGTAATTTAGAGATTAGTTATACTCAGCTGGAAGCTTGATTTCACTATCAGAATTACTTTCACTATCAACGTCTACCTTGCGGCGTAGCACCACGGCGAATAGTCCCGCGAACACCAGTAGTGCGCCGCCCATCGCGGCCCAGGGGATCCAAGCGTATTTCTCGGTTACTCGGCTCTCTTCTGTGTCGCAATCATCACCAATGCCATCATTGTCCTCGTCGGCCTGCTGGCGGTTGGGTGTGTCGGGGCAATTATCTAGACTGTTGATGATGCCGTCGCGATCGAAATCGTCGCACACATCGCCGCGGCCGTTTTGGTTGATGTCTAGTTGGTCGGGATTGGCTAGCTGTACGCAGTTGTCGCGCTGGTCGGGGATGCTGTCATCATCTGTGTCGCTGAGGGCGAACAATGGATTATTTTGAATATTCGGTACGGTATCAAGTACCAGCACATCTTGGTCTGATACCAAGTCACCTGACTCAACTCGATCTAGAGCCACAAAAAATTCCGGATCAAAGTAGATTTCGTAGGTGGTATTGGGTTGCGCTAAAAATCGCAGGGTTTGCTCGACGGTCGCTTCTTGCTCAAGCTGAGTGAATTGCAGCTCACTCAGGCGCAGCGGTTGAGCGTGCTCGAGGGTGACGCTCCACTGCGGGCTGATGGTCTGAGGGAAGCTGATCTGGCGGCTGGTAACTGCAGTGCGTGCAACTACCACTTCCTCTACCCCATCAACTACAGCGGTAACACTAGCAAATGTCGGCAGCGCCACATTGGGTGCCAGATTCATCGTAATAGCTGAAGCAGTGATGGTATCTGCACCAGTGATTGCAAACGTGACCGACCCCTGACCATCAACCGTCACTGGGAAATTTTCAGTTGTCTCATAATTATCATCGGTCAGAGCTGCAAGCACTCTACCTGCGGCTGACACCGTGTACTCAAATGGATCGACCGCGTAGGCTTTGCGAAATAGCGACGCCACCGGTTGCTGAGTTGCTTGGGCGCGGACCATGAACTGGTTGATATCAAACTCGGCCGCCGACAGATCCACCTCAACTACCGTTGGCACCAATATATCGGGCGCCTCGACAGTGAACGTTTGCTGAAAACCGGTGGATTGATCGATTTGCGATTGCGCAAACCCGACACTGGGTACGATCAGT
>Ga0306872_100529_pt1 | contig 14665 bp, 15 predicted proteins | sample AntRauMeHopE1498_FD_190455 | JGI IMG/M metagenome (GOLD analysis project Ga0306872, IMG submission 190455) | Saline lake microbial communities from Rauer Islands, Antarctica - Metagenome Hop E1 #498 (v2) (version 2) | ecosystem: Environmental > Aquatic > Non-marine Saline and Alkaline > Saline ...
CTTTAGCTATTTTTAACTCAAATGACCTAACGTCTCCCCTCAAAATACCTATTGGCTGAGTTTGAGATAATAAATTTGTCTTAACTCCTGAAATCACCTTACTAAAATTAACTGTTGACCTATTTATATTAATTTCCAAGTAATTATCAGCGTCCTTCATAAGGGCTACATAGAAATTATTAGAACCATCAGAAGAACCCGGTCTAAATGTTAGGTTGATTGTAACTCTATTTAGTGCTACGTCAAAACTTTTAAACCCACCTAAAAGAACGTATGGGTCTCCTTTGTATGTCTGATTTTCTCCAGTATTACCCCAATTTTCAATAAAAGAATAACCTAATGCCATGCCCAAAGGACTTTTGCTATGTGGTAGTTTTGGTCTCAAAAACTCAACCTCCGAAATACTCCTAAACTTAACCCCATCAGCTCGCAGAATATTCCCCGCTGTTGTATTTGTTTCTATTGTTTCTTTATCAACTTTAGTATCCAAAGCCGTTTCAATTTCACCTGCAAACTCTTCAACGCCTTGTATAAACTCTTTAAATCCTTCTTGTTCAAAAATAGGTCTTACAAATATAATCCCATCAGTCGCACCAACTTTTAAAACAATACCAACAACTACTGCCCCTTTTGTTTCTGAATATTCTTTAGTCATTTTACCAGCTTCTGTGTCACTGGCGAAAAGTAACTGCCCATTGTACCAATTCTCACTTCCACCCGTTGTATCAATATCTTTAACAAATCCAAATGAAGTGACTAAACCTTTTTGCCCTGGTTCTAAATCTTGTGTTAAAAGTCCAACAAACGAAAAGTTAGGTCCATTACCTGTACTAGCTAAAAATGGGGCCACACAAAAATGTTCATCTATCACATTATTAGCGTAAACTGGTGTTCCATTCAAAATAATTGTAGATGTATCATTCATTACTTGTACATATTGTTCCTTACCAATTTGTTGAGAAACGCCACCGCCCATTCCTAAATCCAATGTTTTGTCCTCTGCGCACCATCTTAATTGACCTTCTTGCAAAGGTATATGGTCGTCGCTTAATACATCAAATTTTAGTATATCTATATTCGAATTTAGACCGTCTATATCTATTTTATTATTTAAAGCGTTCGTTACAGTATTTTGGTCAACACTTCCATCTATATTTTGTCCTAAACTATTATATAATTTGGCTATCCCTTTTGTTGTAGAGCTTGCATCTGGTATTATATCACCAACACCCTCCAATTCATAAACGTAGAAATATTCTTCGGTCTCTACTAGTGCAAGACTTGCGATATAATTTGCAACTATTGCATCTGTTACTTCATTAAATGATGTTAAACCTAAATCGGTTAATGTAAATGGGACTATAATATTCTTTCTACTACCCCCACCACCAATATTTACATAAATGGTACCACTCCATCTATACGTAAGATTTGTATCTAAAGCAACATATATTTTACCATTCTCACCGATAGTTGGGAAAGATGTTAAGTCTGCATATTCCAATACGTCACCAACCACATTATCTAATAGTTGACTAACTAACCCTTTTTCGGTAATTCCGTTATTCACTACAACTATAAGACTTGATGGGGTTACCCCTGTTGTCAAATCTAATTCAGTTATTCTCTTATTTGCCATTATAAACTTATTTTAAAATTGTTTTCTTGTAATAAATAAAAACCATTTTCTTGCAATAAAAAATCACCAATTTCTGGGTCAACATTATTAACCTCAACGCAATCAAGCGTTTTAATATCGAATATCTCACATTTTTCATTTGGAAATTCATCAAAACCTATTAAAAATACATTAACATTGGGATTAATTGACGTTACCACAATTGGGATTTTAAACCCACGGGGTATAGTAACACTTTCCCCATTGATAATTGTCGTAGTGGTTCTCATTGAATACACTCCATTATAATTATATCTTTGGAAAAGTGCTCTATCGCTTCTATGTACTACATTATTAATCATTAATCGGTAATCCTGTTTTAATGTCGAACGGTACAGTATATTTATAGATTTGTTTAACTCCAATTAAATATACACCACTATCATTCGATGTTGTGATAGTTGAAATAATAATGTCTATAACTAATCCAGGGTCCAATGAAAATTCATCACCATCGTTTATTGTAACAACAGCCGCTGAATCGCTAAATACTTTAAAATATGAATATTCCTCAAAATTAGCATTATCTACACTATGTATAACCCCCCCTATTAAATTATTAATTGCCATTATGAATTGTTTAATAATAAATATAATAATAAAACAAAAAGCACCGATTAAGGTGCTTTTATTATTATTATTATTATTATGTTAATTACTTAGTGGCATATTAATTTTACCGTGTGACTTATAACCTACTATTTCAAAATCATCAATACTATAAGAATAAATATCTTTAGCTTTATTTAATTTTAATCTAGGTAATTCAAAAGGTTTGTTTAGTAATTGAGTTTTAAGTTCCTCAACATGGTTACTATAAATGTGTACGTTAGTTAAATCACCAATAAGTGTTTCTGGAATCATACCGACTTGTTGTGCTAACATTTCTAATAACAATGCATACGATGTAATGTTAAACGGTAACCCAAGACCCACATCAACACTACGTTGATGCCATTTAAGTGAAAGTGCTCTTTCTGGTGTTGGCTCCCAATAGTTATTCTCAAAGTCGATAGTTAAATCATCATTATATTCCATACCAGTTTCATAATTATTACTAAACCATTCCTTATATCTTTCCTTATAAGTTAATTCTCTAGTATAAACCTCAAAGGACCAATGACAATTATGGTTAATAATATTATTGACGGTATAAGTATGGTTGTTGGCTACTGATAAATTGTATACTGTACCCTCAAAACCATGAATCGTTTCTTTATCATATACCCGCAACCAAAGTTTATCACCATCGAAGATAAATTTATCACTATTATTTTTATTCTTTGAGGTTTGAATTGAATAAGTATTATTTTGGTTAACTTCTCTACCTTCAATGATAGTTTTTTCTGGTCTATGTTGATAATATAATGAACACTTTAAACCTACTTTAGCATATAATATTTGCATATTAAAAGCAATGTTATCAGATATTGTGGTGATACTATAACCATCTTTTGTTTTACAACCATCGGCATCTTCATACCCTTCAATAAATTTAACTATTAATTCTTTTTTCCCATTTAATATGAATTCTGGTATTTTTTTATTTTTAGCACCAGAACCGAATTCACTTAAAATCAATTCCCATTTCTTTTGTTTAAAACAATACTTTTTAACGTTTTCACCAGAGTTAGCCAATTTTGCTAAAGGTACGATACCACCAATCTTCCCATTAATTAACTCAAATTGTGTATCGTTAATACTTAATAATGTTTCACCCTTTTCGATTAACCAACCATCACCTAAAAAGTAACCCATTAAATACCATTGTCTTTCGTCATCAATAATTTCTTCATAATTTTTTGATGAAAATTGGTTTTGTTTTAGTGAGTAATTAATTATAAAGTCTTCTTCCTTTTGTGGTATTGGTATGGCAACATAATCACCATTTTCCATTTCACCAGCATCAATATAACCCTTACCTTTGATTAAAAATGGGTGATTATGAGTACATTTTATTGGATGAGGGGAACCACAATATCTAAATGACACTAATTTTGTATCATGAACTTTAGTTTTCATTAACTCATAAACCTCATTATATGAACCATCCTCCGTTAAAACCAAATCACCCTCACGTACTTTTTCAATTGGTATGTATTCACCACTAATTGTTTTTACTAGAGAACCCTCAACAAAACAAGGTGGTAATGTCATATTCTCAATTTCATCAACGTTCCAGGCACTGACAAGCATTCGTCTACTATCTGGATTAGTTTTAAGTGTATTTATTAAATCCTGAATCTGATTTACACCAGGATTATCATCGGATGCTCCCCAACCAACCCATTGTTGACCATATATCGGACCAAGCTCACCCCACTTATTTGCGAAGTCTTCATTTGTCTTAATTTTATCTACAAACTCGCTCATTGATAAATGTCTAAATTCATTAGGGGCTATTTTTTTATAGTCTGAATTATCCATAACCTCACATCTAATTTGTTTTATATAGGCAGCGTAGCAATCGCCATTCCATATATTAACCCCGTTTAACACTAGGGGTCTAATGTTGGTACCACCGTTTAAAAACCAAAGTAGTTCATGTATTATCCCCTTAGTGAACATTTTTTTAGTTGTTAACAAGGGAAAACCCTTGGTCATGTCTATCTTTAGGGTGTGTGAAAATATGGATAAGGTACCTGTTCCAGTTCTATCACCCTTTTTGTCACCACCATATAATATTTTTTTTACTATTTTTAAATACTTTTTATCTACTTTATTCATAAGTTACCAGATTCTTCTATTATTATTATATCATTTTGAATTACATAAGTGACCATATCAGACCAACTATCGAAAACAAGTTCATTCAATATATCACCACTTGGGTGTATTTCCTTTAGGTTAATTTTTTTACTTTCAGGAGTTGAATAATAAACCCAGTTGGTTTTATTAAATCTAATCATTTTATTTATAATTAAATCTCCCATGAGTAACGCATCACAAGAACCTCTAGGACAAGGTACCGACACATATTTTGATATAGAATCAGATTCACACCTCTTACACTCCCAATACTCTTCAACACTTTCTTTTAAAATTTTTTTCATTTTATAATTTATATTCGGTAATGTGTCTACCTAATTTATCCTTTAGTAATTTAATACTACTCTTGTCGAATATTCCATATTGTTCAAAGTACTCAACGTTTTCAGCCATCATGGTCTTCAATTCGTTCTCACTTTTAAATTGCTCCTTATCCTTAAGAATTTTAATCTCCTTTAATATCTTATCGACATCTACCGAATCATTCTTACTAAAGGCATACGCCTTTATGTTACTGTTCAACACCTTACCTTGACTATCGGCAGTCTCGAACCTCATATAATCCGTAGGTGAAACCTTAAGGTAGGTATATGACCCACCGTTTTTAAAGATAATTGTTAAATTTTCTGTACTCTTGTCCAATGTTGAGGATAAAATATTAGATGATTCGTATATCACGTCAATTTTATCGTCATTTTCTACTCTTTGTAATATCATAATTTTTAGTTTTAATGCTATATACCCGTTTTATAGTATACTTTTTTTATTTTATTTACCTTACTTAATTCAAATATTTCACCACTAATATAACCGTCAAGGTCACTTTCTATGATAAGGTAATTACCACTAAAAGAAACTTTTGCGTTAAAAAAATCAAGTTTTTCCCGTGAATTATTACTATTCACCAATATTGAAACTTCGTCATATATCGTATCCATATTTAATCAACTATTTACTTTACCTTACAAATATACTATTTATTTAGTAGAAAATCAAGCTTGTTTTTCCGAATATAATTAGCTATATTTGTAGCGAAAATAAAACACAATTTATGAATAGAGAAATTATACCAAAAGTAAAATTAATTATGGGCAAGGCCAATGAAACGGCTAGGGAGTATGATGACTCTATGGTGAGACCAGAACATATTATGTTGGCAATTTTAACTGACGATAGTAATTCATGTATTACTTACCTATCGAAAATGGGTGTAAATTTAGACAACCTTTATGATGAAATAACCGAATCAATAAAGTCACAGGAATTAAAGACCACCAACATATATGTTAGGAAACTTAAACTACCTTTTAGCGATGAGGTTAAGTTGGCATTTAAATTGCTAGATAAAGAATCAGAAGGTGTTGGGTTTACCGTTATTAATACGTCACACATATTACTGGCCTTATTAACATTCCCAAAACTACACATTACTAAAATTTTAAAAACAAAAAAAGTCACACATACAACCTTTAAAAATAAAATTATGGAATTAAGTAACGGTTTTAAGGAAAATATAGAAGTAATTAAAAATTCCATTAAAGATGATGGTGATGATTTAACGATAGGGCGTGGTAAAAATGAAAATCAGACCATTAAAAATGAAACAAAAACCCCAGCACTTGATAATTTTTGTAGGGATATAACCAAGGATGCCAAAAATGGTAAATTAGACCAAGTTATTGGTAGGGCCAAGGAAATCAAACGTGTTTCACAAATTTTAGCCAGACGTAAGAAAAACAACCCAGTCCTTATAGGTGAACCTGGGGTTGGTAAGTGTTTTTCTTCTGATACTGAGGTAGTTATTAAAAATGATTTAACTGGTGAAGTATTTAAAATTAAAATCGAAGATTTATTAAAACGATTGCCAACCCCTAGTTAACTAATTTAACGTTAGGTATTGACTTTTTAAATTAAACCGTATATTTATATGAAATATATAGATATGAAAATTAATTATAAAAAGAATGGTAACCATAGTGTTGAATTTAACGAATATTTTAAAACTGTTGATGATTTAAAATTATTCATTAAAAATAATAATAAATTTATAAATGTAGGTGTTTTAACTAATGATATTACTAACATTTATTATGAGTTAGTGAAATTAGAAGAATCTATCAAGTCAAGCGTTTTAGATAGATTCTTAGTTAGTAAATTTAATTTTAAATTCAAAAGACCAAATAATATTAATTTTTGGTTAGAAAGAGGTTTTGGAATTTATGAATTTAATGAATATGTTGGGGTTAAAATAAATAAATTAGGAAATAATACCGAAAATATATTCAAGTTTAACAATTTTAAATTTAAAATTTTAGGAATTCCAAAATGTAATTTATGTGATTCTGATTTAATAATTGAACCTACAATTGGTAGGTATGAAATTAAAGGGTGTTTAAATATTAATTGTGAAACCCATAAAAATGAAACGGTAAGTACAATTAAACAATTAGCATTTTTACCAATTAATTTATATGAAAATAAAAATAATAGAATTAAGGTTAATAGTAAGTTATATAAAGAGTATTGGTTATTAAAAGGGTTGTCTTATGATATTGCTAATGAAAAAATTAATGAAATTAAAGAGTTGTTAGTTAATATCACTGTAAACTCTTTTGATTATTATAAAATTACAACTGATTTAAATGATTTTGAAATAAATAAAATCATTAATAAGCAATCATCTTGGTGTATTGAACATTGGTTAAGTAAGGGGTTAGATATTAACGAGAGTAAAAGTAAAGTTAGTGAGGTACAAGGTAAAAATGCTGATAAATTAGTTAAACTTAGAAAAAAATATCCAGAAAGATATGGCGCAACGACTGAAACACAACTACAGTATTGGATAAATAAAGGTTATAACTTAAAGGATGCTGAAATTAAATTGAGTGAGAGACAAACAACATTTTCAAAAGAAATATGCGTCCAAAAATATGGTGAAGAAAAAGGATTAGAAAGATTTATTAATAGACAAGAAAAATGGTTAAATAATTATAAAAGAGTTAATTTTTCTAAAATTTCACAAGAATTATTTTGGGATGTTTTAAATAACAACCCAAATATTTTAAATGAAAATATTTATTTTGCCACATTATTAGATGGCAATAGAGATGATTCTGGTAAAAATAATGAATATCGACTAAAATTGGGGGAATCTTATATATTACCAGATTTTTTTGATAAAACAAACGGTAAAATTATTGAGTTTGATGGAACTTATTATCATAGAAAAACTCCAGAAAATAGTAAAAGGGAAGATAAGAGAGATAAGATGATTTTAGATGGTGGCTATAAAGTATTACACGTAACTGAAAAGGATTATAGAGAAGATAAGCGAAAAGTAATAAATAAATGTATAGAATATTTAAAAGAATAAAAATATGAATGAATTAAAAAAAATTACAAAATCATTTGATATGTCAAATTATAGTATATTAACTGATACTGGGTTTGAAAAATTAGAAAAGTTGCATGAAACTATCCCATATGAAGTTTACCAACTTAAATTAGATAACGGTAACGAACTTAAATGTGCTGATAATCATATAGTATTCTTCCAAGATACTTTTGATGAAATCTTCGTAAAAAATCTAAAAGTTGGAGATAAGATTGAAGTAGAAGGTAATAAAGGAGGGTCAGTTGTTGAAGTAATCAATTTAGGTTATGAAGAAGTAATGTACGATTTTGAACTTATAGAGGGTTCTAATAGACGTTATTATACCAATGGAATTCTATCACATAATACGGCAATAGTCGAGGGTATCGCAAACATGATTAATGAAGGTAGAGCACCAAGGGTACTGTTAGATAAAAAGATATACTCATTAAACCTAACCTCAATGGTCGCTGGTACAAAATACAGAGGACAATTCGAGGAAAGGATGAAGGCCATTATGGACGAGTTAGAAGAAAGTAAAAACATTATACTCTTTATAGACGAACTTCATACAATCGTGGGTACTGGAAATGCATCTGGTAGTATGGATGCCGCAAATATTCTTAAACCAGCATTAGCCAATGGCGGAATACAGTGTATTGGTGCCACCACGTTAGATGAGTACAGGGAAAATATCGAAAAGGATAAGGCCCTTGATAGAAGATTCCAATCAGTTATAGTGGAAGAAACTACAATGGACGAAACCCAAACTATACTTGAAAATATAAAGGGTAAATACGAAGACTACCACAAAGTGACCTACACTGATGAGGCTATTGTGGAATGTATTAAATTATCCAATAGATACATATCGGATAGGTCCATGCCAGATAAAGCCATCGATGTACTTGATGAAGCTGGCGCATCTACGAACGTAAACCAAAAAATACCAGAAATAATTAAAAAACTGGAGGCTAGAAAAGAACAAATCAATATCAATAAACTAGAAGTCGTTAAAAAACAAAATTACGAAGAAGCGGCCAAACTTAGAGATGAAGAGCGTAAAATAAACGGTGAACTTGATAAGTCAAAAAAAGAGTGGAACGATTCTTTAGATAAAAAACGCACAATAGTCGATGTAGATTTAGTTGCTGAGGTAATATCCATGATGACGGGTATCCCCATCAGTAAGGTTTCCTCACAAGAAAACAAAAAACTTATAACCATGGACAAGGATTTGATAGGTAAGGTTATCGGTCAAGATGAAGCGGTTAGTAAAGTCGTAAGAGCAATTAAAAGGAACCGTTTGGGTATCAAGGATAAATCCAAACCAATCGGGTCATTTATATTCCTAGGTTCAACTGGTGTAGGTAAGTGTATTTGCTCGAACACTCAGATTAAAATTAGGTCTAAAATCGATGGTGTTGTTAAAACCATCAATATAGGTGAATTGGATAGCTAATTATCACCCAAAACCAGTTGAACCAATATTTAATTATCAACAAATAGGTCTTTCTCAAATAATTAACATAGTTATTGCTAAACGTAATAGGTATGTTAATTATAAAAGAGAGAAAAAAGTATGAATTTAATGAAGTCTTTAAGGCTAATAATGATTTTAATGAATTTTTATTATTAGAATATAATAAACTTAATTTTGATAATGATGATATACAATCATCAATTAAGATTCTATATGATAAGTTAGTTAATGATGAGGGAGTTGTCAAATACTTAAGATTAACTAGGTGGGTATCAAAAGAATTTAAATTTAAATGTAAGAATATATTACAAGAGTGCTTCTGGTTAGAGCGAGGGTGGTCATCTAATGAAACCAAAGAAAAGATTTCAAATATTATGGTGGAACGAAGTAATAAGGCTAGTATAACTAAAAGTGAATTAAAAAAAGATATTATATTTGACGACACTGAAAAAGATATTAAATATAATAAAATTAAATTTAAATCAATACATGAACCAAGGTGTGGTAAGTGTAATTCAACTTTAGAATTAAAAAAACGGAATAAAAATAATATATTGGGTGATTTTTATTATGAAATAATAAAATGTTCTAACGATAGTTGTGAAACCCATAATATGGGTAGGAATAATAAATATCGTGCGTTTCTACCATCAATTAAGGCTGAATGTATTATAAACGAGATAACTAATAATATTAAGGGTAGTAATAAATTATGTGTAAAGTCTTGGATTAATAAGGGTTATTCAGAAAAAGAAGCTAAAAATATAATTAGTGAAATCCAAAGTACTAACTCGAAATTAGTTAAAAATAGATTTATAGTTAGTAAAGAAAATTTAAAAATGAATGGCTTTAGTGATGATGAAATAATTAAAATTTGTCAAACGCCAACTCGGAGAGAATTTTATGAAGGTAAAGGACTTACCGATGATGAAATTACAAGTAAGATAAGGAAACAACAAAAGTACGCTGCATCATTTGTTGATTATGAAAAAAGATTATTACCTAGTAATATTGAATATTGGGTTAATAAAGGACATGGGTACATTGAGGCTAAACAAAAAGTAATTGAAAGACAAACAACATTCTCAAGGGAAATATGTATTGAAAAATATGGTGAAATCGAAGGGTTAAAGGTATTTACTGAAAGACAAAATAAGTGGTCTAAATCATTAAATAATGGTGGTAAAATGAAGAATGGTTACTCTAAAATTTCTCAACATTTATTCCATATATTATTAAATTCATATGAAGTTGATGATAGGGTTAAAATTATGTTCGCAACCCATAATGGTGAATTTAAGTTAAATAAATGTGAAAATGAGGGGGGTATTTGGATGTATGATTTCACAGATGTAAAAAATAAAAAAATAATCGAATATCATGGGGATATGTTTCATGGTAACCCTAAAAAATATTTAGCAGAAGATTATCCACACCCTTTTAGAAAAACAATCACTGCACAAGAAATGTGGGATAAAGATAAAAAGAAGATGGATATTGCTTATCAAAATGGTTTTGAGGTATTGGTAATTTGGGATAGTGAATATAGGTGGGGGAATAAACAAAAAATAATCGATAAGTGTCTCGCATTTATCAATAAATAAATATAAATAAATAAAAATAAATAAAAATAAATAAAATGGTGAAAGAAAAGGATAATTATTATACGTACTTAACTGGATATATTAATGACGTGATACAACCAAGTGGTGAAGTAGAATCTACTTCTGAGTTATTTAGTGATAAAAAACTAAAATTGTGGATAGTAGATGAATTAATGAAAATACCCGAAATTAGTAAAACATTACTATGTAATTACTTTCATGAGTTATATGATTACATATTAGAAAATGAAGTTACAGATTTAGAAGACTTAGTTAAATCATTCTGTTTTAATAAAATAACTAAATGGGAAATGAATTCAGATTCCAATACAATAATATTAAAAACAGATGAATCTAGTAAAAAAATAACTAAAACAACTAAAATTAGTGAATATGAAGTCGAAACCCCAAGCGGTTGGGTTGATATAGAAGCACTACACGAGACTATTGAGTACCAAGTGTATGAATTAACCTTATTAAATGGTTATAGTTTTAAATGTGCTGATAATCATATTGTGATTAATGGTAAGGGTGAAGAAGTGTTTGTTAAAAATTTAAATGAAGGTGATGAGGTTAAAACAGACGATGGGGTCAGTAATGTTATCTCGGTTATTAATTTAGGTTATAAAGAAACTATGTATGACCTAGAATTAGATGATGATTCAGATAGAGTATATTATACCAATGGGATTTTATCACATAATACGTATTTAACAAAATTATTGGCAGAGCACATATTTGGTGATGCCGATGCGCTAATTAGAATGGACATGTCCGAATACATGGAAAAACATTCGGTATCTAGATTAGTTGGTGCACCTCCAGGATATGTGGGCTATGAGGAAGGTGGTCAATTAACCGAAAAGGTTAGACGTAAACCTTACGCAGTAATTCTTTTTGATGAAATAGAAAAAGCACACCCAGACGTATTCAATATATTATTACAATTATTGGACGAAGGGCAATTAACGGATTCATTGGGTAGAAAGGTAAACTTTAAAAATTGTTTAATAATAATGACATCTAACGTAGGTGTTACCGAATTAAATAGTTTTGGTAAGAATATGGGCTTTGAAACCAAGAATAAATCGTTGGACGAACAGGAAAGGTCTCGCTCTATTATTCAAAAGGCACTTAAAAAGAAATTTAAACCAGAGTTCTTGAATAGAATTGATGAGGCGATTATATTCAATAGCTTAAAACAAGAGGATATCCATAAAATTATATATATTGAATTGGAAAAATTAAAAGTTAGGGTCAAGGAAACTGGATTCGACCTAAAATTCAATAAAAGTGCTGTGGAATACATAGCTAAAAAAGGATATGATGAAGCATATGGTGCAAGACCACTTAACAGGGCAATCCAACAATACGTGGAAGACCCGATTGCCGATGAAATTCTAAACGGTAAATTTAAAGAGGGTGACACAATAAAAGTAACCCTAGATAAGAAAACGGATAAAATTGCATTAACATAAAATAAAAACCCACCATTCGGTGGGTTTTTTTATATTTATATTTATGATACAAGATATACTGAATAAGAAATATTTAAAATATTTAAATGCTCTCGATATTTACGAAAAAGAGGGGAGTTTAATCCTATCTAGAATAATCATTAACCCTGAGTTTAGAAAAATGGGGATAGGTAGTCAATTAATGTCTGATTTAATCGATTATGCTGACGAAACAAACAAGATAGTAGCACTTACACCTTCTGAAGATTTTGGTGGTCTTAAAAGCGGTCTAATTAGATTTTATAAAAGATTTGGATTTAAGGAAAATAAGGGTCCCAATAAAAACTTTGAATTCCGTGAGTCAATGATTAGACAACCAAAAAAATCGGTCAAAGAAATGGTCCATGAGGCTTTAAGACGAAATATATAAACAAAAAAAGTTAAGGTTATTTAAAAATAACCTTAACTTTAACTTTATTTCTTAAAAAGAATTACTTCTTACCTTCGGTAATCTTAGCTATCTTAGCTTCTAAATTAGCTATTTTACTTTCTAAAAGATTACCAGCCTTAGCTTTTTGTTCAGCAATCCATTGTTTTTTCTTAACCGCAACAGCCTCAGTTACAATTCCATCGATTAAATCAACCAATTCGTTTTCAGTAATTTTTACAGTTTTTGCGCTTTTCTTTAAGTTATTTGACATAATTTTATAGGAATTTTAGTTTAAATTTTATTCACCTATTAATAAGTATTATGAAAAACACCAAAAGACAAAATAATAAAAAAAAATTATTTATCTTCGAATACGTTATAAATCATTGTCAAATCACCCACACTTAAATCCTTTCTCAAACTGAAAAATCTTCTGGCCTCATGTAATGAGACTGCTTCACATTTATTTATAATTTCATCATCATCTGTAACCAGTTTATATTTCATAATTTATTTTTTAAAAATTTATTTATTGCGACATAGCGACACATTGAATGTCGCAAAACTCATTAATCTCTAGACATTTTATCGGCACTTTTTGTCGCAGCCCAAGCTGACGGCTTAACCTTAAAATCATACCCCATACCTAAAATATAACCAACGGCCTCGTTTAAAGCCTTGCTTGATTCCCATTTTATATCTGGGTTAATGTCAGCGTGGATTTCTAATGGAATATCATATAAATCTAAAAGAGGTGAAATTTCATATGCGACCTCGATAGATTTTGACACCTCATAAAGCATTCTTTCTTTTACACCAGTCTTATCTTTACTGTAATTATTTTTGTTATAGCTGGCCCCGATTACCTTACATCCTCTACCAACGGTAATACCACCACCCAAATCTTCATACGTGGCAATAACGATAACAGTCGCAAACCTATAACCCTTACCTTTTCTTTGTGAATCGGTACCGATACAAACTTTAAAACCTCTACCCAAACTTATTTCTTTCTCAAATAATAATTCTAGGTAATCAACCAGGTCCATATTAATTGGCCCGTTGTTCATTCTTTTCCACTTTAACTCTAATTTTTCCATAACACTATTTTTAATAATCTATTACATCTTAACGGATGGTAATAAATCCCTTATTTTTTTATAATTTTTAGCTCCTATATCTTTTTCACTTACCGCTATTCTAACCAATGAGCCACCGTTCGTACTATCCAAATATTTTATTTCATCTGGTATTTCACTCAGTGGGTTCCCCAATAGGTTAATAAATACTAAATTTTTTAAGTTACCGATTTCTTTTGGTAACGCAATAATCTTATTATTGGGTAAAGCCAACGATTCCAAATGTTTTAGTTTACCAATACTTGGGTGTAAATCATGTAATTTAGAATCACATATAATCAACTGCCTAAGCTCGGTAAATTTAGTCATATTGGCTAATTTAGGTATTTCCCTATTTATTAATTTAATGACTGGGGTAACGTCCAACATTAAATCAAATAAAGCCTGTGTCCAACCAAATTTAATGAGATAATCCAAATAAACGTTATTATCTATCTTGAATTTCTCCTTGGCCATGGTGGTTAATTCACTATTAAAAAAATTAGCCACACCCTCACTCTGTGAAATCACATTTAAATAAAAATCGGCAGTGTTGCTTTGATTTTTATTCTTAACCTGTTTTGTTTCAAAATGTATCTGATAAATCATTTCATTATCCAATACATTGGTCCCACCCTTGAAAAAGTCATTATTGATTACAATATAAATCTTAGACTTCTTACCGTCTGGTCTTAAATTATTCTTAGTATAAGAATTAAACATAGTATTACCAGCTTTAGCCGTGCACCAACT
>Ga0306872_100533_pt1 | contig 14572 bp, 12 predicted proteins | sample AntRauMeHopE1498_FD_190455 | JGI IMG/M metagenome (GOLD analysis project Ga0306872, IMG submission 190455) | Saline lake microbial communities from Rauer Islands, Antarctica - Metagenome Hop E1 #498 (v2) (version 2) | ecosystem: Environmental > Aquatic > Non-marine Saline and Alkaline > Saline ...
AGGGGGTGTACCAGCAACAACTTCGGTTTTAGGTTTGAACCGGATGTCTGTAGCACCAGTAGACCCAGCGGTGCCGATTGCTTTGGGAGAAAATGATGAAAGAGTACCAACAGCTGATGAAAAAGCTGCATTAGCTGGTGGTGGAGATTTTGGGGCACCTAGTGCGACTAATAAATTTATCACACAGCAGGTTGTAACTAATATTCAAGAGTTCACAGCAACTGGAACTTGGACTAAACCAGCGGTTGGTAAGCTTGCTTTTGTAGAAATTTGGGGGGCTGGAGCTTCTGGTGGAGCTGTTAAAGCTTTAAATGACAGCAATGCGTATGCAACAGGAGGTGGTGGAGGTGCTTATAGGTCTTTCTTTATTGCATTATCTCTTTTAAAAGCTACTGAAGCAGCTACAGTTGGAGTAGGTGGAGCAGCAGTGACATCTTCTGTAAACGATAATGATGATAAGGATGGTAATCATGGCACAATTTCTTGGTTTAAATTATCTTCATTTAGTGCAAACCCTGGAGTTAGAGGGCGTGCATTTAGTACGGATAATTTATCAACATTAACAGGAGGAGCGGGTGGAGCAGCAGGAACTGGTCCCCAAACTTTTGAAGCTGGAGGAAGCGGTGAAAACAACAATGGCAACACTAGCCCTGGAGAATCAACTGTTCTTTCAGGTCCAGGTGGAGGTGGTGCTTTTGCAAGATCAGGAGATACTAGCGTTAGTGCAGGGGGGGCTTCTTTAATTGGTGACAAGGCAGCAGGAGCAGGTGCAGCAACAAGAAATGCAGGAGGAGCAACAGCTGTAGCTGGAAACACAGCGTCAGGAGGAGGTGCAGCTGCTGTGTTTAATGGTTCAGGAGATGCTGTTTCAGGTAAAGGGGGGGATGGATTCATAAGAGTAACAGTTCTATAATATGGCAAGACTAACCGGACGAGCAAGGTCAATCCAAAGACGAGCACAAACCAAGGCTCGAAAAAAACGCTCAAGCGGGTCTGTTGCGGGTGCATCAACTTCATCAGGACCATCTCAAGAACTAAGAGACCTTTCAATTAATCTAGCTAATAATTCAGGAGTCGGCGGCTCTGCTCGTGGTGACGATTTTGCCTCATCAGGCGGAGGTGATTCAATTCGAGATGATGTTATAGATACAACCCCACGATCAAAAGAAGAACTAGAAGGAGCCACCTTCAATCTATCCGGTGGCGGGGGTGGCGGTGGACTATCCATCGCTCAACAAAAAGCGCAGCTTCAGGCTAGATTTAAAGAAGCTCGAGACAATCGTAATGCCATGATGGAGGGGGGACGGTTGGCTTCAGATAACCTTCGAGCATCTAACATTGATACCGTCGGCGGGGATAGAGTAACTGACGGAGCTCAGTCTTCTGGAGGAGGCGACGTTGACCAAACCAAGCGAACTGGAGCTGGTACAGTCGACAGTCCTTTAACAGATATTCAAATTCAAGACCTTGCTGACCAAGGAATCTTCGAGGGAGACAACATGCCTGGACGAGGAATCCTAACCCCGATGGGTACGTTTCGTAGTCAAGCGGATGTTATGGCCGAACAAGTTGAAACGCTTTCAGCTCAAGACACAACCCCCACCGATGGCATAACCTCATCTGACACGTCAGCGGTAGAAGAAGAAACCGCAGCCGTTGAGTCAATTAATGAGGCGGCTAAAGTCGTGCGTGACCTCACCTACCTTGATGAAGAAATCAAAAACATTCAAGCGGAACTGAAGAACGAAATGGAGATAATAAACTCTCAGGCAAAACTAGATGCTGAGGCAATGAAAAACACCCAAGCGGGAGAAACTGGTCAAACGGCCGTTGGTATCGCGAACGCGGGAGGGTTCCTTGGCTTCTCAGGATCAGGGACTGGCGTCATGCTTACCCTCGCTAAGAGTCATCGGACCGAACTACAGTCACTTGACGCTAGAAGGAAACAGGCTATTTTCCAAGCGCAGCAAGCTGCCCGAGAAAATCGGTTTGATTTAGTAAAACTGAAAGCACAAGAGCTTGAAGACATTGAGCAAGAGACATACAACCGAGAACAGGACTACCTAAATCGAGTGCGAGTACAAACAGAAAAGACTCAAGCGAAGCAAGAAAGAGCTCAAACAGAAACAAGTATATTTGAGGCGATTCAGGGTGGAGCTACAACAGTAGCTGGTATTTTTGCTCAATTAGGTGGATCAGTTGACATTGCAACTATCAGTAAGTTCCTCGAAAATATCACTCCAGAAGGTCGAGAAGGTCTAAAATTCTCAGCCACACAAAACGCAGCGTTACTCGGGTCAGGAATGAACTTTGATGATATTGCAGCGCTTAGTGAATATGTTGGAGCAAATGGGTATGACGATACAATTAAAGGAATGCTAACCCCGGGACAAAGAGCCGCTGCAGATAAAATCTTTAGTACTGGTGCAATAGGCACAGGCACAGGGGCAAACTTTTCTCCAGATAAACGAAATCGTCTTGAGCAAGCAGGTCTACTTGATGCTCCACGACAGGAGCAGCTAGACTTCCTTTATGGTGGAAAAGAATCAACAGAGGATCCTTTTGAGTCTGTTTACACTAGCCAAGTAATGGACGGTCTAATTACTGTTGATAGCCTACCAGCGGCTAGCCAAGAAGATACTCGTAATGAGCTACTTGACCTTGGGTTTGGAAGTCCTGTAGTTCCTCAGTGGTATAAAGATGGATTGGAAAATCAACCTAGAATAGAGTACACATCCCCATATGGTGCATTTATGTCACTTAATGTTACATCTGGTCCAATGTCAAAAAAAGCAACTGAAATTAGTTGGGAGAAATATCGAAACACCGCGCTAGGAGAGCTATTCTAATTATGTCATTTTCACAATTCGTTCCCAAAAAAGAAGAAGGAAGAGTTTCTCCTTTTAGTGAATCAATTCGTCTTCACAAAAAGGCTGGAACACTCAACCGCTCTGCACAAGGGTTTGTTGATAGTAGTGAAATTCAAAAAACACCAGGAAACATTGACTTTAAAAGAAGGTTGTCACAACGAATCGAGGTACCCAAACCAGCGGAAAGATCTTTTTTTGACCGTACTGCAGAAAATGTTAGAGAAGTATCATTCAATGAGTTTATAAAGCAAGTACCTAAAACAGCAACTCGTCAGGCTATTACTGTGGCAGATACAATTATCCCAGCGATAGCAAACTTTGTTGATACTACTGGAAGTATTTTTGGAGAAGGTTTAGCTTACGCATTTGATAAAAACGTCCGTGAGCAATACGCTGCTGGAAATCTTGATATACTTCCAACTATTACAGAAACAACTATTCCAAAACTAGCCAAGTATACCCTTGCTGCAGGTATTGAAACGGCTATCTTTCGAAGCCTACCAAATTTGGTCAAAATGAAGCTCGCACCACTAGCAGGAGTTGGAGCTCTTGAAGGTGTAGGATTTGCTGTTTCTGAAGGGATGGCACAAGATTTAACTCCAGAAGAAATAATTAGAAACATGCCTCTGTATGGTTTGACTGGTGCTGGAGCGGCAGTTTTGTCTCCATACTTGCTACCTCTACTCAAGAGTGAAATTAGATTTATGCCAGAGCAATTTGCAAATATTATTAAGGGTCTTAATGAAAAACCAGCAACCAGACAGCTTAGTGTAGAGTCTTTAGCTAGAGAAGCAACTCCAATCCCAATTAGTACAAAAAACACAAGGTATCTAGAATGGTTAAGGAATAACGGGTACGAACCATACACACCAACCAAAGATCTGCCTGTAATTGACGCTGGCGCAGGTCGAGTCGCACGAACTGCAGATGACGACTTACCAACAATCCAGTTTGACGATGCTTCTGGAGCAAGAGATTTACCACCGCCAGTAGGCACAAGACTTGTGCCTGATGAACCAGCTCCAGCTCCCGCAGCAGAGTTACCAACGCCAAGAAGGGAGGCTCCTACCCCAACCCCAGTAGCTCCTACTCCTGCTGCGGTGGCTCCCACTCCTACACCCGTAGCACAACCACAAGCAGCAGTAGCGGTCCCAAGCCGGAACCTTCCTGTTGGTGACGGTGTAACTCGAAACAGCCGACTTGAAGAACGTATAGTCAAGAGTAATGCCGATCCAGCAATTGGTAAGCATTTAGAAGGAGAGCGACTTGCGACCTACCAACAAGTAACAAAAGCTGACCAAACTAAACGTGCCGCTAAGTTTGTGGAAGATAGATACGATGATGCCTTGGCTGTCGTTCGAGGTCAGATGGAAGCTCCTGACGGACTGCTTGATAACGCTGTAGCGCTCGCCTTAGCAAAACAGGCAGAACTTACTGGAGATGCTGCCCTAGCAATCAGACTAGCCTCACTACGCTCAACAAGAGCGGGACAAGAAATCAGTATGCTTACAGAAGCTGACCCTCTTAGTGTTGTGTCATCAATTGAAAGTATTATTAAAGCTCGTCAAGGAAAAATGGCCCGAGCAAGTGGTGGAGGAATACAGAAAAACTCAGCCGCTTCAGCAAACAAAGCTGCAGCAGAAACTAAGAAAGATGTTACTGATAGAGTTATGGCGGCTGAAATGAAAATAGAGGATGCTGAGAAGCTACTTAATGATATACTTTGCTAATATATGGTACGAATTTGCCTTCCAAAATCTGAGCGTGACAAACTAGCTGATGCGCTTAGAAATAAATCCCTTACTATCCGTGATCTTTACGGCTTAAAAACTGTTGACCGCAGGAAACTTCTTGAAAAATATGTTGGAAAGGACTTTGCTCAAGTGGTGAACGCTAAGTTTGAAGCAGCTATGGTCAGTAAACAGAAGACATCAATTACTCGATGGATTGAGGATGTCACCTCAGCTAAAGACCCCATTCGACGAGACATGATTAAGAAAGTCGAGCGAGTAAAAGAAGTGCTTACTCCCAATGAACAAGGAGATTTTCTTAGCGACTTAGCTGAATCAAAATTAGGTTTAGGAGTTACTGAAGAGGAAGCCGGAACTATACTTAGAATGAAGAACCAGATGGACGAGCTGAAAGAAAAGATTCCAAAAGGTTCAACCGAAGTAACTGATGAGTCAATGGCATTTGGTATGGCTGTAGATGACTTTAAAGAATATGTCGGTCAACTAAAACTAGCTGCAGACACAATGACTCTTGCAGATCGAACAAGACTAAAAAATCTTGGACAAAATATTATTGATGTGGCAGGAACAACAAAATCTCTTGTAGCAACACTAGACAATAGTTTTATTGGACGTCAAGGTATTAAAGCTCTCCTTCGTGGTGACTATAAGATTTGGACAGAAACACTTCTACAATCTTTTCAATCAATGGGAAAAGAAATGATGCAAAAGTCTCCAGGTTTGTTTAAAGAACGAGACGACGCTGTTATGAAAGCTATTAGAGCTCGAGTCTTTGCAGACCCGAACTACATCAATGGGAAATATAGTGCAGCTAAAAATGGCTACGGACTAGGAGTTGATCATGAGGAGGCCTTCCCTACTTCATTGCCAAGTCGAATCCCGTTCCTTGGACGAGTGTTTAAAGCCTCTGAAACAGCCTTTACAGGAAGTGCTATTACTATGCGTATGAAATTAGCCAACTCAGTAATCGCTGCCGCAGAAGAAAACGGGGTTGACATGTTGGACGAAGTTCAGGCAACAGCGTTTGGAAACCTTGTGTCATCTCTTACTGGACGTGGAGAACTTACAACATTTGCCGCATCTGGTGAAGTGCTTAACGCAACATTCTTTGCCCCCAGGTTTCTTAAAGCTAACTTTAATACACTGACAGGACACTTACTTGACAGTAAAATGGCAGGAAGCCCTCAGGCTCGCCGAATGGCAGCCCAAAGTACTCTTAAAATTGCAGCGAGTTTAGGAACCATAATGACTGTGGCAAAAATGATTGACCCAGACAGTGTTGACTTTGATCCTCGAGGTACAAATTTTGGAAAAATCAAAATTGGTAATCGTAAGTATGATATTACTGGCGGTATGTCAGGGCTCGCTGTTTTTGCGTCCAGAATAGTGCCAACCTTCCATAACGGTGAATTTGGGTTTTGGACAAAGAGTGCCTCTACTGGCAAGTATACAAAAATGACTGGTGATAACTTTGGTGAACAAACAGCTCTTGACGTAGTTGAAAACTTCTTTCAAGGAAAGCTATCTCCAGCTGCTGGTGTAATTCGAGACGTACTCAGAGGCTCTACATTTGGTGGTGAAAAGCCAAGTGTCTTGAGTACAGCCGTTGCACTTACTGTACCCATCTCAGCCCAAATCCTTGAAGAAGAACTCAAAAAAGGTAATGATGATATTTTAGTAATGATGATTGCTGAGTCGCTAGGGTTCTCCTCAACAGATAGTACCTTTGGTGTATACGGTAAAAGATGGCAAGAAATGCAAGAAAAAGTTGGACCTGAAAAAACCAACGAAATGTTGAAGGGTATTACAGAGCGGTACAACAAGCGTTCTGAAGCACTAAAGAACTCTGCCAGTTGGGAAAAAATGACTAACGAAGAACAGGGTGATGCTTTGACCAAAATTAAAAGAGAAGAAAATGAAAGGGTACTTAAATCTCAAGGAATATAATATGAGCCTACGAGAAAAACTATTTGGAGAACCAGAAAGCCTACGCAATAAAATTGCTGGTGGAGCGGCTAGATTAGCATCAAGAATTAATCCAGTAACTGCGGTCGCATCCGCCATCACTGCTGTTGGGATTAGGGATAAAAAGAAACCAGAAATTAGTGACGAACAAAAAGAGAATGAGCGAGTGGGTCAGACTGACATGAATCGACGTATGGGCTTTAGGACTGATGAGAATAGTAATATCACCGGAACGATGTCAGAGTTCGAGTTTCGGGAAGAGTTTGGACAGGATGCTGAGTTACCTCGATCAATCGTCATGGGTGGAGATGAGGGTAGAGAGGCTCGTATTGTAACTACTAGTGACGAGGAACCGGCACCACAAAACGAAGAGGTTAGCGAAGATGTGATTACAAAAATACTTGAGGGCGAAGGTTTGAACTCAACTCCAGACCAGCTTGCTGCGGCATTTGAACGCGAAGGAGCAGTTGGTCCAGGTCAACATCGACAGATTTTCTTTGATCAGTACAATCCTAAATTTAAAGAAATATACGGACGTGATTATGATCGTGAAAACTTGGAAGATGTAAGAAAGGTTACATCAATAGCAATCAAAGGCTACATGGATAGGTTCGGAGGGTCACTTGACGCAGCCCTTATAGCCTATAATAAAGGGCCATCAGTTGCTCAATCGTACATAGATGACCCAAACTACGATTTCGCTGACGACCCATACGTTCAAGGGTTCCGAGGCAGGTAACGAAAAAAGACACCCGCTGCAGTGGGTGTCTTTTTTTTATCGTACAACGTAGAACACAAAAAATGTTGTAGAGGGATAACCACAAACCTCTACATATTTATTATGCCTTAACCTTCTTTAGGTTACAAGTAATGAACGGAGCTCCTTCTACCGCAATGGCGATACCCATTTGCTCCTCCTCTTTCTTTTTAGCCTTCAGCTCAGTGTCAACAATAGTTGTTTCCTCACTGTACTTCCAACTACTCTTTCCTTTTGATAATTCAATCACCGCTGTGCCGACATCATACTTTTCGTCTGGCTGTATCAGCTCTTTAATCTGTGGCTGTAGCACCTTAACCTCTTCTTCAGCTTCCTTGATAGCCAGCTTTAGGGCGGCGTATCGTTCGAGTAGTTCTTTCATAAGACGATTACTTTTTTAGTTTTTAACATCTTAACCGGTTCCTGATTGTCTCTCATGTGTTTCCATAGGGCTGTGGCATGTAGAAATGCTTTAGCATAATCATTTACATTCTCTACTACACCAATATTGTAGGCTGGCCTAGTTTTGTTTAGTTGTAGAATCCAGTGTAGCTTTGGTTTAATCCCACACATCTCTGTGAGGATCTTGGAGTAGGCGGACACTTGGTATGCGTACTCAACTGAGGTGATTTGGTTTGAAGTCTTGAGGTCAATCAGAATGAGAGTCAAGGACTCCTGCCGTCCACACTTACTACAGGTAATATTTGCTCCCTTAACCTTCTGATTCCATTGGTGGTTGCAAGTCTTGACCCCTTTTCTCTTCTTATACACCTCCCCTATCAACCATAGGCTGTCTAGAGTACCTCCTAATTGATGTTTTTTAGACAATATCTTCTCTTCCGAGAGGATAGGGAATAGCGTGTACTCGTCAAAGAACTTACAGGCGCCCAAGGCTGCACACTTACCCTCAAGGCTAATGTCGGCATCAGCGAGCTCAAGGATGTCGTAGGGAGGACGGTAGCCCAGCTTAATCCAGTCTTGGACGTACATATCAACCACGTTGTGGCCGTCGTTACCCCATAAGGCTGCCGTATCAAGGACTGTTTTATGAGCGGTTTTACTTCTTTCAAGGACCTCATACATGTCTAGTTTGTTGATGGCTGGCATATTTTTCATCCAATCCATTACGTACTCGACCCCCCGGTTCACAGCCCATTGCTTGAGGTGCGGTTTATTAATTGCACTGAGCATGGTGGTCACTGATGGGTAGATAGCCTGGTCGGTTGTGTCTTTATAGAAGTGTTCGTACTTCGTGTGGACAGGAACGACCCGGCCCTTAAAAAAGACAGAGCCAATCTTTTCCCGTAACTCAACCTGCAGTGGCAGTCCACCCAAAGACTTTGCTTCAAATTTTGGGTGTAACATGACTAAGCTTGTTGAGTCCAATCCTCTTCCTCCTCCGCTGGAGCTTCCCTCAAATCTTCACCTGCTGAGTCTGCAATTTCTTCGGATAAACTAACTGCCACGATTGGTGCTCCTTGCTGCACAATCGTTCCTGTCCCAGCCGCTGCTGCGGTTTTAATAATTCCTTTTTTGGTTAGGTCTGTAATAAGGAACTTTCGAACGGTAATAAAGTACACTTTCCAATCATCAGTGTTGAAGTGTTTTGTGTCTCCTTCTGGATTGGGCATACCATTAATGTTCCGCTTGGCTTCAGCATCCCGGTAGTAATTAGCTGCCTTCTCTCCTGAGTTTGGGACGTTAACATCAAACCCTTGTCGAACATCCATTCCTCGAACCTCTTTCCCATTGTCTCCTACGAACGAAAACGGTGCTAATAGAACTGGCTCGGCTAAGTTAATATTTGGCAGTTTTTTCATAAAGTCTTCACCAAAGTTTGAGCTCGTTGCAAGCGCCAAGGTGTACACTTCTCCGCTATCTTGGTCAGTAATTGGGACCATAATCTGATCCCCAAATTTCCCTGGTTTTACCGTAATTTCCCCTAGCATTCCGTCGATTGCGTTGAATACCAGCTCAATCTTAAACTGCTTGTTCCCATCCTTGTCCTCGTACTCTCGTCGAACAGATCCTTCGGTCCCTTCAGGCACCTGCATCCGGATTGACCCGTCAGCAATCACCTGTAGATAAGTTCTTGACTCTCGTCTTTGTAATCCCATATTTTTAGATTAAATATTTTAATAGTCCTGCCTTTCCTCTGCATCGATAACGCGAGATACCGTAGACTCACTAGTGTTCATAATCATGGAAATAGCCAGGTTGGTTAATCCATATCGAGACAAATAGCAAATAAGGTAATTTCGAGCTTCTCTCTCCAAAGGGGTAAGTTTTGTTTTTCTTGGCATTAGGGTTATACTACATTATGCAAGAATAATTGCAACAAATTTATGGACACTAGCAAAAAATGGTTTCACTACCTACACACAACCAGACGACTTTCAGTAGGCTCTATAAGTGAGGCGCGTTTAAAGGCCACGGGAAACAAGCTTGAGATTCCCATCATAAATGAAGCGGGTGAGCACATTTTTTCTAAATACCGCAAAGAGCCCTGGGATGATTCTGACACACCGAAGTACACCTATGAAACAGGCTCACACATCGCTCTTTACGGACGACACTGCAAGAGTCAGAGTGTTCGATTATTTGTTACAGAAGGGGAGTTGGACCAAATGGCCTTGAGAACAATCGGGTATGACGCGTACTCATCAACCGGTGGAGCCGTCTCATGGCAAGCTGACTGGGAGTTGGACCGCATTCCAACCGTCCTCTACGACAATGATGAAGCTGGAATTAATGGCTCAATCAAAACTATCATGTTGCTCGGTAAGGCTATCTACTCTTGGATTCCACCAGGGTTTGGATCAGACATCGGGGAGGTACTACAGAAGCATGGCAAAGAGTTCTGCCAGAAGTTACTCGAGGATCCAGTACGACAGATTAGAATCAACCTACGAGACCTTGACACCAAGGCATCTATCAGTCGAAAAAAGAGGGAGCTTACTGCTATGGCCAAAATGATGGAAGAGTCAATTGGTAAAAAATTTATGTTAGGATTGATTAAGAAGCTGATTGAACTGGAGAAATCCCTCACTCCTAAAAAGAGGAAAGACATGCCGGTAGACTCCACAATAAAAGACAAAGCAAAAGCGTACCCGATACAAAACCTAATCAAAGTACACACCAACGGTATCTACAGAAATAAAGCTCTCTGCCCATTCCATTCCGAAAACAGTCCCTCGTACCACGTCTACAAAGACAATACTGGGTACTGCCACGGATCGTGCGGAAAGACTTACGACGTAATAGACATTTATATGAAGCAGGAGAATCTCTTTGGAAAAGAGGGATTTAAAAAAGCCATTGAGGAACTCAGCCAAAAAACATGACACACGTAACCTTCAAACAAATACAAGAAACATATGAAAAATTCTTACTCCTCGAAGACAAAGATTTTATCCGACTCACCTACGCCACCATCATCGGGAACCAAATGCCGGGGCAAAGACCCATCTGGCTTATGCTTGTCGGACCTTCTTCCTCTGGAAAAACTACCGCTCTTAACGCATTCAATGCGTTGGAACTTGTTAACCAAATTAGCGGTGAAAAAGTTTCCCCCACACACAATATCTCGGACCTCACGGAAAACTCCTTTGCCTCTGGAATGAACCGAGGGGACAAGCAAACCTCCCTGCTGCACAAAATCCCCTATGGTGGGGTGATGATATTCAAAGACTTCACCTCGATGATTTCTAAGAACGAACAGTCCCGCATGACAATCATGGGGCAGCTTCGTGAAATCTATGATGGAGCTTACGTGAAGCGGACAGGTAACGGTGAGGACGTACTGTGGACTGGGAAGATAGGAGCGATTGCGGGAGTAACTGAGACCATCTTTCAACACATGGAAAGCATGTCAGCTATGGGAGACCGGTTCGTATTGTACCAAGTGAAGCAGCCTGATCGAGTAGAGGTGACAAAGTTTAAGATTAACAAAATGATGGAGGGAACCACCGAGTTTGACATCATGCCGCAATTGAAAACCATGACCAGACAGTATCTGCAGCGAGCGTTTGACAACATGAGTAAGTCGGGCGCGTTAAAGCTAGACCTGTCTGAAGAGGAGATTGATGAAATTGTGTCTGTGGCTGACTTCTGTACGATGGTACGCTCTGGAATGATTACTGACAAATACCGTAACCACATCAGTTTTGTACCTACGCCCGAAATGCCAATGCGTATGTTTGAACAGATGCACGCTCTAGCGATTTCTTTTTTATACATGAGAAAGATGGACAACCCCAAGTGTGACCACAAGATTGCTCCTGATGACTTCAGGGTTATCTACAAAATTGCCTTCGACTCCATCCCTATTGTTCGTCGGATTGCGTTGCAGTACCTAACTAAATACAGTCTGGGTGTGACTACAGCCAATCTTGCTCGTAAGATTAATTACGAGTCGGAAGTGGTGTCTGGATGGCTGACACAACTCAACTCTCTTGGTGTGGTGCGTCGAGAGAAGGCTTCTGGTGGAGGAAACTTGTGGGTACTAGAGCCTAGATTTAGAAAGGTAATGGAAAAACTAAGTAAAACCAAGTCGCTTAATGAATCGCTCAGTGAGGATGAGGTATCAACTGGAGAAGACAGTGTGGAGCACCACTGGGATGAGGCTAGAAAGGCGGAGGGAGGGATCGACGACCAAGCAACGAAGGAAGCATTAGCAAATGATGATTGGTAAAAATATGAAAACTAAAGTAAAAATTGTAAGAGGAGTAAGACATGCGTGTGTAATGGGGAAGACTATTTATCCTGGAATAGTGAAGTGCTACGGGTGTGAGAAAATTGTAAAAGTAAAATGCTAACTCTCCGCAACCCCGCCTACCTCCAGATGATTAAGCTGGGGAAGTCTGTCCGGTGGACTAAACCCACCATCCAAATCCCTATCCTGACGTCAGAACCACTCCAGGCTCCACAAAACACGTCCATATCCCTATACCCTGATCAACAGATAGTGTTTGATGCTGCTAAAAACTACACAACAGGTTTAATGGAAGCGCAAACAGGAGCAGGGAAAACAGTTATGGGTATTGCCCTCCACCAAGCTTGGGGTGGTCGAACCTTAGTTGTCTGCCACTCCCTAGTTATGGCCAAGCAGTTCGCTGGAGAGTTCGAAAAGTTTATCGATGTCACCCCGACGATGTTCTGTGGGGGTAAGCATGATCAGTCGGGCGAGGTAGTTGTGACAACCCTTACCACCTTTAGGAAAGACTACGCAGCGTTTACTGGCTTCCACAACTTGATTGTAGATGAGGCTGATCTTGGCATGACCGACAAAATGATGACTGCGATTAGTGCATTTGTTTGTGTGCGCAAGCACGCGTTTACTGGAACGATTCGAACGGTGTATGATGAGTTTAATAAGGACTACTCACCGGTCCTAGGTACCTTCTGGGGTCGGCATGTAGTCCACAAATCCAACAAAGAAATTCCTTTGAAGGGAGTGTTTGCAAACATTTACAAACATGTGTACCCGGGGGTGTTTCCTTCGAAAGATTGGCAGAAATTTAGAGCGGTGCTTGATGATGATGTGGAGCGCAAGAAAGCACAACTCAAGTTTATTCTTGATAACACTGATGCAAATGCTTTTACCCTCTGCCTTTGGGACCGGGTGGCTGATGTTGAGGCGTTCTACCGGGCGTTTAAGAACCGTGGATACACGGTGTACATGTCAACCGGAGAGATGAAGAAAGCCGAGCGTGATGAGCACCTAGCGGGCTTTAAGCAGACCGGAGGCTATTTGCTTGGAGTAAGCAGTACCTTGAATCGTGGATATGACAACGTACAGCTTACAAAAGCCTTCATTATGCACCCAATTAAGGGTGAGAACCCCTTGAGACAGAGTATTGGGCGTATCATGCGTTACCTGACAGGGAAGGAGAGCTACCTCTACTTATGGTCTGATTCCATGCTAGAATTTCAATTGAAATGGCAAGAAAAGATAATCAAGAAGTACTTTAACCTGTCTGTATGCAAGAGGCAGACTTCGGGGCAAAGTTCCAAACCTGGTGGGCGACCAACAAGCCCTGTCCTGTTGCGGCACTTGAATATAAAGTCACAAAAACAAACACCTTCAACCTAACGCAGTGGCATAAAAAACAACCGCAACAATATGTTGAGTTGGTAAAGGCCACAACCAGTGAAGGGGTGATGTGGAAAATCAGTGACCTTGATCCTCGAACCAAACCGTTTGACGCTTTTTTTATAAGTGAGTCTCCAGCATTTTTAGTGGTTTGGTATCACCGGCAGCGTCGATTTTTTATCATCCCCGTCCATGAGATTCCTGACCAAACCTCCATCTCTTACCTGTACTGCTTAGAGCGTTGGACAGAACACGAACTGCTACCAGAAATTAGGAAACAGTACACCTTTTAAAAACCGCCCTAATGAAAGGACGGCTGTAGTTTATGCGTCGATACCGATTGGCTCGACGGTGCGCTCGTAGATGTATTCATACGGCGCTTGCGTGAACGACCTGATGAGCATGATTTCACCAGGGCTATCCCAGAAGACTGTCCACATGAGTCCCTCCGAATCCATAAAGACTCGACATTGACCCTGCACGCCTGGCACGGTATCAATCGAGCAGTCGAAGATTGGTGTGACAGCCAACCAGTCACTTGGTCTGGGAGGCGGTTCAGCCTGGGCCGGGTTTGAAGGGAACAACAATAGCAAGGCAAGGCTTAGGGCGATTAAGGTTCTCATCGTCGATTCCTTTCTGTTTCAATAGATGAGGAAGACCACAAAAGTAGTGGTCATTGTATTCGAGCATCTTATCCTCGAACTCGATGTCCCCGCATATCCAGCAGGGTTTGACTCTAAAACTCACGGTAGAGTACTCCCGGTCGCATCGTGTCGCGCCAAGTATTCCGACAATCAAACGAGCAGAAATGCCCTTGGTGTGTAACTGTGCCGACTTGGATGCAACCAACAATGGCTTGTGATCGCTGTATCATTGCGGTACAACCGTCGGTACTGCAATTTATTCGACCGGCCAAGTCATCGTCACTCAAAGGCAGGTCGATTGGTAGCTTTTTCATTTCACGCTCCTTTCTGAGCTGTTGCAGTATCCATACAGACACCTTTTTTACAGGTTTTGCCGATATACTTCAACACCTCAGCTTGGCAGTCAGTGCAGTATACTCGGGTACGCTTAGTTTTTGGTTTTTTCCGCTTGCGGGGAACTGCCACCAAATAGAACCGTGGGTCGATGAGAT
>Ga0306872_100537_pt1 | contig 14410 bp, 12 predicted proteins | sample AntRauMeHopE1498_FD_190455 | JGI IMG/M metagenome (GOLD analysis project Ga0306872, IMG submission 190455) | Saline lake microbial communities from Rauer Islands, Antarctica - Metagenome Hop E1 #498 (v2) (version 2) | ecosystem: Environmental > Aquatic > Non-marine Saline and Alkaline > Saline ...
CTGATTACGTCATCGACATCGGACCAGAGGGTGGCGGCGGCGGCGGTAACGTGGTCGCCAAAGGTACCCCTGAAGAGGTGGCCGAGGTAGAGAAATCACACACGGGCCGATACCTCAAAAAAATCCTGTAGCAGTAACTCGTTGCCATAATACCAATCATGACCAAAGAAGATCTGCAAAAGAAAAAACTACCTGACGCACCGGGGGTGTATTTCTTCCTGGGGTCCAAAAAACAGATATTGTACATTGGAAAAGCCACTTCACTCAAAAGCCGCGTTCGCAGTTATTTTGTTGATGACCTCATTGAAAAGCGGTCTGAACTGATTGCCAAGCTGATTGTCGAGGCTAAAACCGTCGAGTGGACCGAGACTGACTCAGTGCTCGAAGCGCTGATCCTTGAGACCAACCTAATCCGCACCCACAAACCGCTTTATAACACCAGGAGTAAAGATGACAAGTCATACAACCACCTAGTGATTACCAACGAAGAATTCCCCCGTGTACTGGTAGTACGTGGCAAAGACTTGACCGAGCAGTTTGCTGACGGCGAGATTAAGTATCACTTTGGGCCGTTTACCAGCGGTTCACTGTTCCGGGAGGCTTTGAAAATTGTCCGGAAACTATTCCAATTCTACGATACCAAAACTGCCGTTGGCACTGAAAAAAGTCGCCTCGATAAAGGTAAAATCAATTTCAACCGGCAGATTGGTCTCTACCCAGAGGTGCAATCCAAAGCCGAGTACGCCCGCACCCTACGACATATCAGACTATTTTTCCAAGCCAAGAAACAACAGATTATCAAAGAACTGGAGCGTGACATGATGGCTCACGCCAAGCTCCAAGAGTTCGAAGCAGCGCACGTGCTCAAAAAGCGGATATTTGCGCTAACCCACATCCAGGATATCGCCCTGATCAAAGCTGACTCACGCGTCTACCGCGACGAAAAACGCGTTCGGATTGAGGCGTACGACATCGCGCATATGGGTGGCAAAGACATGGTAGGCGTGATGACCGTACTCGAGAGTGGGGAACCAGCTACCGGCGAATACCGCAAATTCAAAATCAAAGATTTTGATCGTGCAAACGACCCCGGCGCCCTCAAAGAAGTGCTCACCCGCCGGCTCAATCACCCAGAGTGGCCCCTACCACAGCTGATTGTGGTAGACGGCAGCACTGCCCAGAAAAACGCTCTAGAGCTGATTCTCCGCCAGCACGCGATGCTTATCCCCGTAGTCGGAGTGGTCAAAGACGAACGCCACAAACCGATCAGACTGATAGGTCAAAAGAAAATCATCGACCTGCACAAACAATCGATCCTGCTGGCAAACGCCGAGTCCCACCGCTTTGCCATCGCCTACCACCGAGAGAAGCGCCGCAAACGTGCCCTGGCGTAACTTTTGCTCCAGCCTAGAAGTTTCAATCTACATGAAACAAACCATCGCTATCATTGGTCACGGCTACGTCGGTCAAGCGCTCGAAAATTACTTTGCCGACAAGTACACCATTGTCATATACGATCCAGCCAAGGAACACACCGACCAAACAGTAGTCAATCAGGCAGACCTAGCCATTGTTTCTGTACCGACACCGATGCTGCCTGGTGGTTCAGTTGATCTGTCTATCATCGAGCAAACGTTCAGCTGGCTTCAGACACCCGCCGTTGTCCTGAAAAGTACCGTCCCACCAGGCACTACTGCGCGACTGGCTAAGACGTACGGGATCACCGACCAACTGGTATTCTCCCCTGAATATATCGGTGAAGGCGGATACCCCGTGCCATACTGGGAAAACATGCCGCACCCGACTGATATGAAGCTGCACCGTCACCTGCTGTTTGGTGGATCTAGTCAGGCCAGAAAATTAGTTATCCCATTTTTTGAGCGAGTTTCGGGCCCATTTTGCTCGTACCATTCTACTGATGCCACCACAGCTGAGTTGACCAAATACATGGAAAACACCTGGATTGCCACCAAAGTCACATTTTGCAATGAGTTTTACGACATCGCACAGGCCTACGACGTCGATTGGCACGAGTTGCGCGAGCTGTGGCTGTCAGATGGTCGAGTCGGGCCGTCACATACGCTGGTCTACGCTGACAGACGCGGGTTTGATGGCAAATGCATTCCAAAAGACACCAGCGGCATGGTACATAATGCCACCACCGTAGGGTACGAAGCAAAGTTCTTACAAAGTGTGTTGAACCGCAACGAAGAATTCAAAAATAACGGTGTGCTAAAATGAGCCATATGAAACGCGTAGCAGTTTTACGAGGTGGACCAAGCGAGGAATATGACGTATCGATGCTCTCGGGCAATGCGGTACTGCGTGCCTTGGCTGAGTCTGACTATCCACATCGAGACATTACCATCACCAAAAACGGCGACTGGCTAACTGAGGGTAGAAAACTGACTAGTGACCAAGCACTCGAGGGTATCGACGTGGTGTTTATCGCCCTGCATGGGACGTTTGGTGAAGATGGGCAAGTGCAACGTATCTTAGAACGCAAGCAGATCCCTTTCACTGGCAGCCGCGCTATGGCGTCAGGGATTGCGTTTAACAAAGAGTTGACCAAACACACCCTGCGCCCGCACGGCATCAACCTAGCCAAGCACCGCAAGATCCACCGGGACGAACGTCACACTCTCAAAGACGAAGTTGGACAGATTATTTTAGATTTGGGTACCGAGTTGTTTGTTAAACCAGTTGCTAACGGATCATCATTTGGTGCCCGGCGGGTCAAAAACGCCGCGCTACTCCAAGACACCCTCGAAGAGTTACTTGACCTGTACGACCATCTGTTGATCGAGGAGTACATCGGTGGCACCGAGGCAACCGTAGGTGTGCTCGGTGATTATCGAGGAGAACGACTGTACACACTACCTGCCGTAGAAATTATTTCACCCAGTGATCATGATTTCTTTACCTATCAAAATAAGTACGATGGCACTACCAACGAAGTGGTGCCAGGGCGGTTTTCACCTGACATTAAAGACGAGATGGCCCGAATCGCCAGACTAGCCCACGAGTCAGTTGGCTGCGACCAATACTCACGTAGTGATTTTTTGGTTAGAGATCAACAGGTTTACTTTCTAGAAATCAACACGTTACCTGGACTAACCGACCAGTCGCTATTCCCCAAATCAGCGGCCGCCATCGGACTTGATTTCAAAAACCTGATCATCCATCTGATTGAAACCGCTCGGGTGTAAAACTGCTTGATTTTTATCGCTGGTGCGGTAATATGGTTGCACTTTGGTTTCCACAAGTTGGTCCAAAGTAAGTATTAAGTAGGAGCCTGAGTAACATACTCAACAAATGTATCACCTAAATAATTCGGGCTCGTAGCTCATCTGGTAGAGCGCCTCATTTGCACTGAGGAGGTAGCGGGTTCAAGTCCTGTCGAGTCCACAAACGGTAGACCGTACATGCGCAAGCATTTACGGTCTTTACCGTTTTGAGATCTCGACAGGACTTGAAAACAGCTTCTGGCGAAGCCACAATAAATATTTATTTATTGTGCACAGAAGCGGCGGGGTCGGGTAGCTTAGTATCTTTGGAGACGGAGTCGAACAAAGTATTTAGCGAAGGCGACCAAGTCCTGTCGAGTCCACAGAAGAAAACGCAGCATGTTATGGGTTACAGTCTTTATACTGCGTGTTTTTAATATGGAGGGAAAATCAGTCATGTATACTTAACGTATGGAATATAGCCTTAGTACCGAGTGGCAAATTTTAATCTGGATAATTGCCATCATTTTAGGTTCCTTAGTTGTATGGGATCAAAGTAGGAATTATAAAAAAAATTTAGATGCTGCCAAAACCGATAAGAATAATAATTTGGTGATTTTTAATTATAAAATACGAGCTAGTTTTATTGATCTCTCAAAGGCAGTAGCTATACATTCTATTAAGGCATTCTATTTGGTTATTGTGCCAACGTCTTTGATTGTCTTTATGGTAGGTGAAATTTGGCCGACATCGTTTTTCTGGTTTGTAGTTACTTATTTAGGATTGTTTGTAGCTGGATTGTGTAACATTTTATTCATAGTATTCCTGTCAGTATTCTTTAGTATTTATCCTCGAACAATTCTATATCATGAGTTGTCGGGCTTCCTTAGACGTCAAGGTAAATACGTATGGATTGTAGGAGATAAGCCATTTATAGTTATCAATGATTATGGAATAAGTGGTAAATTCACCTTACCGTGGGAAAGAATTTACGAAGTACATGTCGTAGATGAACAAACTATTTCTATTAAGTACAATAGGAAACCGCGATGGTTAGCAACCCTACTTAGGGCAGACAACGTTGTATTAATCATTAAAGATACTGCACAAGTTAGGCAGCTACTTGATGTTTGGCATCGCTTTCAAACTAAATGACACAGGCTAGATAATCTGCATTTTGTATAGGTGCATGGTTGTGCTTTCTAATTACAAAAAGGTAAGTGCGACGATTCTGGTAGCTTAGTACCCTGGAGACGGAGTCAAACAAAGTACTTAGCAAAGGTGACCAAGTCCTATCGAGTCAACATTATTGGGCTCTGCAGTGTTAGAATACTTCCATGGAAAGTGAACCGATGATGGAGAAACCAGTTGTAACTGAGACTATAAACTGGAAGGGGACTGATCACACTCTAGAACTCTTTGCTACTGACCAGACGCCTCCAGGAGCCATCAGTCAGGTACAGTGCATTGCGTTCACCAAAGAGGGCAAGGTTGTACTCTATGAGCATGCTGCTGGCTATATCGGGTTGCCAGGAGGCACTGTCGAGACGGGCGAATCAGTCGCAACTGCCCTAATGCGGGAGGTCAGAGAAGAGAGTGCATCTCGAGTCATCTCCTATCAGCAGATAGCGTACCTCAAAGATACCAACCAAGACTCAGGTGAAGTGCAATTTCAGACTAGATACTACGCTGAAGTTGAGTTGCTCGATGAGCAAGTAGCAGACCCAGACGGTAAAGCCTTAGAAAGACTAATCGTCGAACCAGAAGCAGTCGTAGCTCTACTCGGTGACGGTTGGGGTGAACGGGGTGCCGTGTTACTAAAACTAGCCTTGGACGAAAGAAACAAAATATCAAGCTAAATATTACAAACTGAGTGATGTAGCATACTGGGTACATCAGAACGCTAAGGGATAGTTTTATAAACCCCAGACACTCAACTTCTGGAGATATATATTGTAGTCATGATCAAAAAAAGCCCCGCACAAAATGCGGGACTTTGTCTTGGCTAGACCAGTCGTAAACTCGATCTACCAAGGTTGTACTCGGCCACAATGTCAAACCAAGGTTCAGGTGGATCTTCCTTGAAAAGCGTTTGATATGACACAACTGTCTCAAGCGTCCCTATGACGTCACCTCGACCGTGCCAGTACAGCTCTTCAGCCAAGTAACGATTGAAGTACTCCATGCAGTCGTCGAAATATCGCTTTCGATCATCGAAGTGGACCCGCTGCACCGCCAAAATTGGACCAGGGGCAACAATTCGTCGTTCTGGAAAACTCAGGACCAGTCGCCAAAACTTGATGTATTCCTGGGTCAATTTTATGATCATAGCCCGGCTATGATCAGTGCTTCTGTGGCTTGGATATCGACGAAACGTTGCTTCGTTTAGCCAGGTGGTGTCGATTTGGGGAGGAAAATATCGCGTTTGGTTGTCCATGACATATCCTTCTGGTTACAGTTCTAGATTACAAAATACCCTTTATTCATTTTTTTGGCAAATAGCAACTAATGATGCAAAACTAGAGACTCAGTCTCTGTAGATAAGCCACACCCAAGAAACCGAGGGAAGTGCATGTATACTGATATCTACGTCCCATGTACACCCCACCAATCATCATTGCCATGCTAGTCGCCATCAATCTTGTCTCGTTTTTTATAATGGGCAGAGACAAACGCAAAGCGATACGCCGTAGCGGCCAGAAACGCGCTCCAGAGGGTCTTATCTTCTTCCTAGCGGCTTGCTTTGGCAGTATTGGTGTATTTGCTGGTATGCTCGTCTTTCGCCACAAAACCAAGAAATGGTACTTTCAGCTAGGTATCCCACTACTAATCGCTCAAAACCTAGTCACGCTGTATGTGCTCAATGAGTTTTTTGCACTTGGTTAGTAACTTGGTAAATGAGAGCAGGCGGAATTACGTAACCAGCTTATTAGAAATTCACTATACGAAACCCAGAGGTTCGGCTTGCGGAGACATTAAAACACTTGTTTATCACCTCGCGCAGCAGATCAAGCTGTGGTAAATCGTTTTACTATTATTACTAGTGTAAAATGATGCGCAGAGAAGAATTTGTACAAAGGAGCTCAACATGGTCAGACATCGTATGCTCCCTTGTCGGGAGCAGGTGTTCATTGCGTCACTCAGGTATCATGGATTTAGGTTTACCCAAAGACGTTCCGATTTAAAGTTCAAACGTGGCTACGTCATTGCTGCCACCAGTCATGAAGACGCAGGCGGCGTAGATGTCTGGGTCAAAATGCCTAAAGATGACCGGTTGCTACCAGTACAAGTCACGCAACGTGGTGTGCGCATGTACCGCAAATACCGTAGACCAACTGGCGAAAAGTTAGAAACGTTTGTAGTGCATTCAGAGCGTCGGGTGCGGAACAAACAACGCCGGTGCTACAGACACGGAATTGCATTTGCACTCGTCCGTGACTTTGAGGGAAAAACCACCAACCCTCTAATAGCCTGGGGTGATATCAAAGCCCTTCGCTACGCGATTGCGCACCTGAAACGCTGGCTCTAGAGCAAGTGTTTCTTTTTATTACTTGTATATGCACTAGTTTATACGGTATGGTAGAAGTAGTAACAGGAGGCATGACAATGACTATTCTAATGTTCCTTGGCGCAGTAGATATTTGTGAAAATGACAGCTACGGCACAATCCAACTCAGGCTAGCATTAGACTTGCTTGAGAGTGTCAGGCTTAACGAAACGCCAGCAATCACCGAAGCCAAAGCTCGTAATATAATCCAGGTGTGTTGCGAGCCAATGTTTGATGATTTAATTCTAGACTACGAGTGGGACCACCATGTAACTGATTATGCTGACCTGGTCCTGGTGCAATGTATGGAGGTTTGGGTCACCGAGCTGTTGACTCTGGCCAACCGTCGTATAAAACATAAAAGAAAACATGAACGACGCACCAAACTGGGTATCGAAGACTTGCAGCTAGCTGTCATTATGGCCCTATTGATGGATGTTTGCCACGAGGTCGAAGATCAACTGGAGACCACATTCATCCAGGATCACGGCGCGATGAATTTCAGCTAGTGACACGACGCCCTCCCACGGCCCAAAGCCAAGGGAGGGTGTTTATAATTACCAAACCCAGAGGTCCTACCTGCGGAGACATTCCTCTGGTGGCGGGGGAGGCGTCATCCGGCAACGCTGCCGCTGTACGACCCAGATAATCAGCGGTATACTTTTTATATGAACAAAAACCTAACCTTGATGCTCGCTTCGGGCGCGATTATTGCACTTGGCCTATTTATCTACTGGTTCCAGGGCGGAGCCGGCGTAGACTCAGTAATTGAGTTTCCGTCAGAAACTACCATAGATGCCACCCCAGCAATCCCCGCCCCAACCGACCAACCAGCAGTAGAGGTACCAGTGGTTGATCTGCCAGAGACGCCCAGCCCTTTGGAACCAATCGCGACGTCCCAGGCCTGTTACGTCGGTGGCTGTAGCGGGCAGGTCTGCTCCGGCGAGGAAGACGTTATTACTACTTGTCTCTACCAAGAATCCTATGCCTGTTACCAACAAGCCACCTGTGAGCGCCAAACCACCGGAGCGTGTGGCTGGACCCAGTCACCGACGCTGGTAGCTTGTCTCGCATCATCAGCCGAAGACAGCTCACTTGGGGAAGCAATGTAGGGATAGACCCAAGCGGACGCGAGGATTAGAATGTCTCTTTGTGACCCACTCGTTGTAGAGCCCTGAAGACCAACCCCTGGGATGATGAGACTATCTGTATACCAAACGAAGTATAAACCCCTAGGAATGACCTAGGGGTTTAGGTATTAATCTGCCTAAGAAGTGGCTATAGTAGCTATCGCTTTGGTTATGCGAAGGTAAGTGAGCACAAGCTTGTGCCTAATCAGCTAAATTATCTAAATACAACTATGGGTAGCATTAGTCCATCTTATCGGCTACAGATAAGCTACAATATATCTATACAAGCCAAATATGAAATCTAATAAGTTGGGTGTGGTTGCGTATGGTGTGCTGATGACCGCCGTCATAGGTGTCTGTCTGGCAGCTATTCATTCTAGTATACAACCACCACCAGTCACACAACTCGTCCTTTCTAATGCTCGTTTATCGGGGGATCCGTACCAACAAACAAACCAGATCAAAACAGAAATCAGAAGAGTCTTTTCATCGCTTGAGACCCGGATTCCTGGTGTGACCGAGGCGATGATCAAAATAGCTGACTGTGAGTCATATGGTGGGGATGACGGTATGCTGATGCATATCGGGCCAGATGGTGAACTAGTCGCGAACCACCGCTCGTCAGCTGCTGGAGTGTTTCAAGTGTTGCTGTATACCCATCAGTCAGACTATGAGGAATTAGGTCTCAATCCACGAGGAGTCCTCGACAATATAGAATTTGCTCGCAAGCTGGTTGAACGTCGGTACCTCAGAGGCCTCAACCCGTACGGAGATTGGCAGTGCACACCGGTGTAGCTCCAACCTAACCAAAACTAACCAAAACTACATCACTGCAGACGTCAGGTAGCCGATGTATAGAGAGAGGGATAGGCTGGCGTCGACTATTGGGCAGCCGTAAAACTCAGAGGTCAAAAGTCGCGGAGAAATGGCCACCATAGATTAAGTCCCTATCGTAACCAAGAAACTTCGAGCTGTTACGTAACCTGCTACGTAACACCGTTGTGTATGGATTTGCGTTCAAGACCGTCAGTGAAAAAGAGACGGGATAATAAAATTCAGTAAGTTCCGCCTAGGACCGGCTTAGGCGGGAGCTGAGGAATGTTGCTCCCGACATTGGTCAGATGATGCTTGGATTGATAAGATTGTTAAGAAGTACAATATTGAACAAGTGTTACGGAGAGTAGGAAGTCCTATAAACAGTGGCTGTGAACCGTACCCCGGTTTATTACTAATTAACTCAAATTTGTGTATGTACAATAAAATTGGAGGAAAACGTTTAAAATGCTACTATTTTTGGATATATGGCATCAAATCTAGTAAATAGTTTTAAACGCATCGATGATGCTCTTTGGGTGGACGGAGGGGCTAACAATCCTGGAGATTACATTACTCAGATTTCCTGGATGCTTTTTTTGAAGTATCTTGAGGATTTAGAGAGTCGTCGCCAGATTGATGCTCAGCTTGGAGGAGGTTCTTATACTCCAATTCTGAAAGAGGAGTTTCGGTGGCATTCGTGGGCTTGTCCCAAGACAGCGGATGGTAAAAAAGATGTCAGCAAGGCGCTGAGTGGCAAAGACCTGTTGGATTTCGTAAACAACGAACTTTTCCCGTACCTCAAAGCTTTTAAGAATACTACTGAAGATACTAAGACACTCATGTATAAAATTGGTGAAGTATTCAGTGAGATTGATAACAAGATTCAAGGTGGCCACACACTGCGAGAAGCCCTTGATATTATCGATATGCTCGAATTTAAGACTCAGGATCAACTAGACGACCTCTCTCACCTCTATGAAGACAGACTAAAAATGTTAGGTGGTGCTGGAAAGAGTGGCGAATACTACACACCTCGACCCCTTATCAAGACTCTTATTAAAGCACTAGATTTAGAACCAGGAAAAACTATTTACGATAGTGCTGCAGGTACAGCTGGCTTCCTTACTGAAGCCTATGATTTCCTTAAAGTTAAGAATCTGTCTGCTAAGCAGCTTAAGTATTTGAAAGAGGAGACGTTCACGGGTAAGAACAAGATGGCTCAGCCGTACCTCTTGGGTACGATGAATATGATTCTGCATGGCATCGAAGCGCCAAATATGATTCACACCAACACGCTGACCGAAGACACAGCTGATATTCAGGAGAAAGACCGTTATGACTACATTCTGGCCAACCCGCCATTTGGAGGAAAAGAACATGCTGAAGTGCAACGCAATTTCCCTATAAAGACGGGGGCGACCGAGCTACTTTTCTTGCAGCACTTTATGAAACGACTGCGAGCAGGTGGACAAGCTGCGATAGTTATCAAGAACACCTTTCTTTCGAACGTAGACAACGCTACTACTTCAGTACGTAAGGAGCTGCTTGAGATGTGCGACCTGCATACTGTCATGGATTTGCCAGGCGGTGCTTTCAGTGCGAACTCTTCAACGGGAGTAAAAACAGTGGTGCTGTTTTTTGAGAAGGGTAGGCCGACCAAAAAGACATGGTATTACCAGTTAGATGTCGGTCGTTCGTTAGGTAAGACAGATCCACTTAATGAAGCAGACTTCGCTGATTTTCTTAAGCTCTACAAGAAGAAGGATGATAGTCTCAAAAGCTGGTCTGTAAAAATAGCTGATGTGGAGCAGAAGAGTTTTGATTTGTCGGTTAAAAATCCCAATCAGGTGGAAGAAGCGGCCTTGAGAGCACCTTCAGAGATTATAAATTCGCTACATTCTCTCGATAAAGAATCACAGAGAATACTAAAATCTTTACAATGAGAAAAGATTGGGAAACAAAAATACTAGATCAGGTATGTCTCATTAAGACTGGGAAAAAAGATGTTAACCAAGGTAATCCAAATGGTAAATATCCGTTTTTTACTTGTGCTAGAGAATACACTTTTAGCGATACGTATTCATTTGATTCTGAAGCGATTTTAATTGCAGGTAATGGGGAAGTGGGAATATGTCACTATTACAACGGTAAGTTTGAAGCGTATCAAAGAACCTATGTTTTATCTGATTTCATAGCCGATATTGATGTTAGTTACTTGTATTATTTTGTTGAAGGAAAATTGAGAGATGAATTTAGAGACAGAAGATTAGGCAATGCTATGCCATATATTAGAGTTGGAATGCTTAAAGACATAGCTGTTCCCGTACCTTCCTTCACAGAACAAAAGCGGATTGTGGGGATTTTGGATGAGAAGTTTAAGGCGATTGAGGAGCTGAAAAAAGTCACTGAGGCACAGGTTCAAGATGCGAAGGAGTTGTTTGAGAGTCGGTTAAACATAATTTTTGGTATGAGTGAAGAAAATATTCTACCACTTAGTGATGTTTGTAAAATAACTTCAAGTAAACGAGTATATAAAGCAGATTATGTAAAAAGTGGAGTTCCATTTTATAGAACTAAAGAGATCAAAGAACTTGCTCATAATAAACAACCAACAACAGAGCTGTTCATTAAGCGTGACAGTTTTGATGAGATAACATCCAAATTTGGTAAACCAGAAGCTGGTGATCTGATGCTTACAGCTATAGGAACAATAGGTGAAATCTACATAGTAGAAGACAAAGACGAATTTTATTTCAAAGACGGTAATATACTTTGGCTTAAAAACATCAAGGGAGTTACTGTAGGATATTTAAGATACGCTTTGAATTTCTTTGTGAAAGAAATTCAGTCTTTGGCTGTAGGGTCAGCATATAAAGCTCTGACAATTGAAAAACTCAATAATCACAAAATTCCCGTACCAAAAAAAGAAATTCAAAATGACACAGTAAAAGAACTCGATGAACTGTCCATAAAAACTCAAGAGCTTATGGAAGTATTTCAGAATAAAATTATCAATTTAGAAGAACTCAAAAAGTCTTATCTAGAACAAGCGTTTGCAGGAAAGTTGTAATAATTGTGTTATTTTATCTATATGCCACCAACAGAAGCAGACACTAGAGCAGAGTATATAGACCCAATGCTCAATGAGAGTAAGTGGGGTCATAATCTGACTGATGGATCACAGGTCCTACGGGAGTTCTATTTTACTGATGGGCGGATGCTGGCTGGTGGGCAGCGTGGTAAGCGGAAGTTTGCAGACTATATCCTTTCATACAAAAACCAAAAGTTGGCTATTATCGAAGCTAAAAAAGCTGGCCTACCACCGACAGATGGACTGGAGCAGGTAAAGGAATATGCGACACTTTTGAATATCAAAGTAGTATTTTCAACTAATGGGACAGAGACGTACCGTTTTGATATGGAAACCGGGCGAGGTGAGTATGTGGAGCAGTACCCTAGCCCTGATGAGCTGTATAGAATGATCAACGGAGCGCAGTCCGACATCCAAGAGCGAGCGGTGGCAGAGCCCTTTCATAAAACGAAGTTCGACCCACGTTACTATCAAGAAAACGCTGTTCAGGCGGCAATAAAAGCTATTACCGGAGGTGAAGATAGAGTGTTGCTTACTCTCGCCACAGGAACAGGAAAAACATTTATCTCTTTTCAGATAGTCTGGAAACTTTTTAACGCCCGCTGGAATAAAAGTAGTGACGAGCGACGACCCCGCATTCTCTTCTTGGCTGATAGAAACGTACTGATTGAGCAGGCGATTGGAGACTTTAATCCGCTTGAAGAGGAAATCATTCGGGTGAATGGGGAAGAGATAAGGCGACGAGGAGGGACTATTCCCACCAACGGAAACGTGTTTTTCTCAATCTACCAAGCAATGACAGGAGGTGGAGAAAATCCATACTACAAAGACTACCCGCAGGACTTCTTTGACCTGGTGATTATTGATGAGTGTCACCGAGGTGGGGCGAGTAATGAGAGTAACTGGCGGGCTGTGCTCGACCATTTTTCTGGTGCGACGCACTTGGGTCTGACAGCGACACCCAAACGAACAGAAAATACAGATACCTACGACTACTTTGGCGAGCCGAAATACACGTATTCGCTTCGGACTGGTATTGAAGACGGCTTCCTGACCCCTTTTAAGGTTAAAAAGGTGAACACTACGCTCGATAAGTTTGTGCCTGGAGCTGGTGACGTTGTGCTGGAGGGTGAGCTTGAGAAAGACGAGTATGAGAAGGGCGATATGAACCGAGTAATTGTGATTCCAGAGCGAGAAGAAGCTCTGGTAAAAATAATGCTGCGAGAGATTGATGAGAAGCAGAAGACAATCATCTTTTGTATGAACGAAGCACACGCCTTGATGATTCGTGATTTTATTAACGATCATAAAAAGAGTGACGACCCAAACTACTGTGTGCGAGTGACTGCCTCAGAAGGAGAGCGAGGAGACCAATGGTTGCGAGTATTTCGTGATAATGAAAAGACTATTCCAACTATCCTCACGACCTCTCAGAAGCTCTCTACTGGCGTGGATGCACGAAACTTACGCTTTGTAGTACTAATGCGTCCAGTGGGCTCTATGGTTGAATTCAAGCAGATAGTGGGGCGGGGAACGCGAGTGTTTGAAGGGAAAGATTATTTCACTATTGTTGATTTTTACGATAACTATACTAAGTTTGATGACCCAGAATGGGATGGTGAGCCAGCTGAAATAGAGGAGACAGAACCACCGATTGAACTTGGGGGAGAAGGTGAGGGCGAGGATGATGGAATAATTGTTGACCCGCCCGAATCACCGATTGACCCACCTACTCCGCCAAAGCAGAAGATCAAAGTTCAGTTGGCTCCGCACCGAGTAGTCTTTATGGACGATATGGTCGAAACACTTTACTTTGATGGTGAAGGAAAGGCTGTTAGTCCAGAACAGTTCTTGAAAGACCTGTTTGAGAAGCTGCCTGATTTCTTTGTTGACGAGGAGTCTCTGAGGAAGATTTGGTCAAACCAAGAAACCAGAAACAAGCTTATTGATGAACTGGCAGACAGAGGTTTTGATTTAGACAAGCTGCTAAAGCTGCGAGACGCCTTCAGCGCGACTGATTCTGATATTTATGATCTGCTTCGGTTTATCAAGTTTGATAAACAGATTATCTCCCGAAAGATGCGAGTAGACACTATGGATAGGAGTTTTGTTGCTGGTCTTGACGATAAAAACAAAGAGTTTGTGGATTTTGTACTTGCTCAATACGAGCGCAATGGCTTTGAAGATCTGAATGACCTCACGAACTTGCTCAATCTAAAGTATGGAAATACTTCAGTAGTCGATGAGCTTGGAGGAGTGGAGATGGTGAGAGAGAGATTCAGACAATTGCAAGAAGTTATATACAGAACTTAGTTACAGATAATAGAAACAAACACCAGGACTGAGTAGAATATAGCTATAAAAGTTAGACCTCGGTGTTCCCTTAATCTTTGTGGTAAAAAGGTTATGGTAATGGGGACAGGGACAATATTTATGGATTTCTGTGTTGTAATTTAAATAAAATTAAGACACACTTTCTCAGTTTATATTGTCCCTGGGTTAATTAAAGCCTCAACCGCACAAACAAACATACCCACTAAGGTACGCTAGGAATGTTAACAACCTAGTAACCAATAGTGGATATGCATACACAGCATAA
>Ga0306872_100539_pt1 | contig 14404 bp, 16 predicted proteins | sample AntRauMeHopE1498_FD_190455 | JGI IMG/M metagenome (GOLD analysis project Ga0306872, IMG submission 190455) | Saline lake microbial communities from Rauer Islands, Antarctica - Metagenome Hop E1 #498 (v2) (version 2) | ecosystem: Environmental > Aquatic > Non-marine Saline and Alkaline > Saline ...
TCTGTCAGGAACACTTTTAAAAAGCGTTCCATCTGCTAGCAAAATATTACCTGCCGTAGTGACATTAACTTCTGCTTTGTTAAGAATAAGATTCTTTGCAGCTTCCGCATCCGCAGCACTTGCAGCCGCAGCAATAGCGTCCTGAACAGCCGCCGCCGCAGCCGTTTCGCTTAATAGCTTCGCAGCGTTTGAATCTACGGCTGAAGTGTTCGAAGCCGAAGCACTTCCAGCCGCACCGCTTGCAGCACTTTCCGCCGCGTTCTTTGAAGCAAGCGCTGCTGCGGCGTCTAGCCCTGCTTGCAAAGCGTTGTCAATAGTTACCTGTTCGGCTAGTAATACACCCGCCTCCGCTGCCAGCGCCGCCGCCGCACTAGCCGCCGCCCTTGCCGCCGCTTGGTTTGCCGTTGCGTCGTCACCTTGCTTAACGACAACGGTAAACGCCTGCGAAACTTGGTTAACGCTTATTACTTTTTTTACCGTTTCTACCTTGACAACTATCATATTGTTACTACCCTAGTAAGGTTAATTTTATTGCCTAACAGCGTATCGAACAGCACGCCGTCGACAAATAGTATATCGTAAAACAGCGTAACTGAATCAATATCCATGAACGGCCTAGTAAATGTTATCTCTAAAATGTTGCTATCGTCTCCGACTATCTGCAAGCCGGCATTAAGCGCCAGCGCCAGTAAAATAGGGGAATCTACTAAGGGTTCCTTTTTTACATTTAGGCGTATAGCGTTAAAACGGTTTAGGTTTAACGGCGTCAGACCCGTAGTTAGTAGTTCCTCAAATGTGAACCTAACTACTGCGGTGTTCCCTTGTATCAAGTCAATATCTGCTATGCCTATCATCTGTTTATCAAATCGCTGTAAATATTAGTTCCATAAACGAATATCTTATTTCTACGCTTAGGCGCCCGTATTGAGGCGCTGACGTTGCCCGCCTTGTTTGCCTTCTCATAGCTCAAGCCGTCAAACGTGAACGGCGCGGAGGTCATTTTAAGAAGTGCCACGTTTGCGTCCGCGTCAATCTGGCGCGTAATTATTGCGCGTTCCTGCGCTTCGGCTTGGTTGAACGTGCCCTGCGGGTCCGCCGTTTTCGTTAGTCCAAACTGCGTAACGTTTAAGCCGTGCGCGCTTATGAAACGCCGGTAAGCCGCTAAAACTAAATAGCGTTTTACTTTCTTGTTAATAAACACTAACAGTTCAGGCCGTAAGGGAAAAGCGGTTTCGGCACCCAGAATAGCGTTGTAGAGTTCCTCACCTAAGCGCGGCTCCAAGTCATATTCCTGCGCCGCATGGATATGCAAATTAAGCTGGTCTTCAGCTATGTTCTGCGAAAACTTGACAAGGTTAGCGCCTGTAAAGTCTGCTTTAGTTATTAGAAGTGTATCTGCCATATTATAGAATTTCTTCTTCTTCGTCTTTAGTTACAAGCCAAATGGCCGCGTCCGCGTCGCTCATACTAAACCCTTGCTTAAGCATTAAGGCGGCCTGCTCGTAGGTTAACTCGTCCTTGTTAAACTTACGGACTATTCTTTGAATGTTCTGTAGTTGGCGCCCCGTTAAATTAGCAAAGGCGCTGTTTTGTTCTTTCGCTATTGGTTCGGATCCTGGTAAAGGCACTGCACTTGGTAAAGGTAACGCCGGCGCGCTGCTTTCCAAATCAATTTCAAACAGTTCTTTTTGTTCGTCTGGCGTCAAGTTGGCTATTACTGCGTCCGGTATAAAGTCGAACGGCTTCAAGGTGCTTAGTGTAAAGTCTGGATTGGCTGGCATACCTTCCAACCTCAGGAACGGCGCCAAGGTGTCAAAGGCCTGCTTGATTAGATCCTGCTTTTTGAACACGCTCAAAGCAAAGAGGGCCATCTGGTTTTTAACCTCGTTGGTGTCTCCTAACTTACTGCCTTCGCCTAGGCCTATCAGAATAGCCGGCACTTCCATAACCCGCGCCACGCGTTTAGCGATTCGATCGCTTGCGCGGTCCGTTTGGTCTAGAATCTCCGCTACGTTGATAGTTGTAACGCTTGGCTTAAACTCTTCGGTATTCCCTTTCAGGTGCAAAATCGGGCTGGCGTCTTCGCCGGTGAAACTTTCCAGCGCGTCGTCAAAGTAGTCCTGCGCCGTACGCCCGTTATCGTCTTCGTTTTGATCGTCAATCGGACCGGTCGAAATAATTACCGGGGTTCTGAATCCCTGCGAAATGTTACGGAGGTCAAGGCGGCTAATCTTGCCGTCACTTACTAAGTCCTCTATACTTGCATAGTAGCCCGGAATAGGGTACTTATCGTAATACCTGCCTAAACCTTTCTTGAACACGTAGAGGACTTCGCCTAGCTGTTCATTGTATTTTTCCACCTGTTCGGCTATGAGCGCAGCGCGTTCTGAAGGAGTGCGCTCAGGATCAAACTCAGGATAAAACCTAGTCTGGTTTTCGAACTTACCGACTTCACCCATCAAAGCGTTATACTCGAAGCCGTCGCCTTTACGGCGAAGCGTTGAAACTGGTAAGCAGTACAATTTCTTTACGGCCCCGGCGTTGTCGAATATAAGCCGTAAAGCCAGACCGTTTAAATACGCTACGTTAGTAGTTACGTCGTCAACTAGGGCGGCTAAGCTTTGCTTCTTGTTCGCCTTTACGCCGTCCATGCCTTCCATTATAAAGCCGTCTGCTTTTATGAATTGCGCTAGTCTGCCTATGCAAGCCGTAGCGGTCCCTGAATTGTCGACCGTCGCAATAATAGAGTTAGGTAAATTGTCAAGCTCACCAAAAAAGTAGTAATCACTTGCCTGATTTTTTACGATAACAGCAACGGCGTTTTTAATAGATTTAGATATACGGCTTTTTAGTTCAGACAAACTTCTAAACACCGTGTCACCCTTGGCGCTGGCCTGCATATTTATAACGCGCTGCGCGTCGCGAACCGCTTTAGTCTTTGCCATGCTTACTTCTTAGCTGTTCTTTTCTTAGGCGGGCGCGGGTCACCCGCTCCACCTCCACCGGTTACCGGCGGGTCGGTTTCTTCGAACATATAAGCCAATGAAGGCGAAGCGCGCAAACGCTTCTGGTTGTGCTTGCTCTTTATGTTGTCCGCGTTTACTAGCGTACCGTCTGCAAGGGCTAATGTTTGGTTCTTATACCTGTCTTTGAATTGTAGCATAATTTTAGTAAGATATGAAAAAAGCCCTGCCCGATTACCGAACAGGGCTGTTTAATTTTTAAGTGAAATTTTAAACTATCGGAGCCGGCCAGATTGTTTGCCCGTCCAAAATCGCAATATCTTCCGCGAGTGTGGAGGTTGCAGGAACGCTCTTGAAGTACAGCTGTAGGTTCTCGTGGTTGCCGGACATGCTAAGCGTGTATATATTACTATCCACGATAGCCGTACCTGAACCGCCGTCAATTGCCGAAGCCTTTAAGCCGAAATTTGCAAAGTTTGCGCCCTTGTTTAAGCCCCAACATTCCAGTTCTCCACTGTTCGTCTCGACTACCATAAAGGCGCCCTCTACGTCTAGCAAGCTGTCCAGCGCCTCTAGTTCTTCAGGCGTGTTATAATATGCCACCATGTTCACGCCGTGGTTTCTAAGGCTAAAGTTTTCGCCAACTTCTAAAGACATAACGGCGTTATGCTTTTCGCGCTTTCCGATAAACTTAACAAAGCCTTTATCGGTCGCGAAAGTGAACGCCGTTACCATATTTCCGACGGTGCCAAAAACAACCGAAGTAAGATCTGAAAGTAAACCTATCCAGATTCTTTTGTTCAGGCCTCCCGACTTTCTTGTTGCCTCGCAGTTAGGGTTAATGCCCCTGGTTAATTCATTACATGCCATTTTTCTTCTATGTTTTAGAGTGTGAAAAAGGCGCCCCGGTTAAAGGGCGCTTAATTATTGCGGTCTGTAAAGAAAAACCTCGTTTGCGAACTTGTACGTAATGTCCGACTTCATACGGTTTTTGATACGATAAACGTCGTCACCCGTAACGTCTCCAAGATATAGCACCCTTGCAAATACCTCGTCGCTCAATAGATCGAAGCCTAGGAACACATTACCCGGATTGAATACCGCGATAGTGTTGTCCTGCCAGTATGGCATTGCCACCAAATCAATATCCAAATAAGGGATTAACGCGGTCTGATCGAAATAGCCCTCCCGTGTGAAACTGCCCGCCCCGCCTGAAATCAAACCGTTTGCAACGCGGTACGCGTCTGCGATCCTGTCAGATACGTGAATCTTAGTTCTACCGTTTCCAGTGTTTGAAACTTGCTTTTTAATCTTCTGCGGAACGCTCATGTAAACCGAAGTCAAAACGCTTAGCACGTTGTTCTGGTTGACAAAGAACGCGCCGCCCGCACTTGCAGCCGTGGCACCTACTACAGCTTCTTCGATCGTTAGTACGTTACCCGCGATTGAGATAACGGTTACCGCTTGGCCCGCGATCGTAACGCCTCCAATGGTCTGGTTTCCGTTCGTTCCGATAAGCGTAACGCGGTCACCTACGATTATATTCGAAGCGTCCGCAACTGTTACCGTTGCAGCACCCGCAGCGCCCGAAGCGATAGCGGAGATTGCCGAACGTGAACTGGCTGGTAAAGAACGCTTAGGTACGGCTGCATCTGCTGCCATTTCACCTAACAGACCAACGTAAGCCCCGGAGAACGTTGCGGTAGCTACTGAAGTGTTATTCACACCGGCCTTGCCTAAGATGTACAAAGCCTCGTTAGCGATTGCCATACGTGGCACGTAAACACGATCAAGCAGAAAGTTGTAAAGGTCCGGCGTCAACTTATAGTCTTCGAAAGATCCCGGCTTCTGCTGCTCAGCTTCCCAGGTAGTTCTTAATAGTGAAGCGTCAATTTGGTCCATGACCTCATAGACTTTCATTACTAGTTTTTTCTCGCTTAGCGCTATGTCGCCGGCTTGCGCGTTGAACATTGCGGAAGGCGTCTGCAACTCAATTACACGGTTAACGCCTCGAAGTGTTTCGACAGCTTTAACCGTTTGCACCGGAGTAACTATACCCCGGTCAACTAGGCCGGCTGGCGCTAGGATCGCAGGCGTTAGGTATTCGGCATATAGGGAACCTGCGTAGGTATTGCCGTTTGGAAATACAATTTGTGCCATTTTTATGGATTGTGTTTAAGTTCGTTAAATGATTATACTGCGTTCATTGCGCGCTGCCGGATCTTATCGACCGTGGAAAGCTTTGCGAAGTCTGCGGCTGGCATGAATACCGGCGCTTTCTTTTTGTCAGGATCACCTGTGACCAAGTTTTTCAAGTCCTTAAAGTCAATCGCCAGTTTTTCAAGCTGCGCCTTGCTGTCTGCGATTACTTTCGCCTGCGCTGTAATTTTTGCGTTTAGCGCAACTACGGTCGCTTCGGCTTTCAGCTTTTCGTCTTCCATAGCTGCTAGGGATGCCTGCAACGCTGCGACGTCTTCAGCCGGTGCGGCTGGTACGACTTCGATAACTACGCCTGCCTCGTCCAAGACTACGCTAGACCCGTCCGCGAAAGCGTGCGGCCCTGCCGGTGCTGTCGTTTCGGTTGGTAGCCCTTCTTCAGCGAGATAAACCGTTTTGCCCAGCATATCACCGTCACCTTCAACGAAGATCGAAACGCCCGCGTCTGTGGTCATCACCATGTTTTTCATCTGCACTTTGAAGATGTTCTTCATTGCGTTAATCGCTTTTTCGAAAGCGGTTATTTTTTCTTCTGTTTTCATATTTTCTTCCGTTAAAATTTTTATTTGGTTTCGGCTAAAGGTTAGCACTCGATTCTTAAAACTGATAGTCGAATAGCTGTTTTCGACTATCTCAGTAGCAAAGCCTAGATCTAGCGCCTGCTTGGCGTCTATCCTAGTTTCTTTGCTCATAAGGCCTAAAATCTTACTCGCTTTATTTTCGCCCGCTATCTCAGAATAGACGCCTAAGATTTGCATGTCCGTAGCTACAAACATATCGGTAAGCGCGGTAAGCGTGTGAACGTTTAGCTTTTCGCCTGCCAGCACTTCAGCATCAACCCAAGCGTTATGAATTATCATTTCGGTCTGCTCTGTCACCTTCCGAACCTTACCGGCTAAGAAAATCACTGACGCTATACTGTTAGCGGTAAGCGCAACGGTCGAAACGTTAAGGCTTTTTAGCTTATCATAAATTTTAAAACCTTCCTCAACCGAGCCGCCGGGGCTTTTGATTATCACCTCGAAAAGATCGCCCCGGTTCTCAGAAATAAAGTCCTCCAAGTCCTGATAGCTAAAATACTTTTCGCCCTGCGCGAACGTTTCAGCGTCCGCCTTGCTACTTATTACGCCTTCAATGTTGAGTGTCTTCATAAATTCGGAAGTAATTTAATTACGGTTTGCAAATAAATTTATGTAAATTCCCCAAAATAATTTTATTGATATGCCTACAGACGGTCTGGATCAGATTAAATGCCACATTCCTAAAGAGTTAAAAGCGAAGTTTGCCGCTAAGGCTAAGAAGGAAAGCAAGACCCAAACGGGCGTACTTAAATCTTTAATACACAACTACCTAAACACATGATTTACCTACAAAGACTAGCGGCCATTTTTGTTGTTTTTTGCTCACTTATAATCGTTACAGTAGGCTTCCCCTTCTTTGCGGCGGTCTACGTTTATAGCGGTCGCGACCTTACCGACAAGATTTTAAACTTAATGCCTGGAAAATAAAGTTTGCTAATTCGTTAAAGGTTGTTTAATATTGTACATACTAAAAACGACAAACTTATGACTGATTTAGAAGTACAAAAACGGATGAACACTATGAGTTACGAGGAATTTGAAAAAGAAGTGGCAACTCTAATAAAACCTTATCAGCACTTAAAATCAAATTGGAGGGTCTCTAAATTTAGAAAACTCCACAAAGACGGAATGTCCCCGAAAGAAGTTGCTGGATTGTGGGTTTTAAACGCTAATTAACCTAAACCCTCCGGGGCTTATTTTTTTACCTTAAATCTCCCTGTACTTCTACCAGCTTAACTTCACCTTGAACGCGGTTCAAGTCGCTTACCTTCGTTACGATTGTCAGGCTGCTTATTGCGTTCTCGAAGCTTTGCCGCGTATCGGTTAACGCGCTGCGGTCAAGTCCCGGAACGCCGCCCCGCGCTACGGCTCCACCGTCCGCTAGGTGTCTTTGACTACCATTCAACCAGGACCGCCCGCCGTGTTTCTGGTTAAAATTAGATAGGGCTTTCAGCGCTCCAAATGCCGAATGTTTCATAACAAAAACGCCCTCGCCGCCTTCCACGTTTGCAACGGTCTGACCGCCTAGCGCTAAATCTACGCCACCGCCTGCGTGCGACGGCCCCGAAACTTCAATGCCTCCACCTTCAGCAAATTTTGGAGGCGGCGCGCTGTTTATCTTCTTAACGTTCACCAAGCCCTGTACTACTGTAGCCGCTGCCACGATCTGACCAAACGGCGGCGGTATGGTGGCGATCGCAAGGTTAGCGCCTCGATAGGTATCAATAAGCGCCTGAAAACTGGCCGCTATTTTACCGGCTGCACTTTGTTCCCCAAACACGTTTTTAGCGGCGCTCAGTACGGAATCTGTCGCGGTAATTTGGGCCATTGCCGTAGTCTGCGCCAGCGCTTTTTGGTCTTCGGCTAACTTCTTAGCTGCTCCCAGCGCTGCTTTCTGACTTGCCACGCCTGCGCTTATCGTTTGATCTTGCAGCGCCCTTAGTTCGGCTTGAAGTTGCGCCTCAATGCCTAGCCTAGTTTCGGCGTCTATTTCAGCGTTCGCGCGGTTGGCTTCTAGTTGACCCGTTACGGCTGCTTGCCTTGTCTCAATAGCTAAGGCCTCCACTTGGTCAAGCGCTGCCTGGTAGGCGTCTAGGTCTATAACGCCGTCCGCAAATTGTTGCCTAACTTTATTAAGTGAATCCCGGACCGCTAGATCCGTCTCAATCTGTCGGTTTTTTAGCGCCTCCAGATAGTTAGCGTTAACTTCTTTTTGTAGCTCGACGGACGCTTTAAGCGCTGCGGCGTCTGCGTCTGCTTGTTGCTTAATCGCTTCGTTTTGCGCAGCGGTCCGCGCTGCGGCGGCTTCCTTATTAGCGGCGTCCTTTTTTGCGGTCGCTTCTTTGTTTAGCGCGTTCAGCTTGTTTTGCAGTTCTATCTGCTTAGTTGTGCTTTCCTGCTGTATGTTTGACAGAGTTATTTCGGCATCAATAGCGCGGTTAATATCTGCGTCAGTCGATATGGTTAAATCGTTTTGAGCCTTGATAACTTTTACGCGTTCAGTCTGTAAGTCAATAGACTTCTGAACTAGTTTGTTTTCTAGGTTAGTAGCTTTCTGTAGCGCGGCGGACCGTTCTGCGGTTGTTTTGGTTACGTCGTCACCAAGCTTTTTAAGTTCTTCTAGTTGCGCCCTGCTTTGCGCCCGTTCCAAGTCTAGCGCCTTTTCGGCTCGAACGATGTCCTGAAGCTGTTCAGTCAGCTTAAATGCCTCCGCTGCGGCTTTACCCGCCGCGCCTCCTATCTCTAATAGGTTAATGCTTTCGACCTTACCGACGGCCTCCGCTATACCGTTCACGCCTTTCTTTACCTTGTCAAAATCAAGCTCGATTATACCGCTTATAATTTCGCCAAGCCCCTCAAAAGTTGGCACGATCGTATCAATTAACTGCTTACCTAAATTAGTGAACGCGTCGAATATTACCGCTACAAAAGTACCAACGCCAGCCGTAGCTTTTGCCACTAGGTCCATGCCCTCTTGCGTTCTGGTTAAGAAACCAACTAAAGAAGCTAACAGGATAACGACGGCCCCGATTCCCGAAGCGATTAGCGCAGCGCTAAAAGATTTAGTCGCTATTGTCCCGGTCTTCGTTGCGGCGGTAACTACATTCTGAACGGTCGCAAGTGCGGCCTGCGCTTTGGCGAACAGCCCTGAACTGTCCACGGCGGTTAGTATGCTTGATGAATAGTTACCTACGTTTCGGCTGGTTACGCCTATGCCTTCCTCTACGCTCTTAAGCGCATTAGTCTGCGCCAATAGTTCTTTTTGCAGTGCCCCGCCTACGGCTATGTTGTCGCGTTCAGCGCCGCTAAGGTCTACATATTCCTGCTTAAGCCGTGAAACGTTGGCCCGCATTTCAGCAAGTGAACCCGTGGAGGCTGTTTGAATCTTTGCGTTCGCGCTTAATACGCGCTGGTTCTCGCGTACAGACGTACTCAGGTCTTTTATAGCCGTTTCGTTCTTAACAAATTCGACGGTGTTTTTACCGCCTTGATCGGCTAATTCCTTTTGCGCCTCCTTTAGTTTGTCAATAGCTACGCGCGCCGAAACAATAGCGTTTTCGCTTTTCGCTATCTGGTTCTCGTCAATGCCGACCCTTAACAATATGCTTTCTTCAGCCATCTATTCGGTGTTTTCGTATTTCACATTCTACTTCCTTAAGCCGCCGGGTTAGCGCTTCGGCTTCCTCCTTATACACTTTACACCCGCAGTCCGCGTACTTTCGTTTTGCTGTGTTTAGCCTTTCCCGTAGCTCCGATATGCTTAAATCTTTCATATCCCCAGTTTAATTAGTCTGACAAAACAGCTTTCGCGCCTGTTCACTTTGAATTGTTTAATCTGCTCAATATAGAAAAAGTCTCCGAAATAGTCGACAAAGACTGGCACGGTAAAATCTAAATTCCGAACGTCTGAAAGGTCTAAAAGAAAAAGAGCTTCGACTACTTTTGTGTTTACAAATACGGTTTCTAATAGCTGGTAATTGTCACGCAAAGCCCGTTCGAAACTAAGCGCCCCGGCGTTCACCTCGTAGTTTATTGCGTTAGCGCCTATCAGAACATCCAGCGAAGCTTCGGCTGGTGTTAAGATTGCCAAGCGCGGCGCAAAGTCTTCTAGCTTAAGCTCCGCGTTTAGATTATAATTAAATCCATCAAAGGTGTATTTGTCGCCGGTAAACACGCGACCCATAACCCGCGAACCTTGAAAGGTTGGCAAAGAAGGAACAGGGCTAAACTTGCTTTTGAATATGGACTTCTCAGGCTCCAGGTTAACGTTATCAACTAGAAACGAACCGCGCCCGGCGTTCGGCTGTAGTAGCTGATCCTTATCGTCTCCGTTGAACTCGTAGAAATTACGTTGCGCGAAGCCTTCTAACTGGTAGCCTATTTCAGGATCTTCACTTAAGTCTATCTTATCAGACCAATCAAGCGCCTTAGCTTTATTGGTCCTCAGGTTGTCAATTCTTGCGGTATGAATCTTTCTGCTTGTCTCGTCGACCTGGATGATGACGCCCTCTAAGTTAGCTATGGTTAGCAGTAAGTCTCCGACGGTTGGCGAAGCCGGCAGCACGTTTGCGGCCCTTACGTTAATCGGAATGTTTGGACCGTTCACCCGTGTGCCGCCTTGCGGCAATTGGTTAATCGTAAACTCTAAATTCTCAAAGCGTAAGTGTTTAAGACCGGCCCCGGCGCGGTTGCTTCTTACCTGCCAACCAAAGCGCAAAGTAGTTAAATCTGCCGTAGCGTTAATTAACGCGTTGAACGCCGCGACGTCGGTACGGCTTGAAGGGTATGTAAAACTTAAATCCCGTTCAAGTATTCCATTTGACGGCGCGCGGTATATGTTAAAGATCCCGAAAAACCTATCTTCAAAAACGGCGCCGTTTGTTAAGGTTAATAGTAAAGTGCCCGCCGCGTTATAAATTAGCAAGTCAACAAAAACCGTAGCGTTCGTATAAACTCTAGGTAAGTTAGTTATTACTTTACCGGTGAAGTTAATCTCAAACCGCACGTCTTCGGCCGCTGCAATGTTTGGCGTATAGGTGAAATGACCTGCTAAAGGGTTAGCTGCGTACAGGCCAGAGGTATCGCTTTCGCGTTTAGGGAAACTTATCTTTTCAGTCGTTGCGGCGGTTAGCTGGTTGTAGTCAATTGTAAAGGTGTAGCGCGCCAAGCTATCCAGTAAGTCCGCAACGGCGCCCCGGCAAAGGACTGCCAAGCTTCTAAAACTTAACGTGTTCAGCAAGTCGCCGACTAAGGTATAGCCTAAGTCGAGTACAGCCTTTAATATAATAGTCTTTGCCCAAAAACTAGGCTGGAAAAACCTAAAGCTGTAACTGGTTACGTCGGGTTCGGCAAACTCGAAAAAGCCATAATCAATATTAGGGTAAACAAACCCCTCAGTAGTTTCACGGCGCGCCGTAACGTTCGGCCCGGTATATAAGTGGTCATGTTCAGTTAAGTCTACATCTATTAGTTTTAAAGATCCAATTGATTTAAAGAAGTCGGTGTTCCCGGCGGTAACGTAAAGGCGGTATGTCGTTTTAGTTGCCAGGATTATGGCGCTGCCGTCGACTATCAGTTGACCGTCTATAAATATCCTGCACGTGTTCCGTTGATACGGTACGGCGGTCAAGCTGGTGACTATGTCGCAATTATCGAACAGCGCTTTGTTTTCGTTAGTCCGCGCCAAGTCGAAGACGTTCGAGTAGCTACCTCGACGGCTCCCTAGTTGGTCGAAAGTGAGCGCTTGCGCTGTTATAACTATGTCCGCGTCCTGCGTATCAACTAGCTGGTTGTTTATTAATATCTCAGTCATGCCTCTATTGAGTTTGAACCGTGACCTGCTGCGACTTCCTGAACCTAAATGCAAAACGCGTTTCACTTTGGTTAAAGCGGTTCCCGTAAGTCGTAAAGCTTGACCGGTCAATGACTATTGGAATATCAAAGGCCGCAGTTTCGCTGTTGTACAAATAAACTTGAATAGCCGTCCGCAAGCTGGCCAATAGATCCAACTGGTTTTTAGACAGCACGCCGCCCCGCACGTCAACGGTGTCGTAAACGTCTCGGAACTCTACGCGCTTAAGCCTGCCCGCCGCGTCTACTACTGTGTTATCGCTTCCAAAGTCTCTGCCCTCCAAGTACTTAGTTTCAAGCGCAAAAGACGAAAAGCCGCCGCGCTGGTTAAGCCATGCAAAGTTCAAAACGTCTGACTTGCATACGTTCACTATCTCGCTGATCGCTGTAACGCAAATGTTTAGCGTGAACAGCGCACCACCTTTTGAGAATACGAAACTAAAACAGCCTGTTATACTGTTGATCTCGCCACCTACCAAATAATCAAGCGGGTTATAATCTGCCGCTAGGTAGTCACCCGCCCCGGCGGTGCATGGATTGATTACTAGGTTAATGTTATTTCCCGAAGCTGTCGCGCTGATCCAAGATGGCAAAGCCGGCGAAACGGTAAAACCCGAAGCGTCTGCAACGCCTACCCAGGTGGCTATCTTAGGCTGGCAGCTTAATAGCTTAAGCTCAACAGCGGCACCCGAAGCCGTGCCCGGCGGTTCGTCAGGGTTAGCTATGAAGTTGTGAATTATTCCCTTGTCTAGTGCTAAGCTGTAAAGGGTTGGCTCACCTCCGAAAAACAAAATAGGCCTTTCGCCTACCGCTTCCGTTCCTGCCCGCTGCGCTGCGTTTAGGTCTGCCAGTCCATAGTACGCCGTAATTGCTGCGCTGTCGTTTGGGATAGCCGTTGCGCTTTTTAGCCGCACTAAATATCTGATTGAAATAGGAACGTTCGGGCCTTGAAGCGGTGCGGTTATTTTGAATCGTGTTCGAATGTACCCGGAAATGTCGAAGCGGTAAACGCCTGATAGGTTAGGACTAACTGTGATCTCGTCAACAACCTGCCACGGCTTAACGCTTGCCTCCGGTCCGGTTAGATAGCCCGCGATTAGTTGGAACTCCTGCGCTCCCTCGGGCGTAAATTGCGTTGAGCCGGTCGCGGCAGACGAACCGATAAACGGCGTATTAAGTGTTAGCCTAAGTAGCGTGTTTGGTGTTATCGCAATAACCCGGTAAACGCCTAGGTAGGCGCCGTTCATTATGCGTATGCTATCTCCCAATTCGATTAGATCCTGGTAGTTTAGCGGTACGTCGATAGCCGCAATTCCTTCCAGATCAATAAAAGAACAGGTCGCAGCCGTAAAGCCGAACTCGTAAATCATTGGACTAAAAACGTCTGCACCGTTGGGAGGCGCTAAGGTCTGATTGATTACTGCCATATTGCCCGCCAATATAAATAATAAACTTTAAAGGCGGGTACGTGGAGGTATTAAAAAATAAGCCCCGGGGGGCTTAGGTTAGATTGGTAAGTCTATAAAATCCTTAAGTGTGCGGACCGCCTGTTTTGCGGTGTTGTCCATTAGCAATTTAAAAGCTAAGGTCATTTCTATTTCTTCATCAGTCACTTCTTCGGCCTCGTGGGCTATCAGTTTGCTGCCTAAGAACATTAAGGCCAGGTAAGCTGCGTAAGCCGTTGCGTCTTTTTCGCAGTTAAAAACTCTGCTAGACCCTTTAACGGTAAATTTTACTTCTTTAGTAATTTTCATAAGTTTGTCTTTAAGTGTATAAAAATAGGCCCCGAAGGGCTTAGAGTTCTGTTTCTATAAATTCGGTGCCTCTGTAAACTCGCATCAAGTAATCTTTTGCTGTGCCCCCTCCGTGGTTGGCTACTTGCGTCGCAGGAAGCTTTCCACTGTCTCGGTGTGCGCTTGGGTTGCTGCTCATAAAAACAGTTATGATTTCGAATTTAGTAGTTTGTGGGTCGTAGAAGATTCTTACTTTGTTCATGTTTTTGTCTGTTTTGGTTAGCTGAATTGCTGTGATGTAATATTAAACAAACTTTAACGAATAACCAAACAAAGTTTAATATTTATTTTCGCAAAAATTCATTAATAACAAAATCTCTAAACTTGTCAGTTAGAACGTCGGTTAGCTTTTCCTTAATAACTTGATCGTTTATTGACTTTGATATAACGCCGGACTTGCCGCCCTGCCGGTATAGTAGGCTGCCTTCTTCGCCTATTTTCCTAGCGATTAGGAAGGCTAAACTTTCGGCAGATATGCCGTCAAGCGCTAGCGGTTTATCTCTTACCCATTGCTCAATTACGCTAATAGGCGGACGCTTGCCCGGCTTTCGGCCTGTCTCCAAAACCGTGAAATATTTTTGACTGCTAAAAATGGTTAACGTGGTGCCTTCAATCCGATAACCTAAACTTTGAGCGCTTGCCCCGGTTACGTTTGGAATCCGTGACTGTATGCCTGCTATTGTTTCTTCAGCGAAGTTTTTTAGGATCGCTTCAACCAGTCCGCTTAACACGGAGATATTAAACTAATAGTGAATGAAATAGCGTAACCGCTTAACGTGGCCTGGAACATTTGGTATTGTGGTTCCTTTTGAACGTTGGTCAACTTCGTGCTGCTTGAATCCAGGATAGCTTCTAGGAACTCGTCGCTTAGTAGATCCATTTCGTTTATAAGCGCTTCGCGTTCTTCCGGTGTGGTGTCCGGTCGGTCTTCTTTCCAGAACCCTAAAACTAGATTAGCGCTGTCGAAGATATTGTCTGGCGTGCTGCGGGCGTCGTTGAT
>Ga0306872_100540_pt1 | contig 14395 bp, 8 predicted proteins | sample AntRauMeHopE1498_FD_190455 | JGI IMG/M metagenome (GOLD analysis project Ga0306872, IMG submission 190455) | Saline lake microbial communities from Rauer Islands, Antarctica - Metagenome Hop E1 #498 (v2) (version 2) | ecosystem: Environmental > Aquatic > Non-marine Saline and Alkaline > Saline ...
CAACTTATAGCTAGAATCATATCATCCCTTCGGGATGTTTATTCAAGCATTGCTGGTGGATCTAGACCCATTAAAGTCTATTGTTTTTTTATCAAGAATCTTTATTGTCCAAGCCACGTAATTAGTAACCCAATTTTTAATACTGAGCCCATATAATCTAATTAGGCTTATCACAATAAACCATAAATCAACTGCATCCATAGGGAATCTCTTCATAATTATTAACTCAACGGGCAAAAAAAAAGCCCTAGAGCTGTTTAAGCAATAGGGCTTTGGACTAAAAAATAAAGATGAGGCAGCGACCTACTCTCCCGCAAAGCAGTACCATCGGCGCAAAGAAGCTTAACTGGCGTGTTCGGAATGGGAACGAGTGGAACCTTCTTGCTATAGCCACCTCATCGAAACGCTAGGTACGGCAGCTTTAAGAGCTAACCGTCACCATCGTGACGAAAAATGGACAGGAGTGAGCTGGTAGCTAAGCTACCAGAGAAATTTGTATAAAGTGTACTAACCATGTTATATAACAACATCATTGCAACGGTTTAGGCAAGGATGCTACTCAAACACTAGATGTGTTTATTTGGTCTACTATGCGTAGACCGTGCAGGCGGCTTGCCGGTTGCACATGCTTTACGCAGTGCAAACCGACCAGCCAAGTCTGAAGGGTAATTAGTATCGCTCGGCTAAACATATTGCTATGCGTACACCTGCGACCTATCAACGTGGTAGTCTTCCACGGCCCTTAGGGAACAATTTATCTTGGAGCAGGCTTCGCGCTTAGATGCTTTCAGCGGCTTATCCCTTCCGATCATAGCTACCCTGCGATGCAGCTCACGCCACAACAGGTGCACCAGCGGATCGTCCACTTCGGTCCTCTCGTACTAGAAGCAGCCCTCCTCAATTGTCCTACGCCCACAGCAGATAGAGACCGAACTGTCTCACGACGTTCTGAACCCAGCTCGCGTACCGCTTTAAATGGCGAACAGCCATACCCTTGGGACCTTCTCCAGCCCCAGGATGCGATGAGCCGACATCGAGGTGCCAAACCTCCCCGTCGATATGAACTCTTGGGGGAGATCAGCCTGTTATCCCCGGAGTACCTTTTATCCTTTGAGCGACGGCCCTTCCATTCGGAACCGCCGGATCACTAAATCCGTCTTTCGACCCTGCTCGACCTGTATGTCTCGCAGTCAAGCTGGCTTATGCTTTTACACGCTACGCACGATTGCCGACCGTGCTGAGCCAACCTTTGAGAGCCTCCGTTACTTTTTAGGAGGCGACCGCCCCAGTCAAACTACCCACCATACACTGTTCCCGCGATGCGGGTTAGAATCCTACTAATTAAAGGGTGGTATTTCACCGGTGACTCCACACAACCTAGCGGCCATGCTTCGCAGTCTCCCACCTATGCTACACATCAAGTAGCCGGATTCAATGTAAAGTTGTAGTAAAGGTTCACGGGGTCTTTTCGTCCCGCTGCGGGTAATCGGCGTCATCACCGATACCACAATTTCACCGAGCTCATGGCTGAGACAGTGCCCAATTCGTTACACCATTCGTGCAGGTCGGAATTTACCCGACAAGGAATTTCGCTACCTTAGGACCGTTATAGTTACGGCCGCCGTTTACCGGGGCTTCAGTCAAGAGCTTCGCGCAAGGCTAACCCCCTTCTTTAACCTTCCGGCACCGGGCAGGTGTCAGTCCCTATACTTCGTCTTACGACTTGGCAGAGACCTGTGTTTTTGCTAAACAGTCGATTGGGCCTTTTCACTGCGCCCCAACTTGCGTCAGGGGATCCTTCTCCCGAAGTTACGGATCTAATTTGCCTAGTTCCTTAGCCATGAATCACTCGAGCACCTGAGGATACTCTCCTCACCCACCTGTGTCGGTTTAGGGTACGAGCCAGTTGTACAAACTACGACGCTTTTCTTGGCAGCATGATTACCTCTACTATCCCTTCAGCCGAAGCGTCCGGGTACTGTCAGGTTCAGCCTTAAAGTGGGCGGATTTGCCTACCCACAAGCCTACACCCTTTAACGTGCATTGGTCTGCACGCGAGAGTTTCACTTCTGCGTCACGCCTTAGCCATACGCACAACCGGGTACTGGAATATTGACCAGTTTTCCATCGCGTTCGCCCTTCGGCTACCGCTTAGGTCCCGACTGACCCTGATCCGATTAGCGTTGATCAGGAACCCTTGGGTTTACGGTGGACGGGATTTTCACCCGTCTTATCGTTACTCATGCCTACATTTTCGCTTCTATACGCTCCAGCAACCCTCAAAGGTCACCTTCATCGCCCATAGAATGCTCCCCTACCACTGATCCGAAGATCAATCCATGGCTTCGGTGGGCCGCTTATGCCCGCAAATTATCGACGCCGGGTCACTCGACTAGTGAGCTATTACGCACTCTTTAAAGGAATGGCTGCTTCTAAGCCAACCTCCTAGTTGTCTGGGTAACCCAACATTCTTTACTCAACTTAGCGACCACTTGGGGACCTTAGCCGATGGTCTGGGCTCTTTCCCTCTTGCGACAGGACTTATCACCCTGCCACTGACTGCCCGGCATAGATTCTTGGCATTCGGAGTTTGTCAAGGTTTGGTACCCGGTGAAGGGCCCTAGCCTTATCAGTGCTCTACCTCCAAGATCCTCAATCCGGACGCTATACCTAAATATATTTCGGGGAGAACGAGCTATCTCCAGGTTTGATTGGCCTTTCACCCCTACCCACAACTCATCCCAAAACTTTTCAACGTTTACGGGTTCGGACCTCCATTACGTTTTACCGTAACTTCATCCTGGTCATGGGTAGATCACCTGGTTTCGCGTCTAGCTCCGCATACTATCGCCCTATTCAGACTCGCTTTCGCTGCGGCTCCAGCCCTTAAGGCCTTAACCTCGCATGGGAAGACTAACTCGTAGGCTCATTATCCAAAAGGCACGCCGTCATCCCAATAAATTGAGACTCCGACCGCTTGTAAGCACACGGTTTCAGGTACTATTTCACTCGCCCTCTCGGCGTTCTTTTCACCTTTCCCTCACGGTACTGGTTCACTATCGGTCATGGAATCGTATTTAGCCTTACCAGATGGTGCTGGTCGATTCAGACAGGATTTCACCGGTCCCGCCCTACTCAGGATACCCGCCCAGTTATCTCGCTTACGTCTACGGGGCTATCACCCGCTATGGCCGCGCTTCCCAACGCGTTCGACTTCGCTTAATACCCTTTATGCAGGTCCTACAACCCCAGACGGCACGCCGCCTGGTTTAGGCTATTCCCCGTTCGCTCGCCGCTACTCAGGGAATCACTATTGTTTTCTGTTCCTCCGGCTACTTAGATGTTTCAGTTCGCCGGGTTGGCCTCACTCTTGCGAGTGCTCTATCGGGTTGCCCCATTCGGAAATCTGCGGATCAAAGCCTATTTGCAGCTCCCCACAGCTTATCGCAGCTTTACACGTCCTTCATCGCCGTTCCATGCCAAGGCATCCACCGTGTGCCCTTAATAACTTATGCTGATCGGCTTGCACTACATATCCCAGCACAACAACCCCGAAGGCTCATCATACCAGAAATGCTCTCAAACCAACCGCCTCACACGTCTATTGTGCTCGAGCAGCAATCACTTGCCTAACTCGTTTCAATAATAATTCTATATGCTATGGTTAATTCTTTACTATTTCTCGTCATTGCTGACGCTCAACGCACTAACTTTATCACACTCAACCGGTATTCACCAGCCAAACTTGTTAGCACATCTCCTGCTCATTATGTCAAAGAACTTAGATTCTATAAAAGAATAAAGTGGGCTTGGGAGGACTTGAACCTCCGACCTCACGCTTATCAGGCGTGCGCTCTAACCACCTGAGCTACAAGCCCATTGGTGGCTAATTAAGCCCCGTATGGACAAAGGATCATAAAAATATAGATAGCACATCACACATGCGAGCGTCAAAAACAAGAAGAAACAAGGTACAGCCACCCTTCGGCGACCGCTCCGTAAAGGAGGTGATCCAGCCGCACCTTCCGGTACGGCTACCTTGTTACGACTTAGCGCCAGTTACGAGACTTACCCTAGACACCTGCCTCCCCGAGGGGTCGGCGCAGTGGCATCAGGTACTTCCCACTTCCATCGCTTGACGGGCGGTGTGTACAAGGCCCGGGAACGTATTCACCGCGTCGTAGCTGATACGCGATTACTAGCGATTCCAACTTCATGGAGTCGAGTTGCAGACTCCAATCCGAACTGAGAACAACTTTCGAGATTCGCATCCTGTCACCAGGTAGCATCCCTCTGTATTGCCCATTGTAGCACGTGTGCAGCCCCAGGCGTAAGGGCCATGATGACTTGACGTCGTCCCCACCTTCCTCACTACTTGCGTAGGCAGTCTTATTAGAGTCCCCGGCATAACCCGCTGGTAACTAATAATAGGGGTTGCGCTCGTTGCGGGACTTAACCCAACACCTCACGGCACGAGCTGACGACAGCCATGCAGCACCTTCCTAGATGCCCCGAGGGGAACGCCCATCTCTGGACGCGTCATCTAAGATTTAGCCTGGGTAAGGTTCTTCGCGTTGCATCGAATTAAGCCACATGCTCCACCGCTTGTGCGGGCCCCCGTCAATTCCTTTGAGTTTCACTGTTGCCAGCGTACTCCCCAGGTGGTATACTTAATGCGTTAGCTGCAGCACCGACCCGCAAGCAGGCCGACACCTAGTATACATCGTTTACAGCGTGGACTACCAGGGTATCTAATCCTGTTCGCTCCCCACGCTTTCGTGCCTCAGCGTCAGTAATGTCCCAGCCGGCCGTCTTCACCACTGGTGTTCTTCGTGATATCTAAGCATTTCACCGCTACACCACGAATTCCACCGACCTCTGACATACTCAAGACTAGCAGTATCCAAGGCAGTTCCACCGTTGAGCGGTGGGATTTCACCCCAGACTTACTAACCCGCCTACGCACCCTTTACACCCAATGATTCCGGACAACGCTTGCACCCTCCGTATTACCGCGGCTGCTGGCACGGAGTTAGCCGGTGCTTATTCACCAAGTACCGTCAGTTGGGGACAAATCCCCAGGGTTCTTCCTTGGCAAAAGGTGTTTACAATTCATAGAACCTTCATCCACCACGCGGCGTGGCTGCGTCAGGCTTTCGCCCATTGCGCAAAATTCCTCACTGCTGCCTCCCGTAGGAGTCGGGGCCGTGTCTCAGTCCCCGTGTGGCTGATCATCCTCTCAGACCAGCTAGCCATCATAGCCTTGGTAAGCCGTTACCTTACCAACTAGCTAATGGCACGCAGGCCCATCTATTGTCGCTAATGCTTTAACAACAAACCCATGCGGGTCTGCTGCATCATGCGGTATTAGCAGCCCTTTCGAACTGTTATTCCCCAACAATAGGTAGGTTACCTACGCGTTACTCACCCGTGCGCCAGTCTCCTCTGAACCGAAGTCCAAACTCTCCTTCGACTTGCATGTGTTAAGCCCGCCGCCAGCGTTCGTCCTGAGCCAGGATCAAACTCTCCGTTGTAAAAGAAAGTATATTCAAATACGACTGGGTCTGACCCGAAGGACTCATGTGCTGTCCTAGTTTCCTCATATAGTAATTGACTCTGATGATTGCTCATCAGGGCTCGCTTATGCGATGTGCTATCTATTTTATGATCCAGTAGTCCAAAGAACATACCCCGATAAAAAAAGCGCTCGTTAATGGAGCGCCTTATATTTCGTGGCAGGCAAGTAATATACACTCACCAACAAGCCTTTGTCAACACCTTTTTTAATCTTTTTTAAGAAAAATACTATACCCCCTCAAATACCCCATAAAAGCCCTTTTCTGTAAACTATTTTTTTTACCCCCTCGGTATTCCTTTTTTAATTTATCCTAAATACCAGCTCCACAACGCCTATCCCTTCTTACAAGACCAACCTAAAGACCCATTACCATCCTGTGAACTAGCCCTTTTAATCGCATTTACCAGCAAAACTCTTTTCCTCATGCCCCCAAAGCCTGCCCCACACATAAAAAAAGCCCCTCGATTGCTCGATGGGCTTCTCCTACTAACTTAATTTACTATGGCCTTCGCCTAAGTACAATTACTCTACATCTAGCATATCATCTATACGTGCTATTGCATCATCTAAATGCGCCCTAGATACTCTATCAAAACGCGCGCGGTTGTTGCGAATGTCATTCTTTAATCGAGTTACCTGATCTCTGAGTAGCGGACGTATGTCTGATTGACTCACATCTAAGCTTCCCGAACCAAATGAACGTGGCTCATCCGTCATCATAGTCTCTATACGCTCTAGATAACCTCGCTGCAAGTTTCTTCTAAACGCATCTACTGACTTATCGCCTTTTAGCTCCTTCCAAATACTAGCTCTTAAATCATCTAGCATGTCTACTGGGGCATAAGCTTCCTCACCATATAGTGCATCAGCTTCAATCATTCTTCCCAAACGTGCGCCGTCTATTAAGCTGTTAACCGCTCTAACTTGAGCGCTGCGCACTTGTTCTAAAATTCCTGCTGCTTGTATACGGTTAAGTATCTCAGGTTTGAACATCCATGTTGGGGTTGCGAATACCTGACGGTCTAAATAGTCCATGGCCTTTTTCTGCTGATCAGCTGGCACTATTTCATATTGTACACCATCATCATCCCAAGTCTTGTACGTAAGCTCTATACCACCAACATTGGTAAGTACATGGCCTAAGTAACGGTTCCACTGAGAATAGATATTTAAGAACAGTTCACGTAGATCACTGTAGTCTTCGCCTTCAACTTCTGTCCAATCCATCAAATTGTCCATAATCAGCTTTAGGTTTTTTACGCCTAAATCAGATGCTTCCATATTATCAGAACCAATAGACTCTGTTTGGGAAGTTGGATCTTCTCTTGATGGATTTCCAAAGTGATACATTGGATTCTTGATTTTTTCGGTGGTCCAGGCATCAAGCATTTTCTTTTCAGCTACAGCATCGTTTTCTGGGAACCAAGTATATCCCCATTTGATAGACCATTTATCGTATTCTCCAATTCTTGGGAATAAGTCTTCCATGGTATGTCCGTCACCTGGCTGTGCTACATAATTAAAACGAGCATAATCCATTATAGAAGGAGCAGTACCCATTTCACGGCTAAAGGCAGGATCACGTAACTGCGCTACGGTGTAATTGCTACTAGCCTTCATATTGTGAGGTAAACCTAAGGTATGGCCTACTTCATGGGCAGCAACAAAGCGAATAAGTTCGCCCATTACTTCGTCTTTGAACTTAGGAGATTGCGCTTCTGGATTAACAGCCGCAGTTTGCACAAAGAACCAGTTTCTTAACAGGTTCATTACGTTGTGGTACCAACCAATGTCGGACTCTAAAATCTGGCCAGTTCTTGGGTCACTTACGTGAGGGCCATACGCATTTTGCACATCTGAACTGAAATAGCGAATTACAGAATAGCGAACATCTTCTGGGCTAAAGTCTGGATCTTCTTCTTTAGTAGGAGGATCCATTGCCATGATAGCATTTTTAAAACCAGCTGCTTCGAAGGCTACATTCCAGTCGTCAACACCTTGCTTTAAATAAGGTCTCCATTTCTCTGGAGTAGCAGGGTCTATGTAATACTTGATAGGCTCAACAGGCTCTACCAACTCACCACGTAAATAAGCTTCTTTATCTTTAGGTACCAGCTTCCAGCGTGCAGCATAGCGTCTAGTTTCTGCGCGTTGTGAGTCTACACCAAAATCAACTTGCTGAATGCCAAAGTATCTAACTCTATTGTCTATGATACGCGGCGTGTATTTTTCTTCAGGAAGAAGGATCATACTTTGGTTCATTTCTAGAGAAAAAGCTCCCACATCTTGTGTTGATGGTGCTCTACCTGCATTGTAAGTAAGTACATGTCGCACTTCTACGTTTTCAGGATATGAGTGAATGTGCTCTACGAAAGAACGGCCGCCGTCAACATTTCTTACACGCAAGCTTTCACGCATATAGTATTGAAGCCCCATTGACGGGATATCACTGATAAAAGTTTTGCTTACGTCAATCACAAATCCGGTAGAATCTGGGCCATGTGCAGCTATGTCAAAACTTTCTATAATTGGCTCAAAATTAGAGTTCTTTACCGATTCATAAATTGGTAAGGAATCTGCAGCAACATTTCTGTAGCTAACCTGACGAAGTAGCAACTTATCTCTTTTGCGTTCCCAACGTAGCACTTGCTCATTGGTTTTCTCGCCACCGTAACCTAATCCAGTAGTGGTTTTTGCAATTCTAGAAACAACAAGAATTTCTCTCCCCATAATGTCTTCAGGGATAAAGAAATAGAAGTTTTCGTCTTTTGAGTACACATCAAAAAGGCCCTCATCTTTAGCCATGTCTTTCTTTATGACTTCGCTAAATTTCTTAATCCCTCCTTTTTTTGATGCAGCCGCAGCTTTTTTAGCCATTTGGCTAGAAGCCGCACTGCTTTTCTTTTTACTCTTACCAAAAGGCAATGAGGCACAGCCCGCTAAGAGGCCTACACTCAACAGTACAATTCCGAATCGCTGGAATTGCTGAACAATGGTTTTATTCATTTTAGATGGTTTAACTAGGGTTATGAACGGTTTAGAAACAATCACTAATCGTAGTAATTTAGACCAATGCTCTGGTTTCAACGTTCGTGATTATTGACAATAAGGTTTGGTCTACTATAATTAATGGTACAATATGCAGTTTTAATTATTTTTAGACAATTCATTCCTATCGGTTTTTACGTTTTAGCAACTCAACCCTTTTTTTATGGGATATTTGAAGAATTGCAAAAGTTGAGAATGAAGGGTCGATTTCTTTCATTAAAAACCTCCGCAGGTCAGGAAATCACACTCACGCAGGTTAAAATTAGCATTTTTGGCTTTAGACTGGCAAAAGACGTTTAAGCTTTTCAGAGAATCTATTCTTATTCAGAGCCTTATTTATTCAATAGATAAGGCTCATTTGTTTGCTAAAGCTTTATACTTCATCCATATCAGGCCGTTTTGAGACCAACCCACAGCGGCCTTGCAATCCGCCAGAATGGATACACAGTACATTCATAGGTTTTGCCCCATTCTCGAATTCACTTTGTACAAATTCTCTTAGATACCACATCATCTTTGCCGTATAAATCTGCTCAAGTGGCAAGCCAAAGGCATCATACGTTTTTATTAGGTTTAACAGTCTATCATCCCACCTACCAAAGCCTTTAAAATCTGTATCCGCAATTAATTGAACTCTTTCTTTTGCTAGTATATCTGGTGCATATTTCTGTAACATTTCTTCTAAATGTTTTGTCTGCTTAACCGCCGAAATCCCAATCAATGTACAGTTTGGCGCATGTTTAGCTATATATTTGGCCATACCTGCCAACATTGTTCCACTGCCTGCAGCGCAGCAAATATGAGTTATTTTTGATAAATCTAAATTCGGGTTGGCTAAAATTTCCGTGCAAGCCTCTACTCCTTTGTCTCCACCACCGCCTTCTGGAATAAAATAATCAGCGCCATATACGGTAAGCCATGCCTTATGCTGATCCTCGTTATATCGCTTCCTGAAGCTAGAAGGATCAATATAATGTAGTTCAATACCTCTTTTTAGCGCAAAAACCGTAGTTGGTGTGCTTTTGATTGTGCCGCTTCTAATTAATACTTTAGTGTTCAACCCAAATAACTTTGTAGCCACAGCTAATGCATGCAAATGATTTGAGTAAGGCCCAGCCACACTCAAAATCACATCCTGCTTTCTTATTGCCTTCAAGTGATATTTCAATTTCCTGAATTTGTTGCCTTCTAATTCCGGGAACATTCGGTCTTCCCGTAAAACAGATATCATCAGATCATTTAGCGAGCTTTTTTCTGCACCTTCCCAAAAAAGCTCAGCTGGTATAAGTTGAAGATCTACATCTACTTTTTGAGAAAAAAATTGATTTATTTGCCGGCTCATCAAAAGCTTCGTAAGATTGTTCTTTGTTAAATGGCTAATAAAATACGATTTGATTTAAGGCTTCGTATTTTAATAGGTTATTATCGGGTTTGATAAATAATGAAAAGCCTTTAAAGCTATCTCAAATTTGCGCATCTGTTCACTAAATAGTTCTGTTAGCAGCCTTTTTTTCGTAGGCCTACTTTCTTTAATATTTTGCTCGTTTAGCCATAAAATGCATGGTCAGGCAAGTTCAATAGAGGTTTTTGATATTAACTATGAAGGAAACGACACCTATCCACCGCTCGTACTAAACGGCTTTATTTACAGTCGTTCAATTTCTTTTGTTGAGCGAATTTTTGGAACTAAGAAAACCGAAATCTATCTCAATCGCGACGAACTCAGGCGTGATGAAATTAGAATTCAGCGTTTTTACCAAAGAAGAGGCTTCCCTAATGCCAAAGTTAAAGCACAAATAAACGAAGTATCAGGTAAAGATGCCGTTAAAATTTCGTTTGTTGTAGATGAGGGACAAGCTCAAATCATAGGCGCTTTCAAGCTTGAAATAGATGCATCTTCTTCAGACAGTTTGCTAATAACGAGCAACTCATCTTTTCAATCGGCACTCAGAAAACATAGTTATCGAGAAGGTAAGCGCTATGAAAATATACTTGAAACTGAGGTGCAATTAGCGCTTACAGAGCCTTTAAAACGAATTGGATTCCCTTTTGCCACACTTAAAATTGCTAAAAACTTCTCTGCCGATAGCCTAAAACTAGAGATAACGGCAGAGCTAAACAGTGGTAAAAGAAGCAGAATAACGCAATTTGATGTTTCAGGAGCAACATCGCTTACTAAAGAATATGTACTTCGAGAAGCTTCAATCAAAAAAGATAGCTATTTCGATAAAAGAACCATTAGTAACGCTCAAAGAGAGTTGTTTGGTCATCATCTTATCCGTTTTGCTACCATTGGTGTTGAGGAAGGAGACAGCGATTCTACGGTGCACGTACAAATTAATTTACGAGAGCAAGCACTGCGCACCTTACAGCTAACTGGCGGTATTGGCGTTGAAGAAACCATACGCGGCCAAGTTGTTTGGACCCACAGAAATGTATTTAAAAAAGCCCATCAATTTAATGTTGAAAGTGCTTTGTCCTTTATAGAGCAGCGTTTTTCTCTTTCCTACCTAATACCATGGATGTTCAATACCAGATCATCTTTGGTTATTTCCCCTTTTGCGCAAAATTTAATTGAACCTAGCTTTGCCCTACTAAGAGGTGGAGTGAACAACACCTTTATCTATAGAACAAGCAGGAATTTCACTAGCACTTTAGCCTATAATGTAACTCGAAACCAAGAAAGCCTTCAAAACCGAAATAGTTTTCTACCAGATTCTATTCAAAGCTTTGATATATCGTCTGTAAATGCGGGTTTTCTATACAATAAGGGTTATGTAAAAGATCAAAATGGTTGGGTTATTAGGGGCGGTGCAGAAGTTTCTGGTTTATTATTAGGTGCCACATTTCCTTTTGAGAAAATGAATATAGACGTAAGACATTACAAACCTGCGCCTTGGCGTGGTGGTCAATTAGCATTCAAGTCTGAAATAGGCCTACTATTATCTACTGTAGCACAAGATAGTTTACCGCGCAATATTCGTTTTTTCTTGGGGGGAACATCTTCCGTTAGAGGCTGGAATAGACAAAGACTTGGGCCAAAAGAAGCTGTATTTGAAGGCGAGCGTTTTCTGTCCTTCATACCAAGAGGGGGCCGTAGTATGATGGCATTTAGTGTTGAGCTTCGACAAGATGTGCCCTTTTTCATTAAAGGCTTTGGTTTAGCCACATTTTTAGATGGTGGTAATATCTGGTCTGGGGACTTCGATTTAGCCAATGAGCCTATACGTCTAGGCACGGGAGTAGGCGTGAGATATGAATCGCCTATTGGGCCTCTTCGCATCGATTTTGGCTATAAAATAAACCCTAGCGATGCAGACCGTGGAATAGTGGATGGCATCAGATATCAAGATTCCAACAGATGGGCTATTCACTTCAGTTTAGGACAAGCGTTTTAACAAATGATTAAAAAACTACTATATACTATACTGGTTTTAGTGGCGCTGAGCTTTGGTGGGTGGTGGCTTGCCAATAGCGAGTGGATGCTATCTTTTGCAGTAAAGCAGCTTAATTCTGTTCTAGCAGAAGACCGATTACGAATTGAGTACAAAGGGTTTAACGGGAAATTATTAAGCCATTTTTCTATTGAAGAACTGACTTTAACAAACGCACTAAACGGCGACTCACTTCTTAGTATAAAAGCCCTAGAAATAGCCACAAACCCATTATTATTGCTACAAAGTCAACGTACCTTTAACTATCTATCTATTGGCCATTTTACTACCAAAATATCTCAAGATAGTACTGATGCACTGTGGCAATTTATAAGCAAAGATCGGCCTTCTGATGGTGGAATTCCCCCTTTTAAACTACATAAAATAGCTGTTAATGAAGCCAATGTATCATTTGAGAGTAGCACTTTTGGCGTTGATTTAGCGCAATTCTCCTTTGACATTGGCGCATCTTACAGCCCAACTAAGGGTTTCACTTTAGCTTTACCCGTGGCAAAAGGGAACCTAAGTTATACCCCCTATGCTTCAGACACTCTTCCTTTAAGTTGGGATTTTTCTTTAAGTGCAGGCACCTCCTATAATCCTTACGGCCAATTGGTTATAGCCTCAACTTCTAGCGGCAATGAAACTACACTGAGTTATCCGCTACCTAGCTTAATACAAGCAAAAATTGAGGCAGATACTAGCGCAAAGAATGTGTCTCACCTAAGGCTGGGTGCTTCATTCACAGAAAGTAGTCAGCTATCTGTAGATCTTTCCTTATCGCTAAATAGCCCAAAACAAGAAGTTACTATTTTACCAAATGCCAGTATAAGCTGGGCCAAGCCTACTCAGTCCTTTGCCTTAGCAGATTCTCTGTCCATTCCGGAAATACATGAACTTGAGCTGCGAAATACCTCGGCTATAGCATTTGGTTTAGATGGCTTATTGGTAGATTCTATTGGTTATGCATTAGGTATTAACGGCATAGATGGAAAGAGTTACGGCCTACACGACCTCGGCATTTCTATAGATGGCGCCTATAATTTCCCGGAAAATACAAGTTCTCATAGGCTTAGTATTGTAAGTGAGGCCATGCCAAATTCGCCCTTTAATTTGGCCGTGCAAACTTCTTATAAAGCACCCATTATTTATGGCAAAATTCAAAGTACTTCAAAGCAGCAGCTCTTCATAAATACGCTGCTATTAGAGCCTTTAGATGTAGACTTCAAATTGAATGGCTGGCAATGGGCTCAAGATTTGAACTACAATTTAACGGATGATTTTTTTGAGGGAAGCCTAAAAATTGGACTTCCAAAATCTGTATTAAATACGGTTCAATTTAGTTCATTCCTGATAAATGGGCGATACTCTGCCATTGGTGCAAATATAGATGTGCTAGCAAAAAGCACAGCTGGCGATTTTGGCGTGCAGGTATTTGGTGTTCATTTTGAAGACGCCGTTGAACACGAAATAAAAGTAGACTTACAGGGTCTAGACTTAGGAAAATGGCTAGATATTGAAGGTTTTAACACAAGAATTAGCGCAACAGGCAGTATTGTTGGTAGTGGGAAAAGTCCGTTCGAGACCGAATCTGCAATCGATTTCTATTTCAAAGAGTCTTTCATTCAAAAGGCGAGAATAGATACTGCAAGGTTAACGGCTTCACTCAAAAGTGGCCTATTAACTATAGAACAATTAGCACTAGAGAGTGATTTAGCCGAAGGCTTATTCAGCGCTTCTATGGACTTAAATGAAGTTTTTGCGCCAACAAATACACTTGAAGGTTATCTGGAGCTAAAAAATCCTACTTCGTTAGCACCGCTTTTTGGCTTAGATACCTTAAATGCTACGGGTTTTCTAACCACTAAAATTAGTCCTGATATCAATGGAAATATTAGCTTGCTTGGGAGTTTTGATGTAGAAAACCTCCGTTTTGGTATGAATCAAAAAATAGGCAAAATTGATGGTATAATGCGCATACCCATGCAGAAAGAGCCTACTTTAGAAGTTTTTTTTAATATATATGATGCAAATATCTCGAATGCGAAGCTGAGCAATCTATCAAATAGTATAACCGCCAAATTAGGTTCCGATAGTATTGAAGGCTCGTTAAGAAGTTATTTTCAAAATGGAGAAGCCTATAGCGCCAATATTAGGTCACACTTCATTCATGACAAAGAGCGTAATACAACCCAAATAAGTCTTGATACACTTTTTATTAAGCATAATACAGACAGCCTAAAACTACAGCAGCCTTCCGTCATAGAATTAGCCAAAAACCGGATTCAGGTAAATCCTATAACCTTAACTAATGATAAAACAGGCAGCGAATTAT
>Ga0306872_100541_pt1 | contig 14394 bp, 22 predicted proteins | sample AntRauMeHopE1498_FD_190455 | JGI IMG/M metagenome (GOLD analysis project Ga0306872, IMG submission 190455) | Saline lake microbial communities from Rauer Islands, Antarctica - Metagenome Hop E1 #498 (v2) (version 2) | ecosystem: Environmental > Aquatic > Non-marine Saline and Alkaline > Saline ...
ACTTTGAAGTTGATACTTACAAGAAGCCAGAAGAAACTACACCAGTAACCAACACACCGACACAGGACACAGCGCAGCCACCTGTAGCACCTGTTGCAGCACCAGTTGCACAACAAGTACCAGCAGGAGAGCAGCCGATGCCAGAATACCCAGCAGATGAGATTAACCCAGAAGACATTCCATTTTAGAACGGTAATTACTTTACCTTTCTATGTTATACTTAGAGCATGAAAATATGTTTTAAATGTAAAGAAGAAAAAGAGCTCACAGAATACTACCGTCATCCCAGAATGGGTGACGGTTTTCTGGGTAAATGTAAAGAGTGTACTAAAGCAGATGTAAAAGGTCGTTCAGTAGAGAAAAAAGATTGTGTAAGGGAATATGATAAAACCAGGTATCGAACAAACTTAGACCGAATAAAAAAACACAAGTACAGAGGTATAGTTAATAGATGCATAGGAGGACATAAGAATAGAACCTATCACGTTGAAGGTATGCACTACCTAAGTTGGGAAGAGTACCTAGACTGGTGGACAGAGAACATAAAAGACTTTAATCATTGCTACTCTATCTGGGTAGAAAGCGATTACAAGAATAAGTTTGCACCATCCATAGACCGCGTAGACTCGAAGAAAGGGTATACACCAGAGAACATGCAGTGGCTCACGTTTAGTGTAAACTGTAGTAAATATAACAAGTAATAAAATAATATGTTTTGGAAAACTAAAAAAGTAGTAGAGGTAGACGGACTACCTATTACACTATCAAAACGCCAAGCCTTTAACCGTTTTACTGGGGCTATCACTAGCCACTTTCTAGCGTATAAAAACGGGGATGAATGGAGAGGACTTGTCGGCTACGAGCAGTTCCGTGAGGAAATGGATGAAACTAGAAAAAGACAAGAGCTAATCCTAGACCACCTAAAACTAAAATACGTCCCTGAGACAAAGGAGCCAGCTAAGTTGGTGGAGAAGACAGAATGTAACTTTACTGGTGCAACGGGTAACAGTTACATGTACGCAACAAGTGGGCCAACACCTACTAAACCTAAAAAGAAACGAGGCCGACCAAAGAAGAAATAACACCATACAGCAATGACCGCCTAGTGCGGTTTTTTGCTACCCCTTGCAAGTTGTCCACAGTTTTGTTATAAATGTTGCCCACTACATCAGGTGGGGCATGATATAATAGTAGGGTAGTCAAGTAAAAGTTGATTACGTTATAAGTCTTGCGTATAAAGGGTAGGGTACTCGCAAGGCACCCTGCCCTTTGTATTGCTTAACAAAATACTGTTATGGCACAAAGAAGAATGATGAGTGACAAAGTCATAAAGACTGACTCCTTTATGGAGATGCCTCACTCTACAAAAACACTATACTTCTATTTGATGATGGAAGCGGACGATGACGGGTTTGTTTCAAACCCTAAGACGATAATGCGTATGGTAAACGCTGTAGACGATGATTATAAAATCCTAATAGGAAAGCGATTTGTGGTACCTTTTGAGAGTGGTATTTGTGTAATAAAGCACTGGTTAATCCACAACCTTATTCGAGCAGATCGAAAAGTTGACACGCAGTGGTCAGAAGAAAAAAAACAGCTAGTGGTAGACCCTGATACCCAAAAATACAGCCTAAACAAAGGCTTGCAACCAAGTGACAACCAAGTGACAACCAAATGTCCGCATAGGTTAGGTAAGGTTAGGTTAGGTAAGGTTAGGTTAGAACAACCTACACCATCTGACGATGGTGGATTTGATACTTTCTGGAAACTATACCCAAAGAAAGTTGGGAAGGGTGCAGCAGAGAGAAGTTGGGAGAAAATGAATCCACCAATTGAAGTTGTTATCAAACAAATAGCTGTAGCTGTAGACTCACCTCAATGGAAGAAAGAGAAAGGACAATTCATCCCTAACCCTGCAACGTGGATCAATCAAAAGAGATGGGAAGACGAACAAATGGAAGTTACAAGTAAATACTCAAAGTATGACAACTAAAATTCCACAAAGGTACGAGAATGTAGATTTCTCTCAGTTGCCAGAAGTAATCAAAGAAGCTTACCCGATTCTTAGAAGTGAACGTAAAGGTCTCTATATTTTTGGTGGTGTAGGTACAGGTAAAACACACGCAGCATACGGCATCCTAAAGCAATGGGTAGAAGATTTAGAAAAGGAACAGCAGGTTATAGACGGAATCAGAACGGAGTTTGCACCTCAAAGTGGCACGAGAACAAAAGAGAGTGGAGGCACATACTACTTTGAAGATGCGGAGATGGTACAAAAACAAAATGAAGAACTAGCAAAAGCACCAAAAGTGAGACCACCAGCTAGATTCGAGAATGTCCCTCAGATGCTGTACTACGTGAAGCGTGACTTTAAAGATAATTCAGACTATCAGGATGAAATCCTAAACACCAGGAAAATGTTCATCCTTGATGATATAGGGGTAGAGAAAGTATCAGAGTTTGTAGAGGAGTTTATGTATATGCTTGTCAATGAGCAGTACGAAAAGGTATACCCGATTGTGATAACATCAAACCTGTCACTTAGTGAGCTAGCTGAAAAACTTGGAGATCGTGTTGTGTCTAGGATTAAAGAGATGTGTCAGATTATTAAATTAGACGGGGAGGATAAAAGACTGGAAAAATAAACATGCGAAAGACAATTGAAATTACTGGGAATGAAGCCATCCTAGAGAATGGCGATGTACTACAACTAGAGAATTACATAATTGATACTGGAACCGACTCGGTACGAGCAGACATTTTGATAGCAGAGTGGCAACACTTCACGTTTCAAGACACGGCTGACTGCAAATGCCCACCACCGTGTGCTATCTGTTTTAACCAAAAGTAGTTATCAACAGAAGAGACTAGTAAAAAAGAAAAGATTGGGTATAGTGGATGTATATGGACTGGAATACAGAATTCAACATAGACATCAAAGACGTAGCCAACGAAGTAAGAAGAATAAAGGTAGAGTCCAGGAACTACGATCAGACAGGGAAGAATACTAGAAAAACAAAAGGGGATAACTACCAACTAAATGCGAAAAACTTTGTTAAGTTATAGAATATGAAAGACACAAAATATAAATCACGAGAATATAGAAGTAACGCTATATATAAAGAAGCTGGTATAGATATACAAATATTAGCTGAATCGTTATTACCAAAAGGCTACGCTATTCGTGTAACTAGTTGTGATAAAGAATCTGAAAACAAATTTACTCCACGCTATAAATATGTAGCAACAGTTAAACCAGACCATAACGCTCCACATTTTGTATTATACTCACGCACAAAATTAGGGGTCTACGCAAAAGTAGTAGAAATGTTGTTTACTAAACCTATAACTCCTATTTTCTAACTGTGGACAACTCCCATTGTAATAGAGAGGGATAGTGGTAGTATGGAATGTAGATAGATGGTGTGTATTACAGAGGGGGAGCTAGCTTAATTGCCGTCTGGCCTCCTCTATACTGCACACGATTGTAGAGTAGTTGTATAGTAATTGTAGAGTAGATGGTGTGTAGATTCGGGGGTTTACTCTAGGCCAAGATTGTTACGGCAACTTACCTAATACTAGTTTTGAGTAAACTTCTGACACCTACACAGCATCACCTTAATAGATAGACTAACACCCTATGGACAAGCAACAAACCACAGTAGCAGAGTCTAAAGCAATGAGAGGGGCTTTACATTTATACTTGTCGCAGGTGGCGCACGTTGCTAATAACCGAGGTCTTACCCTGCAAGACATGGTAAAAGTAATTGAAAAGCTAGAGATCAAACCAAACACGACAAACCTAAAGGAAACATTTGTAAAACCGTACATAGAAAAAGCCTTTGGTCTAACTTCTACAGAAAAACTAAGTGCTGAGCAAGTTACAGAAACATATGATGCTTTGAACTTAGTATTTGGGCATTACTGGCACATCGAGCTGTCGTTTCCAAGCAGAGACACTCAAGCATTAAATTCTATAACTGATGAAACTATCTAACAGATTTAAACCAGAAGATAAACTACGAGTGTGGCTAGATCACCCGTACTGTGTACTTTGCTCTAGTAACCAAGGGTGTGCCCTACACCACATTGACGGTACGAGTAGCGGTAGTATATATAACGGCATTATGCTTTGCGATAAGTGTCACAAAATAGCAGACGCGCACAATACCAACTCACCTTTAAGTAAAGAATACAGGGACAACCTACGGCAAATAGCGTACAATAGAGTTATAAATAGCAATCATAAGAATCGCACTATAGATGATGACTATAACGCTCTACACAAAACCAGTTCCAATTAACGCAAAGTTTTTTATAGTAAGAGGTAGAAATATCCTATCAAAACGGTATAGAGAAGCAAAGATAGCATTGGCTACTGAAATAGCAGGAGAATGGACTACAGCGCCTCTCAGCACACCTGTAGAACTAAACATAAAGCAGTATTTTGGAGATAAAAGAAAGCGGGACATAGACGCATATATAAAAATACTATTAGACGCAATGGAGGGTATCGTTTATGACAACGACAACCAGATATTTGAGATACATGTAACAAAGAGTTACGACAAAGAAAACCCCCGGGTTGAAATTACAATACGGGGATAACTCACTAGACCTACCACATAGGATGTGTATAGTGAGACTATGACAGAAATAGAAGAAGCATTAACTAAACTTAGATAGCTTATGAACCACTACCAAGACACAGTAGAAGAAAGTCTAAAGTGGACATGGAAAATTAAACCACCAACTAACATGACTACCTGCACCTGTTCACAAGATGGATTTAACGGAAGCGTAGACTCTTATCAATGCCCACAACACGACTGGAGCAAAGAGATACATATTTAAGGATTGCCCTGAACGTAGTAAAGCCCTTATACAACAAAACAGGGGATAAATAGGTTGCACCCTATCAGTAAGTAGTTATAATGAAAGTATTATCAGATAGAGAATAGATATGGCAAAGTTTAAGAAGGGGGACAGGGTGCGTGTGCTTGATACAAAAGGAGATGACAGTTATTTGGTTGGAGATACTTTGACTATCCTAGAGAATAATTGCGAAATCCCAGTAGCAGAAACACTTGATGGAGAAGAAGTCATTGTTAGGGAAACTGAGGTTGAACTAATCACAGACTACCAACCCATTACACCAAAGGTAGGGGAGAGGTATCGGGTGGTGAAGGAGTTGTTGCAGTACAATACCAAAAAGCCAATAAATAATAGCCCAACTGTGGATAAAGCACCTTGTAATACGGGGTGCTTTTGTTATAGTAAAGGAAGACCAACTGCGCCTCTCAACGATGCGAACCCAGTTGGCCACACCCCATATGGTATACCTGTAGTGCCACCAATTCTATTTTCTATTCTATTCTCGCCGCACGGCAGCACTCAGTAACGATTCTCCAATCTACAGGTAGTCCGTTCGACTCGGACATGGGGTATACGAAATAACATATTCATTGTGTTATAATCTATATATATGGCACAAGGTTCAGCAAGAAATAAAGAAAAGACTATCGAACTATTATCAACTCATTTTAAGATGGGCTGTTCTGTAAAAAAGGCTTGTGAATACGGAGGTATCCCACAATCTACAGTACAGACATGGATAGATGCAGATGAGGAACTTCGTCTGAAAATCAAGTTATGGCAGAATGAACCAAATACCCTTGCTAGGGCTAACTGGATTGCTAAGATGGCAGAGGGTGACTACAACTCGTCAAAGGAATGGCTAAGTAAGAAAGAGAAGGATGAGTTTAGTGACAGAACAGAACACACAGGCGCAGAGGGTGGCGCAATTGAGATAAATACAGAGCAGAAAGAAGCAATAGATAAAGCACTAAATGACATGTAGTCGTGTGTTATAATCTAACTATAATAAATAATACAGGAACGTATGTACGTAAAAACACTAAAGACAGACAAAGAAGCTAACGCTTTTGTAGACACAGTAGTAATGGGAGAAGGGGGGCAGATTCAAATTACAGCAGACGGTGACTTTGCTGTGTTCTATGAGGTAGAGAAAGACCAGTATGAGGCTAAGTTTCTAGCTGATATGATTGAACGACTAGGACGCAACCTATACAACGAAACTATCCTACTGGTATCACGGGAACAAGACCACGAGGCAGCAAAAGAGAAAGGAACTAGCTACCCAGAGTTCGACGAGTCACTAAAGAAGCTAAAGGAAACACAAGCAAACATTAAGACCTTTGAAGCCAAAGCAGCTGGACTATTAGAATGGAAAGCAAAGAATACCTAAAACAAATAGCAACCAGTGGCACACCAGCCGAGAAGTTGGCACTGTTTAGCTTTACACTAGAAGACAGTAACGCAGTGATACTAAAGAAGTTTAAATACTTCTCCCGCACTTGCTACACTCGATACTTTACAGATGTATCAGCTCCGTACCATGATGATATTGTATTAGATTACATAGACTCATACCGTGGGGACGCTAACGTACTGGAGGCAGCACACCGAGACGCAGCTAAAACTGCCCTGGTTAAACTGTTCATTACGTTTGTTATCCTAAACGATACGTCACACTACCGGAAGTACATCAAAGTACTGTCTAAGGAACTAAGCAACGCAGTACAGATCGTCACTGACGTCTATAACATGATGATTGAGGTCATTCCTATCTATGGTGACCTCTTTGTTGATGACGGTAAGATTAAGCGTGAAGAACGCCAGGGTAGCTTTACTACAAGGTATCAGGTGAAGGTAAAGAGTGGGACTATTGGACAAGACCAACGTGGAAACTTGCAGGACGCATACCGACCAGACTGGCAGATATTCGAGGACATTGAGGACTCAACGTCTGTTACCTCACAAGTAAAGACTGAGGCTATCAAGAAGCGAGCACAGGAAGCTATTGATGGTAGAGCACGCGGTTCTAGCTACATAGTAAACTGTAACTACATATCAGAGGATGCAAACATCCAGTGGTTGATGGACAAAAAGTCAGTACGAGTACGAATTATGCCTATTGCAGAGAAGGTTAGCTATGGAAGGGATGCAGAGGGTGTAGAGTGTCTCACAGAAGCCACAGCCCTGTGGTCAAGGTTCTCATTCGAGGACTTGCAGGAACGATACCAAGACTCTCTTGACTGGTATGGTGAGTTTATGTGTGACCCGTCACGTTCACTCAACAAGTTCTATGACACTGAGCTAATCAACTTTCAACTACAGAACGTGGCAAGGCCACCAACACACAAGGCAGGTAACATTTGGTATTGGAGTACCTATCAGTCAGACCAATGGTACGGACTTGGTAGCGACCACTCTATGGGTATCGGAAAGGATGCAAACACAGCAACGCTGTTCAACTTTAAGACAGGTGAGGTAGTAGCTACCCACGCAGATAACATGCTCGCACCAGACCTTGCTGCACATGAGTATGCACGCTTAGGCTCAGAGTTTGGTAACTGTATTTGGGCATGGGAAAGCAACAACGAGTGTGGAGGTACCGTAACAACTACAGTGAAAGACCTGCACTATCCAGCTATGTACCAGAAGGAAATTAAAGACAACGTAGGTAACGTGCTGACTAAGAAGCTAGGTTGGGAAACAAACAGCAAGACTAGGACGACTATGCTTATGGACTTTAGGCGTGACTTTAACAACGGACTGATTAAGATACTAGATGAGCGCATACTAAAAGAGATGAAAGCCTTTAGTAACAATGACCTAGTAGACAACACAGTAGGGCTTGCAACGAGACATTTCGATCTCATGGTTTCTTGTTGTATTTCTTGGCAAATGAAAGACCAGGCAGCACACTCCAGTAAAGTGACAGACTTCTATAGTAATATGAGAGGAAAGAAAGGTGGTGCTAGAGGCTAGCTATCCACAGTTGTTAGTTGTGCATGGTATAATAATATGAATTATGTCTAACATCTATAGCTACATCCGTGAGCAACGGAATACTTACGAGACCAAAACTATCCCAGTACCAGGACTAGGAGATTGGAACCAGTACGACCACATTGAAAAGATTAACTCCTACTGGTCAGACACCTATGAAGAAGATGACGCATTTGATGACGTTATTGGTGCTTTTCCTTTTGATAATATCCACAAGGCACCCACGTTACTAGAAGCACGGTCAACAGACTTCGACACTAAGCACATTGAAGTACCGCCGGTGAACAGTTCACGAAAGGCACGTATCTCATCTATGATTGCTACCAAAGCCCTGGCTAATCACATGGAGGATATCAAGTTCGGTCAGTTCATGAACCGTACATCATTTGTACGAGCTAAGTTTGGAGGTGTGCACGCTTGTAAGGAAGGAGAGGAAGTTGTGGTAGATAAGTGGGAGCAGCTCATCACAGACCAAGCAGACATCATGTCAGCGCCTACAATCAAACGTATGTATATGTCACCGTCTGAGTTGATGGCGATGAAAGCATGGAAGAACACTAAAGAAGCTATCCGTGGAGCAGAGACACACCGAGGGCAGAACATCGGTACAGAGGCTAGTGACGACGATGCAGATTCTACAGGACACCTAGTAGAAGTATTCCTAGTAGAAGGTGACATGAGTGTAGCTTTTCTTAAAGAAGCACAGGCACGACGGGACGGTACAGTGTATGAGTATGACGAAGAAGACGACTACGAGTTCAAATACATTCGTGTTATCGCTTGTGGTGCAGACTGGAACGACAAAGACGACCAAGGCAAAGCAGAAGAGAACGGTCTAGTATTCTATGCAGAAGCAGAGACAATGCCACTACGAAAGTACATTGCTCGTAACCCAATGACAGGGCGAGGACTAGGTGAGTCAGTACCAGAAGTATTGTTTGAACCGCAGAAGTGGTGGAACTTCACCAAGACAGAGGAGATTAGAATGATTGCTATTGCGGGCAAGAAGCTATATGTAACAGATGACCCTGACATTCTAGCTAACATCTTTGATGAAGGTGTAGACCATGGGACAGTACTACGAGTAGGGCAAGGCAAGATGCTATCAGAGCTAAACCAAATGCCAACTGGAACACCTGTATACCAAGGTATGCGAGCAGAGATGAAGGAGAACACACGAGAGCTGACATCATACTTCCAATCTAACTCAGGCGCAGAAGCGAAATCAAACGTACCGTTTAAGGCACAGTACCTACAGTCAGTAAACGGAGATGCAACATTCCAACAGTATCGAGAGGAAATGGGATTCTTCTACAAAGAGATTATCGAGGATTGGGTACTACCAGACGCACTAAAGAAAGCAGCATCATCAGATGAAATCTACGCAACATTCAGCGCACAAGAACTACAGCTAATTGATGAAGTAGTGGTAGAGGAAAAGATATCAGACGAACTAGTACGAGCGTCACTAGAAGGACGAGTAGTAGACCCTGAAACTGTACAGATGCTACGAGAGCAAATGCAAGGCAAGATGAGAAAAGAAGGCTCAAAGCGAACTATCACAGGTATCAAAGAGTTTATCAAAGATGCAGGTAAATTTGTCCGAGTACACACAACAGACGAACAACGAGACAAGGCTACTATCTTTGAGAGTTACTACAGTCTCTTACAGGTACTCACACCTAACGACCCACGATTCAATGCAGTTGTAGGCAAGGTAATGGAAGGACTGAACATCACTAAAGAAGAACTAGAGCTATACGCTGACGCTTCTATTCAAGGAGAGCAAGGCAACCCAGAGACAAAGCAACTAGAAGCATCACAGGAACAAGGGGCAGCAGCTGCGATGGCGCAGGTTTAACCAATAATATATACAGGATATGGCACAGACATTTACAGATGCAGAGAAGAAGGTGGCAACACAACTAATGGGAGAAGAGCAGTATGTAGCACTTATCGAAAAGGTATTTCTACAAAAAGAGGATGCGCTTAGCCACGAGATTATCATAGCTAAGTCAGACAAAGAACTTGGTGAAATTACTCGTGGTAGCGCACTAGCAGAGATGAAAGTGCAGGATAGGTGGAACAGAATGAAGACTATAGCAGCAAAGACTGGCGGCAAGCCAAACCCTGCCGCTAAATCGTAGCAGGTAGCCCCGCAGCAATGTGGTATAATATACATAACGTCCCAGCTAGGGGAAACTAAACATACTTTCTAATTCCAAGCGTATGGAAACAACAAATTACGAATCAAACGAGGACGAAGTAGTAGAAGAAGTTGTAGAAGAAACCACTGAGGAACCGACGGAGGAATCAGAGGAAGAAACTACAGTAGATTGGGAAGCACGAGCACTAAAGGCTGAACGAGCAATCGAGAAGTCAAAGAAGAAAGCAAAGGATGCACCCAAGAAAGAAGCACCAGCAACAGATGACGCAGTACTGTCACGGCTTGAAACCCGAGGGGTAATGGAAGCAGACGACCAGAACTATGTTCTACGGTTTGCAAAAGCAGAAGGCATCTCACCAATTGAGGCACTCAGTGACCCAATTGTTATCGACAGAATGAAAGCTAATGAAAAGGCACGTACATCAGTTGATGCTACACCACGTAGTAACAACCGAGCGAATACGACACAAGACGAAGTAGCAGTAGCAGTAAAGAAGTTTGAGCAGTCAGGTGTACTACCAGACGGCAATCCAGCTCTTACAGCTAAAATATTAAAAAGACTATCAGGACGAGGATAGATACAGGGAACGGCCTCACAACTTAACAACAAGTTATGAGCACAACACAAGACGCACGAAAGAAATTTACAATCGCATCAGCACAAGAGAACCTATACTCAGTAAACGTAGCCAACGTAGTTGGTAAAACTGATACAGACAAAATGGGAACTGTATACAACCCGTACACATCTACACCAGTAGTAAGTGACGGAGCAGTATCAGGAGCAGCATACGCAGTAGGAACATACTCAGCTGACGCTGACAGCCTACAAGTTAACCGACGAGCATCTGCATCAGAGCATGTAGATTCATACGACTGGAAATCAGTTGACTTCGGACTACTAGGAGATCGAGGAATGAACATGGGGAAAGGAATTTCACAAGTTATCGACGGGTTCGTCCTAAACCTACCAGTAACAACAGCAGGTGTTGCAGTACTAGGAGACGGTGGAGTAGACGGAGCAGCAGCAGCATGGACATCAAGTAGTACAGTAATTGATGACATCATCAACACTTCTCTACAAGAAATCGAACTAGAAAACAGTTACGATCAAAAGTTCATGGTAGTTTCTTCATACGAAGCAAATGATCTACGACAGTACCTACAGACTACAGGGAACATGGTAATGGATGAAGTTATCCGAGCAGGTATCCCATCAAGTGTTACTTCACTAGGAACAACTTTCTCAGGAGTTAAAGTATTCCAGTCAAACAACATCACACAAGAAGTTGTACTAGGAATCGCTACACAGCCTACAGCTGGAGATACTATCTCAGTTGCAGGAGTTACAGCAACATTCGTAGCATCACTAACAGGAGCAGCAAGTGAAATCCACATCACTGCATCTGTAGACGCTACAGCAGCAAACTACACAGCATGGTTGAACTCAAACGGAGCAACAGCAGTAGCAGAAGGAACAAACACAGGAGCATCAGCAGCATCAAACGAAGACCAAGCACGACTATCACGACTAGGTGTAGTAGCTACTCACTCAGCAGGAGATGATGAAATTACAATCACTACAAAGGGTGTTGTAAAGCTAGCAGAAACTCTTACAAACGGATCAGACGTATTTGCAGCACCAACACGTTTCCTAGTATTTGGGGACATGGGTTCAATCAACCTATACCTTCCAACAGCAGGAATGGACTACGAAGAAAAGTCTGTATCAGGAAAAGCTGGAGTCGAACTCTACATGGAACAGTTCTACAACGCAGTTATCTGGACAGGAATGAAGTTACGAGTACTCGCAGTAAAGGTAAACTAGTCTCACTAGTCGCTAACCACAAGGTTGGCGTGAGGAACTAACCTGTATTTGGTTCCTCGCTCCAGCCAAACGGCCATTATGCAAAACAACACAGTACAAACACTCATAGATTACGTCAAAGACCTTACTGGCCTAGACAATGTAAGTGACGCAAAGGTTATCCGAGCGTTAAACTTTGGTGTAGACAACTATTCTTACCTACGAATCACATCGAGTGGTACGTGGCAGTGGGATTCACGCAACCAAGGCGATCTAAACCGTGTCACAGCGTTAGTTGTAGGAGGTAAAGCAGAGTTAGAAGACGAACTAATTGCCCTAGAACACGTTGAAGTACTAGGAGTAGACGGCAAATACTTCACTGTACACCCAAAAGACTCACGCTCAACAGGAGAGCCACTAGAAACCGTGTACTCAGGGAACGGTACACCACAGTACTACGACCTAGACGGACGTACACTACGACTATACCCAACAGGGACAGCAACTGTACGTTTATCGTTCTCACGGGCACACCCACGGTACTCTGTAGACGCTCTCACAGGCCCTACAGGCGTTTCTCCCATTGATGAGGAGTACATTGCTATGTATGCAGCAGATAGACTAATGATTGGCTCTGCGGACACTGCAAGGGTAGCTGTAAGAAATGAATTAGCTGTATTTGAAGCACGTATTAAAGATATGGCATCAAAAATGGACAGAGACACACCACGAAGATTAAAAGCAACCATCCCATCTACATTTACAAGACGTAGCAGGGGTAAACGATAACAAATATGGCAGGATTTTATTCAAAAGGATTAGAGCAAGGACTAAGCGCGGTAACGGGAGTTGGAGCTGCACCTACAGGGACACTGAAGATGGCTTTCATGTCTACGGGATACGTGCAAAACAAAGAAACACACCAATTTTGGAGTGATGTATCAGCTAGTATTGCTAGCGGTACGACTGTACAAGCCGTTTCTGGTAATACTGTAACAGTCGATACTGTAAACAACCGAGTAGAGATTCACACAGACGATACAACAGAAACACCGGTCACAGCACTTACAGACAAGGTTGTGTTATTTATGGACACAGGGACACCAAGCACATCACCTCTTATAGTTTGTGCTAATTTAGCCAGCACCGCCGGGCCGGTAGGTGGAGATTTAACACATATAGTAAACGCAGAGGGGTGGGGAGCTGTTAACTACTAGATATGGCATCAGTTGCAAGTACAACAATAGCATCAGGTGGAGGGACAGGTGTAACTATAACAAAACCAACCGGATTGGCTGTGGGAGACCTTTTAGTTGCGGTGCTTTCTTCTGGTTCAGACGATAGCACAACTGGCAGCGATGTATGGGACACAAAAAGTGGCTGGACAGACGTGGCAACAAACCGTTACTTTAGTCGTTTAGCTTTGTCCATACAATACAAGTTCGCAGAAGCAGGGGATGTCGCTGCAAGTGATTTTACATTTACTAAAACTGGTTCAACCTTTTTTATTACAAGGGGTTCATTATTACGTTGTCTAGGCACTGTACCATCACCGCTATCCCCGGTAGGAGTGACAGATACTACGAACGTTTCTTCTTCTAGCCTTACACTTAGTGGGTCTCTCACTCCCTACACACCTAATGCCGACAATTCTATTGTTATATTTCAATCCGCCTTTTACGGAAACAGTGTAAACGGTATAGGTTCCTACAATACTGTCGCATCAGGAATTACATTTACCGAATTATACGACCTCAGAGGTAGTAGTAGTTTGTCACCAAGGTCATCATTTGCATATGGGGTACAGGCAACTGCCGCAGAGTTAAGTGAATATTCAGCAGTAGCATCATTAGGGGCAATAACACTCCATGCCGCTCAATTTTTGGTACTGGTAAGCCCTTCTGATGCGGCAGTAGCAAATACTTTAGTGACTACAAACAGTTCCGATTTTACGCAGCCAACATTTGCAGAAGCCACAACACAAAACAATTTAACCACAACAACAACCGAGACATTTACTCAAACAGGGATAGGGACATCACCAACCCAGTGGACTAATGAAGCTAAACCAAGCACAACGTGGGTAAACGAAACTAAATAATATGTCACCACAGCAACTAAACGAGTTCAATACAATGAAAGCGCAACTAGAGGCTTTGACTAAGGTATTAGACGTACCCTTCATTGAAGAAGCTAAACGCCGAATAGTAAAACCATACGTAGCTTCTATTGGTATTGATGAGTTTCTAGCACGAGTATCTGTCGGGAATACATCAGGTGTTTTAAAGTCAGTAAACGAGGGTGGAAGTGCGACATACAATGTAGCTAAAGAGTTTGACGGCTCTATGATTATTAAAGGAACGGACGGCACAACTTACAAGATAGGTTATTACACAACATAATATGGGTACTTTCAGAATTCCAAACAGCGCAGGACAGATAGTTATTAGCGACAGGTCAGAAACTACTGGACAAATCCTAGAGTCTTTTTCTATCGACATTAACAACCCATTTGGAAAGATTAAACCAAGTAACAAGCTGG
>Ga0306872_100544_pt1 | contig 14350 bp, 17 predicted proteins | sample AntRauMeHopE1498_FD_190455 | JGI IMG/M metagenome (GOLD analysis project Ga0306872, IMG submission 190455) | Saline lake microbial communities from Rauer Islands, Antarctica - Metagenome Hop E1 #498 (v2) (version 2) | ecosystem: Environmental > Aquatic > Non-marine Saline and Alkaline > Saline ...
ATTCTATAATATAATCAGTGTTATTTAACAACGCTGTTGTATGCGTGCAAATAACAGCAACCCCGTCTGTTACTATAGCAACTTGATTTGATGAATTTATCAGCACTGTTTTACCGCCTGCTTCGTGCGCTCCAAATAAATACTGTGTTGTATTTATTGCCTTGGTTTTGAAAACTGCAAAACAGTAAAAGTTTCGATATTCGTCAAGCGGGTCCAACGTTAGTGAGTTTGTGTAAAGCACCTCATTTCTTTGAATTCTCCCAAATTCCATAGTGTCAAGCCCGTTAATTGCAAGTGTTGGATCCCATTCAGCACATCTTATATAAGGTTGGTTAACATTGAATCTAAGGGGTAAGTGTGCAGAATTAAAGCGTTGTCTAAAATTAGTAAAATTCCGTCCAGCTAGCGGTTCAGGAATTCCAAAACCTAATTGCGTGAAGGGTATCCCATTCGTATATGTTCCTGTTGGGTTTGCAAAATTATTATTACCAATTTTAAGCCCGTCAATAGGGTCAATAATTTTGGGTGGTCTATAATAAGCTCTTTCTGTTCTTGTTGCGTTTTGAGCAATAAACCAATCACGGAAATTATTTTTATTGAAATTCCAAAAGGTTGAACTGGTAGGGGTATCATTTACATCTAAACTTTTATTGGCTAAACCATTGTTTCCATATTCAAAATAGATAACTCTTGAACTTGCGGCAAGTGTTGGCAATTTAACAAAAACGCAAGTATTGGTTGACAATTGGTTTTGAACATAAAACTCCAATTCAGTTACGCCGTCCGTATCATATACACGTAAATCTCCGAAATTATAGTTGCTTTTGTATTTCAAATATAAATCAAAATGTTTAACAATTATATTAACGTAGTAGTTTGTTTTTACGCTTTTACCTGTATTATTAATTGTAACTGGCAGGCGGTAATAATTACCAGCGATAACTTGGAAACCGTCAAAATTTGCAACCTCAACTGTTTGGGTTGTATATTTAGCTTGTTTTTTGAAGTCAAGTGCAGTTGCCATAATTATTGAGTAAAAATTTTGACACTAAAATTTCTTAAAGTTGGAACGGTTCCAATTGATTTAGCAATAAGCTGAATATATGCAAGCCCCTCATATTCGGTTTGCACAGTGTAACCATTGCTTGCGTTTGGGCTTTCAACTTTTACCCAAACTGGCAATAAATAATCTGGAATAGTCAACTCTTGTATTTTTTTGAATATAGATGTTGAATCTGCATATTCTATTTCTTCGAAATCAAATGAAAACTGAGGTTTCTTTTTTCCACGCAAATTAAACCACACAGAGCCATTTTCTGACAATTCACGTTCAACAACTCTAGTGTCCTCTAAATCGTAGCCCTGCACAACATTATGCAAGGTTATTTCATTTGAAGCTTGTGTGTACCCTATGTTAATAATCATATTAATTTAGAACTTTTTTGAGCACAAAACCGTATCTTTTCGCCCAATCTTCGACACTTGACATTGTTTGGTCCAATACAATTTTGATTTCTTTTGAAGAATTTCCACTTGGTATGTTTCCAGTTTCGTTCATCATATCTAATTTGTCAATTCCAATATTTTTTACCGCGTCAGCTTTCAAGACATATTCTTGACCGTGAACTACACCAGCAACTTCAGATATTCCATTATTTCCAGTATATCCACCAGACGCAAACCCCCTAACTTCGGGAATCGCAGGAACACCTACCGATCCTGAAATGGAATTAAAACCACGAATTACATTATTAATCCCCGATAACAAGCCATTTAAAGCGGATCTTCCTGTATTTTTTATTCCATTCCATATTCCACCGAAAATGTTTGATACACCGTTCCACGCACTATTCCAACCACTTGTAAAAGCACCTGTAACAAAATTAAGTAATGATTGAAAGTTTTGAATTTGTGCCGATATGTGACCACCAATTACTGCAACTCCACCTCCAATCATGGCAACAAACCAGTTCCAAGAGTTAGTAATTCCAGCCACAACCATTTCCCAATTTTGCCACAGCCATATTCCCGCCGCAACCAATAAACCAATTACGGCAATCACAGCAACTATCGGCCAAGATAATGCACCAATAATAGCACCAACTACAGGTGCTATAACGCCCCAAAGTGTCATCATTGTTGTAATAAAACTTAAAACACCGCCCAAAACAACACCAACAGTGCCTAAAATAGCTAATCCACCAGCTAAAACTGCTATAGCTTGCACCACAAGAGGGTTTTGACTCGCAAAACTAGTAAAGCCATTCACTAGATTAGTTATTCCTTCAGTTAGTTTTAATGTAATTGGCAATAAAGCTTCCCCCATAGCAATTTTTGCGAGTTCCATTTTAGCTTCCATTTCAGCTGTTTTTTGAGCTGATGCACCGAAACCTGTAGTTAAATCTTCAAATGCTTGATCTGTCGCACCAGCTGAGCCACCCATTTCAGCTAAAACTGAATCATATTTTGCACCATTCTCACCTGCCAGTGACAAAGCCAGTGTTTGGGCTTCAATCGAGCCTAAATATCCTTGTAGCGGTGTTCCTGTCGCATTAGCTTCATCAGTAATAGCTGAAATTGAACCCTTCAATCCTAAACTTTCAATCATTGCTTGACCGTTTTCAAATCCTAATTTTTGTAGTAAACCACTCATTTTATCGGTGGGCGACATCAACCCCTGCAAAACGCCTCTAAACTGTGTAGTAACTTCGCTTGCGTTACCAGTTACACCTGTTTGGGCGCCCATAATTGCAAATAATTCCTCTTGACTAACACCTAATTCTTTCGTCAAAGGTGTAACAGCACCAATTGAACTAGCAAGTTCAGGGAAAGTAGTTTGCCCTAATTTTACTGCGGTAAATGCTAAATCAGTTGCTTTTTGTTGGGCTTCTGCGGAAGTGTCGCCGTATGTTTTAGTTACGGCTGAAGTTAACGCTATCGAATCAGATAACGTCGCAACCCCAGCTTTGGCCGCCTTAGCATTTATTTCTAAAAGTTTCAAACTTTCATCCGAGTCGCCAAACGCAGAAATAAGGTTATACATACCCTTTGTTGCTTCATTAGGCATAATACCTAAGGAACCAGATAATTCACGAATACCTTGATCTAATTCTTTAATTCTATTACCAGTGTTGGGAATAAGTGATTGAATTTCAGCAATTCCTTTACCATAGTTAGAAAAGGCTTGTACACCAACATTTAGACCAGCCATAATAGCACCGCCCATGACAACAGCTGCACCACCAACAGCAACCATTTGACCACTCATATCACCTAACTTTTTAGAGTCAGATTTTAAACCATTTCCAAATTCTGAAACACTTTTTTTAGCGTTATCCAATCCAGATTCAAGCCCTTTCGTGATGGCTTCTAAACTAATTGTGATTGCTCCTGCTGATCTTGCGGCCATATGAAATCTTTTATTCTTTCGTTTATATAAATTTCGTAATTTTCTCTTGAAGAGATTGGTGTTCCTAAGAATTTGCCCATGTTTCCAGTTTTTGGGGATTGTAAATCAAAATATTTTTCTGATAATTTTTTTAAAAAATTTGTGTTAATTTCTTTAGCTTTGTTAAAAAACTTTTTACCATTTTTTGATTTGGATCCAATTATATTATAATATGAATAATCTATTTTTTCAATTTCATTTTGTTTTTCAATCATTATAAAACTTTCCAAAATATCCAAATCTAAAACCGTAAAACTATCTATTTCTTTTAAAGTAAAATTTCTTTTCTTCAACTCAAAAAGTAAGGATAATTCCCTTACTCTGTTTTTTTTTCAATGTTAAGGTCTTCCTGAATAATAAAATTAGAACAAATTTTGTCTAAAACTAAAATCGGGGTTTTATCGTAGATATCTTTTTGAGAAACATCTGAATTATTGATTAAATTAGTTTCATTTTTCAATATTGACGAAAGTGCTGAATAATAATCTTTTATTTTCTGTTCGTTTAGCCTGGTATTAGCATTAATAACCGAAAGCTTATCGGCATATAATTTGTATTTTCTAGCGGAAAGTTTAGTTGCTTTTACAATTTCAATTTGCTTACCGTCCGTAAGATAAAAAGAAATATCAAATAAGTTAAGAAAACCGTTATTTTGATTTTCTATAATTATATTATCAATTTCTTCACTACCTAAAATTGCTTGCGAAATCCCTTGCAAAGTTGTAAACGGTAAATCCTGCAAATCGTCTAGCGACAAACCATTTTCTTTTAAATTAGATTTTTGATAAATTAGTTTGCATGATTGATCTAGCCACTGGTTCATTTTACCAGTTCCACCCTTAATTATAAATTCTTTGTCAATTAAATCATCGGCAGTTGCAAGTTCAAATGTTAGTGTGAATGTTTTTTGGTTAAGAGTGAAATCTGGTATTTGGTACATAGAAGTATTTTTTTAAAATTGTAATTATAATTGAATTTATTCTACTACTAAATCTACCTCACCTAATTTCCAGTGTGGGTTTCCATCCAATAGTGCGTTTGCTTTAATTTCAACATCATAGTTAGTGAACTGGTCGGTTTCGAAATTAGCGTTAAAACTCATGATTGGACTTGCTTTAGGAATTTCAATTGTATACAAATTGGTAGCTCCTGCGGTGTCAATCCACGTTCCATCTTTCTTCGAATAAGAAGGCACAAATACCATTCTGTACTGTTTGAGTCTTCGTCCAGATTCACTGCGTCCAGATAAAGTACCCGATTCAGGTGTAGCTGCAGAAACTCCTGTTTTCGTACAGTTATCTGCCAGCATTATTGCAATTGTAGATTTTGCAAGTGCCTGAAAATTAAAATTGAAAGCGAACGTTTGACCTGCCGAAAGAGATTCAATAGGGTTGTCTGCACCAGTTTTGTGTTTGGTAAGGTCTATGATTTTATTGTCAATTTCCATGTTAGCAGTTTCTGCTGAAATGAAACCAATGCAAGAATTGGCTGCGGTACTTGTCGGCATTGTTAAGGTAGCGTTAACATCGCCTGCTAGGACCATCCAACCATTTAAGGCGGATTCAAAAATTTCGGGTTGTTGTGATTGTGACATATATAATATAATAGTTTAAAATTGTTTAAATAATTGGGTATCTTGAAATATAAATTCAAATTGAGTTTCGTAAATAAATGTGTTTTCGCTTTGAGCAAGCGAACTTGGTATGTAAGTTGTTGATTGTTTGCAAGTGATTATGTTGAAACTTATAGATTCAGCTGTATTAGTTAGTTTGCCACCTCTTTTGTTAGAAAAAAGGTATTCTACGTTTCTACAAATTTGTTCACATAACTTTGCGTCTTTGTTTTTTACCGCAAAACCAATTTTTTTATATTGATTGTAATTTTTTGGTTGTCTTTCTTGTTGTAGTTCTCTTATTACTATTTGATTAAACTTTTCGTTTGTCAAATTAGCGTTAAAATTTAGTATTTTAACTTCTGCGAAATTGTTATTTTCTAAGTATAATTTAATTTGTTCCAAAAAGTTCATAAATAATAATTATTAAAGCTTTCTTCAAAAAAGTCTGTAAAGTTCTTTTGGTTCGCATCAAACGGGTCTGTAAAGTATCCTTTTGATTTGCCAAAATAATTTACTTTTATCGCGTAATCGGTGTTGTAACCAACCTCAGCGAAATAATTACTTTTTAGGTATCTCGCAAAAGAAGATTTCAACAAACCTGTAACGACTGGAACCCTCGGCTCTATCACTTCTTGAATTTTATTGGTTGTGTCTATAATTGCTTTTCTGCTTGCACTTTGTGCGTCACCCCTCAAAACATCCAGATTTTTTTGAACCTTGGCTATATCTCTTTTGAGTTTTTTGGTGTCTAGCGTAAGCATATTAGGATTCTAGTTTAAGTTTAATTTGAAACTTTTGTTTTAGGTTGCTCATGGTTTGTAAACTTGAAACACTTACAACCCTGTAAAACCTTTCTGGTGAGTTAGTCAGTCTGCAATAATCACCATTTTGGGGGTGGTATCCATCAATTACTGCTGTACTATCATAATTAAGAAATTCATCATCTGTATCTACAGAAACTGACTTTTTATCAAAAAACCTACATTCAAAAATTAAGGTTGGGTCAAAAAAGACTTCTTCCCCGTATTCTTTGTTAGAATCACCAAATTGAATTTTAACTTTGGATAATAAAGACATTAGACAAATTTATTTAATAAACTTGTAACTTGGATGGGTAGCAGTAAGTTTTGGCTGTTATCCGCAAGTGTGTAACTATAACTAGACGTTGACTGGTTTTCCGATTTTAGATTTAGTCCAGTGATAACACTTTCATTTTCCATTAGATAATCAAAAAGCATTGTAGCGGCTTGTCTGATTTCCTTTGGTACAGTTTTAAAATCTAAAATCACATCCATTACCCTTGGAAAGTTTCCAAGCTGGTGGATTTTAAAGGCAGTAAAAGTTAGTGGCGTATCGGTGGCAAGTGTTAAAACGTTATCATCTGAAGAAGTAACAGGAATGACTAGCCCTTCATCAGCCCCCTCTAAAACTTCAATAACACAATACTTAAAAGTATTTTTTGGATAACTTTTACCAGTAATCGTTAAAGTTGTAGTAGTTAGGGAAAATTCAGCAGCTACAAAAACTAAATCAAATTGACTAGATTTACCATCAATTTGTGCATAACTTTTCACACCAACGTAATTGTCAACCAAAAATTCAGCCAAATTATAAATACTACAATTAGTTTCCAATTCAGCTAAACTTGGTTTCAAATATTGTCGGTGTGTGGTTGTTATCATATTTTTTCTTACTTCTTGCTAATAATTCACCTGCTAAACTTACATCAAGTTGGTTTATTTCGCCGTCTTTGTTGAAATCAAATCTTTTTTTTTAGATTCGTTATTTTCAACCACTGTACCACCATTTTCGACTGCTTGTGTAACTTTGTCTTCTGTGGCGTAGAAAAACCCCCCTGCGTTGTTGCGAATAAGAATAAGTTTCATAAAGTTTAAATTTAGGTTATATTATCTACTAATTTAGCATTTTGTTCTTTTTCCTCATTTTTAACCATCGCTTCAAGTTCTTTTTCAATTTCCAAAAAAGATTTTCTTGATTTCTTAGTTTTAGGCTTTTCTGGATGTACCGTGATAGTTTGACCTGCAATTACTGCGCCTTGTTTTTTCCAACTTTCCACTTCTGAAGGTGGACAATCGAAAAAGTTACCAAATCTATTTTGCATTTCTATTCGTTTATCGGACATAATCAGAATTTTAAGCTACTCCACCTAAAATTGGGAATACGGTTGTTGGACGGTAAATTAAAGTACCAAACAGGGTCTCCATGTGGTAGTTTTTGTCTCCACCAACCACGTTAGGGTTGTAAGAAACCGTTAAACGTGTTGCCATATTTGCGGTTTCATCTCGCACAATAGATTGTCGCGTTCCTAAACCATCACCATCAGTTGGCAATTCTCGAACTACCGAAACAATAGAATCAGTTGTGAATGCAAATCCAACCTGTGTTGAAACTGCTGAAAGGGCTGCAAGGTTAGTGTAAGTTGTTCCAACTTGCGTTGCATTCGATGGAAGAATAATCATGTTCAAAGTTGGTAAAATTGCACCATCACCTAGCGTTTTTGAAGCTTCTGGGTTGACAAGTCTTGAAACTGTGCTATCTTGCAAAAGTTCAATGTATTGATCCGATGGTAGAATAACTACTTTAGTTTGCGTTTTATTAACTTTTGCGTCAAAAAACGCTTTCCATAAAGTTGTTAGAAGTTTGTAGTTTGTGGCTGTTGCTGCAGCTCCAATTACATTACCATTAATTGCGGAATTGTTAAAAGAATTCAACATTAAGACTTCTTCAATAGAGTTTCCGTGTTCCGCACCCGCCGCAGCTAAAGTATCGTTTTCAGGGTTGACATTTGCTAGAACTTTATCAGCATCGTTAATTGAAAATGGTGTTGAAGCAATTGAGTCTAAAGTTAAAGTAACGTTAGTCAAAGTTTGTTTCGGGTAACTTACTGAACCACCTGTTGAGGTTACAATATTAGTAGTTATGCTTGGAATAATAGGAATCGAAAGTGTTGCGCCACGTTGGTACGAAGCTGAATCACTTAAAAATTCTGAATCATTACGAAAGAATTGTTTAAGTACATTGTTATAAGTTAGCGGTTTAAGCAATCTAGTTGCTAAAAGTGTAGTTTTTGCTTGTGCAATTGAAGCATTTGTAGTAATTGGCATATAAATAAATTGTGTGTTAAATAATAATAATAAAGTTGTATAATTAGTTTGAATTTAAAGCGTTAAATAACTCTTTTGTAGAATATTCTGTTTGAACATTCTTCGAGTTAAGTATTTGCATTGCTTTCTCTTGTGTTAGCCTTCCAACTATCGTACTCCTACTTGGAACTGGTGCAATAGCTGAATTCGCAGGTTGTTTGAAAAGTTCAGGGTTGTCTTGTTTTATATTTTCTATTTCAAAATCTAAATCATCACTTGCGACTAAACTATTCAATAAATACTTTTTGACAAAATTAAGTTTGGTTGGGTTTAAGCCACTTTCTGTAAGTTTTTCAACTGCTGAATTTTGTTTTAATAGCGTTTCTTTTTCAAGTTTGCTATTTTCCATTTCAGCTTTAAGTTGTGCAACTTCCTCTTCAAGAGTTAAATTTTCCGCCGATTTTTTCTTCCAGTCTTCATTTTCCTTCAAAGCTAGTTTTTTCTCCAATTCTAAAGCTTTCACCTTAGCTCGTAAGTTTTGCCATCCTTTTGGGTCTGTGTGGTCTGAATTTTCATCTTTGGTCTGTTCATCAGCGTCTGCTGTTTCAACCTCTTTAATTTCATCTGAATTTTCATCAGCGTCTGCTGTTTCAACCTCTTTAATTTCATCTGAAATTACATAATCAGTGTCTGCTTGTTTTAATTTGTTTTTCATAAAAATTGTTACATTAGCTAAAAATACGTTTACAACACCGCTAAGTGCGTTATAAAGATACACAAATTATTATACGTATGTTTATATTTTGTCAAGTTTATACAAACTTAATATTTGTTGGAATGTGAATCATAAAAGTGTGTCTACACTGCGGATGTCCTACCCCGCTTCCTTTTTTGTAGGTTCCATTCCACAAAGCTGATTGTATAAGTGGGTATCCTTTCGTAATTCCAGTTATCGAATAAATTTGATTTTGAAATTGTTGACACATCGGGGAAGGGTCTGAATGTCCACTTATCTTGATTAAATCGTGACCTTGACTTATAGCTTCAAATATTACCGCTCTTTGCCTGCCCGTAATTAGAGTTTGGCGTGCTAGTCTATCCATCGCACCTTCCAATTTATATTTTCTGCCAGTGTTGCTTTCAAATCCAGTAATTCCATTTTTAATAAATTCCTGTTGAATATCCGCACTTATATCCTTCAAGCTTGAACCTCTAAACCCACCCTGGGCAATTTTGGATAAAACATCTTGTCTTATTGTTTGATCGTAAAAGTTTAGGTTCCTTTTTAGCGTATTAATGGAATTTGAAAATAAACCTTCAATTTCATCTTTCGTGTCTCGGATTAATTTTTCCAAACTAAATATAAATTTTAAATCATTCTTATTCGGAATATTAGCAATTGTTGGATCCACGCCTTTTAAATCGAATAGGGCATCCTGAACTTCTTCATTCCAATCAAAACCTAGTTGTTTAAACAGTTTTTTTTCGTATTCTTTACTATATTGGGAAATAATAATTACGGACTTTCTAACAAACGATTTCTTTGAGCTTAGAGAGTTGAAGTTAGTTTTAAGCACCTCTTTTGTCAAATCATCAATCAAACCCTCCACAACCTTTTTTATGAAGGCGGTTTCTTTATCTGGATTAAATTCTGGTTTAATCTTCATCATCCTCTAGGTTTTGATCGTTTATATTTTCCGCTGTACCGCCAAGGGCTAAAATTCCGTCATTAATATTTCCATTTTGGAGGTCAATATCATCAATATAGTTTTGTGCTTGTTTTTCAGTCAAACCATGCAATTCTTTTATCGCGTCAATTCTTGTAATCATGCTCAAATTAAGTAATGCTTGCATTTCAGCAATAGTTTCATTTCTATCGTTAATAATTCCATCGCCAAATTTAATCGTTGGCTTCTCTTCTTTTTTATCATTTAAAACTATTAAATTAAAAATAATGTCTCGCAAAAAACTTTTCATTCTGATTTCCCTTGCCCCTTTTTTGTGCAAAGTTCGTGTCATCATTTTTTGTAAAGCAACGCCTGAAAGGTTCCCCGTTCGTATATCATCACTAATAAGCACGTTTGGCAGTGCTAAATCTTCAAACAATTCTTTTTTGAGTTTGTCAATTGTTATTTCGATTTCAGCTACTGTTGAATTTGGCTGAATAAATTGGGGCGGTGTATCTCCCGCCTTCATTGGGATAAAATCCAACTTTTTGAGTTTTTCCTTTTTACTAATAATTTTTGCAAGATTATCAAAAGTATTACCTATAAAACCAGTAAACGTGTTAAAAACATCTCTTGTTGCTTCACCACTCTGGTTAAAACGGTTAGCCATATCTTCCGCACTGGAAAGTAAAGAATCTGGAACGGCAAGCATTGCTTTACCTGTTTTAATTTGTACGTAATATTCTAATGTTATTAAATTATTGATAAGATTTGTGGTTGCAATAACATTTTCAGTATAATCTGAAAGTCCAAAATAGTCACGTAAACTTTTTTCATTTTGAAATCTGAAAAATACTTTCGCTTCAACCAAACCATATAAGCTACTTTCATCTGTAATCCCAAAACTTTCTTTAATTTCTTCAGGTATAAAATCAAAACTAAGAAAATCATCACCTTGCTTCACAACTATTTCAGTTTGCGTTTCGTTGGTGTTTGGATTGTAATTAAATCTTTTTTGTACTATATATCTTTTTTTATCAATGTTGTACTGGTAATTAAGAATATTAAGTGTTGCTTCAGCATTACTTTTTGCTTCAAAAACTGGTTCCCAAATTGAGTTGTCAATAATTTGAATTTTAAACAAATCATTCTCTTGATAAATAACCGCAACTGTATCACCTGCGATACTAGCAACTTTAAAAGAATCTTTTATAAAATCATTAAAATCATTATTTTCTGAATATTCGTCAAACCATTCTTGGTTTATATCCAGCGAAATTGATGGAGGCTCAAAACACGACAAGTTAACAAACGTGTCGGTAATTAATTTATAAAAGTTTTTCTGCGGCGCGTAAGGGTCGTTGTTACCGAATATATCTAAATCTAATTGATTTGTTGGAAGCACGTTGTACGCCCTACCTTCGTATAGTTCAATATTACGCAAGCTTCTTTGCGCGTACTCTTCAACGGTTAAACTGCTGTATTCGTGTTCTGACATATGTTATATATATTATTAATCTAGTTAAAACTGTCAACTCTTGTGTTTCATGATGTATTCAAAACCTTCCAAACAAATCATATCTGCAAGCAATAAATCGTCATGTTCACCTTGCATGTGTTCATACTTGCTTTTTTTTTCGTTCCAAACAAACGTCATCATTTCCTTTATTTCATCTTCGTTTACAATTTCTAAGTTACTGTTATTAAATAATGTTGAAAAGTTAGCAATGATTTTGTTTCTGCTACTCGAAGTGCTTTTAAACCCGACATCCCCACGACTTTGTCCGTATAATCTGTTTGGATCCGTATCAAACCTTTGATAAAAATACTGATCGTCATTAATAAAGGTACGTAAAGCTTGGTTGACTGTTCCACCTGTATTTTCTACTGCTTCAACAATTATCAATGGAAAACCGCCCGCAAGTATTAATTTTTTAAAAATATCTAAAATAATCGGTGAAGTTAAATCTGGGTTAACTCTTTGCTTGAACTGGCAAATAACAGGGTAATTTTCCGACATTTCCCGTACTGAAATACCTGTATAATCTGAATCCTCTTTGCCTCCACTCGTGTCTACACCAATTGAATAGAATTTGCCTGCTGTTGGTGATTTATACCATTTTACACCTTCAATAGTTTCAAATTGTTTTTTAGGTTTTATAGTTTTTATTTTGTTTAAATCGAATTTTCTTAAAATGTTTTGATTTTCGGTTGCCAACCCCAATATTGAACGGCTAAAATAATCTGGGTTGTAATTGTAAGAATTAACATCATTATAGCTAGAATATTTATCTTTTGTTCTTTTTGGTAAAAAATCGTTGTCAAGGTATGAAGTTACAACTTGGCAAATTCTTGGTATTTTTTTTGGTATTAATTTGAAATAGCCGTCTGCTTTTGTTTTTTCAAAATCAAAAAATCTTTTGACTATCCAATGTTCAAGGTCTGGCGTATTAAGAATTAATATCACTTTGTTGCCCTTTTTCCTTAGTGTGTCAAGTAAAGTGTTGACACGTTCTTCATCACGTATATCTTCAGCTTCTTCAATAATTGCTAAATCAATATCTTCGAAGCCCTTCAAATCTGTTTGCTGTTCAACCCTTGAAGTTCGGAACCCTTTCGTTATAATAATTGTTTCTTTCTTATAATTTTTTATTTGATTTTCCTGTATTTCATAAGAATTTCTGTAAATATTGCCAGACTGTTCATCGATATCGATAAACCTACCTTTGATATTTTGTAAAATTGATTGATTGATTGAAGAGGCAACGTCACGTAAAATCAATGAACGACTGCCAAAATTAGCGAAAGTGTTAAGAACACAAAAATTGCCAGCATTCCATGTTTTACCGCTTCCACGTCCGCCAATCAAAACTGCAATATCCCAATCACCAACGTAAAAGGGCTTCCAAATTTTATGGGGCGTGTAGTTTAATTCCATCACTATTTATTTTATGTTAACGATTGTTTTTGGTGGTGTTACATCATTTATATCTATTGTGCTTTCTGTTTTGGTTGCAGCGTACCCACCAATTATTTTAATAAGTGTATCTACCGCTTTTAAACTTGCATTTAAATCGACTGGTTTGCCTTCACATTCGTCACCTTGATTATTTATATAAGTTGTTGGTTTTATTCCCATTTTTTTTATATTTTCTAAATCTTCAACTAATTTCTGCATATCAATACCGTATTTTTGGTTGGCTTTTTCTGCTAGTTCTTTTAGGTAATTTTGAATCTTAACATTCGTTAACAACCTAGCACTACTTGCAACACAAGCTTTATCAGACCCACCATATGTTGACTTATAAGCCTGTAAGCCGTTGAAACCGTTTTTATGGTATTCTCGGGCAAATGCTTCATGTCTGATATTCAAATTATTCATAATAAATATGAATAGCTAAAATATAACATTTTTGTCAAGCTACCTAAAGAAGCCTCGTCGGTTGTACCTACTAGGCTCTTCAGAATTACTTAGGAGGCTCCTAGGTAATAGCTAGGATGCTTTTAATTATGTCAAAAAATAAACCCCGTTAAAAATGTTTCTAATTATTTAAGTTTTCGTGTTACTATCAATTATTCTAAATAAACATTCGTTAGGCTGGTTTGTATGCTGTTGATTCCCACCTTGTAAAGTGCTTTTTCTATGGTAGCTTAAAACACTTACAAAATCATCAGGGGCTTGATATTCACTTATATACACTGGATTAGTTTTAGATTTTTGTTTAACCCAAAGCCAAAACTTTTCATGGTCAAAACCACCTTCACTATATTCATAAGTTCCTTTGTATGGTGGGTCGCAGTAAATAACCACATCTTTAGGTATATCAATTTCATCATAGCTTTTGGCAAATAGTTTAATTTTGTTTGAATTGGTAAATAAAGGGATTTCTTGGTTTGTTAAGGTTTGTAAAGTATCTAAATTATTTAGTTGCTGTAACTTCTCTAACCGTTGTAAATGTTCTAACCGTTCTAAATGTTGTAACCGTTCCAACCGTTGTAATTGCTCTAATTTCTCCAAACCTTTTAATTTAACTAAATCATCGCATCCTTTTTCACCATTCTTTACTTTTTCTTTTAGCCCCTTTACATACTTCTTAAAAGTTGCGTATCTTTCATCTTTATTTTTTATATCTACTTTAAATTTTTCATGATATAACTCTCTAAATAACTTAACGGCCAAGTTTCTCAAAGATGACCTTCTTGGGTGTAAACCGTCAACCTCTAAAACACTACTAAAATCTAATCCTGGTAACATTTCCTTTATCAGGCTAATATCTTTATCTACTACTAATTTGTGCCCTGCAAGTTTAGTAGGCTCCATATCTTTACCATATAAATAGGAACTTTGGTCATTCCCAAAACTCAGACAAGTCATAACATACCCGACCCAATAATCATCATAGTTATCTGGATTTTTTAAAACATCAAAAAATTCCTTTCTGGTAACAAATTTGGTAAATATATCTAAGTTTCCTTGTTGATTAAAAATATAGTCAAATAAAGCCACCACATACTT
>Ga0306872_100549_pt1 | contig 14308 bp, 11 predicted proteins | sample AntRauMeHopE1498_FD_190455 | JGI IMG/M metagenome (GOLD analysis project Ga0306872, IMG submission 190455) | Saline lake microbial communities from Rauer Islands, Antarctica - Metagenome Hop E1 #498 (v2) (version 2) | ecosystem: Environmental > Aquatic > Non-marine Saline and Alkaline > Saline ...
TACGTTCAGATTCTACCAATTTACTGGTTAGTCATATCATCATTGACTCGCCTGAGGCCCAAGCTTTAATTGATATGAACCCTACCGGACCAGCACGTATGAGCCAACACCGCCAAGCAGAGCTAGATGCGCTGAGTTCACTAGCTTTCCGTGAGGCACTAGCAAAGAATAATATCAGATTAATTACCTATAAAGACCTTATAGATCGCATTGGTTTAGAGAATATGAAATCACCAGTTGGTGATGGTTATTAATTTATTGTCGCTATTTCAACTCACTTCATCTCGGTACATCCTCCTTCCTACGTCAGTCGGACACTCGATGAGCACTCGGTACATCCGACCCTCGGTACGTTTGCTTCGCTTAGGTTAGTTTCGAGGTTATAGGTGTCGCCTACGGCTCAGGTTTTAGGCATTATCAATTAACTAAATTTGTCAACCTTATTTAAGCATTATCATACTGTCCACTATCCACTGGTTCACTATCCACTGGGTAATTGTAAATTTCTCAATTGTCAACTAAAAAAACCACCGTGTAATTTTTGGATCCCCACATTGATGAGGATGACAATTCTTTGCGCCTTTGCGTTAAATTCCTACATGCTAAAAAACTACAAATCTAGCCCCCTAAGTGCACTAAAAATATCTAGGTCATCTTCACTGGCATCTTGGCCGCCAAAACCCGATTCATAATCTCGATAAACCAACTCATTAGGCACATTAGCTAAGAAATACTCATTCTCTGGTCTGCTGGCCATTGATCGAGAAGCATTCCCAAAAACATGATTTTTGTGCGTTCTGGTAATAATTAATTCATCTTTTGCACGGGTAATTCCCACATAAAGCACTCTGCGCTCTTCTTCCTCTTCTTCCAAATTCCCAATAGAACGAATGTGTGGATACTGATGAACATTGGCCTGTATTATATAACAAACTTCGGCTTCGGTACCCTTTGCAGAATGTATAGTTATGAGCGTTAGCACATCCTCTTCTTCAACACGTTCTGCCACACTATTTGAAACAGGATCTAAGGTGTACGTCTCCAAAAACGCATCAATATGACTAAATCTACCAGCTAGAGTAGCAAGTAAATTCAAATCTTTTTTACGTGAATCCCAGCGTTCAAATTTTTTCTTTAGTATGGGTTCAAGTTTGTCTAAAGCCATTTCAACCAGCTTAGATGGTTCCGACATTTTAGGTCGTAACGCTAATAATGGCCTCAATATTTTGGTTTGAGCGCCAGAAAATTGCTTTTCCTCAACTTCATAAATGGCCTCCGAAGGATCCTCAAATGCCTGCAAGGCTTCGATGGCTTTTCCTGCTCGCACATCACCAATTCCAGGCCATAGCGTTAGGTATCGCATCCAAGCAATTTCGTCTCTGTGGCTTCTAGCGGCCCTAATCATAGAAAGTAGATCTTTAACGTGCGCGGCTTGTAGTAAACTGGTTCCACCAATGAAATTATAGGGTATTCCTTTTTCAACAAGCAGCGCTTCTAAAGTTCTGGCAGACCAGGCAGATCTAACTAACACCATCATAGGGCTATAGCTTCCAAAACCTTCTTTGCGCTCAATTATGTCGTTACAAATCCATTCTGCTTCGTCAATCTCGTCATGGAACTCCACAATTTTAGGCTTGTCCGCTTGTTCACTTCGGTCAGCAGTTAGTTTTTTATCATACGAATGAGCCGATTCATCAAGAAGCCAGTTACCCAAATCTAAAATGGGCTGAACAGACCGATAATTTCGCTCCAATTTTAATACCTTTGCATTTTCTACGCGCTCTTGAAATTTATGAACGTTCTCAAAATCGGCCCCTCTAAAGGCATAAATACTTTGCGCATCATCGCCCACACAAAAGAGTTCAGCTGGATCTTTTAACAAATCTAAAATTTTCCATTGAAGTGGGTTGGTATCCTGCATTTCATCAACTAAAATGTGTTTAAACATTTTTTTTAATTGGGCAGATGCCGCTTCATTCTCAGATAAAACCTCAACAAAGCGAGAGAGAATATCGTCGTAATCGATGTATTTATTCACTTGCTTACGACTTTCATAGCCAGCTAAAATAGCTAGCACTTTATCTCGATCTTCTTCTGAAAGTCCTGAATACTTTTCTAAATACGCCTTTAGACTTAGGTTCGTATTTCTTGCATAAGAATACCAATTAACCAATTTACTAGCCTGAGGAAGCTTCTCACCGCGCTTATTCAACTGTCCCCGAGAGAGCTTCATGAGCTCATTTTGATCATCTCTATCAATTAGTATATATTGCCCTTCACCAAAGGTTTTGGGCATGGCACGCATTATTTGCAGGCAAAAGTGGTGGAAAGTCCCAGCGGTTACGGCATCGGCAGTTTTCCCGATAATGGCTTTCAGGCGCTGCCTCATTTCTTGGGCTGCTTTTCTGGTGAAGGTCAACAGTATAATTTGTTGAGGCCGTACACCTTCTTGAATAAGTGCAGCAGCTCTGGCTGTAATGGTCTTGGTTTTACCCGTACCTGCGCCAGCTAAAACTAGAGTATGTTTCCCTCTGCTAGAGACCGCTTCTAGTTGCTGAGGATTTAATGAGTTTAAAAAGTCTTGTAATTGGTTTTCCGGATTTTGCGCTTTATTCTTCATGCTGTAAAATAACATTGCCACGTTAATACTAGCTAAAAAAGAATGCCCAAAGCACTAAATAATTCATCCCACGCTTGGATGCCAGCAGATTGTAGTGATGCCGTGAAGCAAACAGCTATTATGATTTACAAAACCTTTAAAGGTGAAGGCAGCGGCCATGATTGGTGGCATATTTATCGGGTTTGGATGAATACGCGCAGCCTACTTACAGAGGAAGGCATAATTAGGCAAAATGAGGTAGAACTCGCTGAAATCAGCTCATTGTTGCACGACATAGCAGACCATAAATTTCATGATGGCGATGATACCGTAGGCCCTGAAATGGCGTATAACTGGTGCATGAAAAACCTAAATTGGCCTGTGGAACAAGCTGAGCAAGTAAAAAAAATTGTAGCTAATATTTCTTTTAAAGGTATTGGTGTACAAGAGGTTATGGAAGATTATTTGGGGAAGATTGTACAAGATGCTGACCGCTTAGACGCCATAGGAGCCATAGGTATTGCGCGTACTTTTGCGTACGGTGGTTTTGTAAAACAGCCTATTCATGACCCTGAGATTTCTCCTACTTTTCACCAATCATTTGAGGCTTACAAAAAAGAACGCAGTACAACCTACAATCACTTTTACGAAAAACTTTTATTTTTAAAAGATCGGATGCATACAAAGAGTGGGAAAAAAATAGCCGAAAAAAGAACCGATTACATGATAGCTTATTTACAAACTTTTCGGGAAGAGTGGGCCGGATTGAAATAAAAGCTGCCTAAAATGCATAAAAAAAGGCCCTCGTATTATACGATAGGCCTTATAAAAGTCAATAGCTGCTTGACGATATGCTTATATAATAATAAGCGTTGTAACCACAAGCGCAATCAGCACCAGCGCTAGCTTCTTCCCATCAAACACCATATATCTTCTTGTATTTTTTGCAGTAGAATACATGGTTTCTCCTTTCTTGTTCTCCCATAAGATAGAACATTCGTTTTCGAATGTCTACGAACTAAAGTGCATTAATAAAAATTAAAATTAAAGCGCATTTAAAAATTTTAACAAGTTTTTAGTTTCGAGTAAAACACAGTTAATTCTTGTAGGAAAATCAGCTAACAATTTAAATAGGTTTAATGCCCTATTTTCTTCGTTATTCCCCCCTTTAGCAACTATTTCTTCGATTTTCTGCAGTTCAATTATGGCTGTGTCAATAGATAATCCCTTGAGATGTTCGCTTACAAAAGCCGTGGTTCCCAAACAGATACTGCAGCCTGCAGCATCAAAACCTATATCTTTTATTAGATTATCTTGGATACTAATCGAGAAATCTACTGCATCTCCGCAGCTTCTATTTATACAATGAAGGCTTATAAAGGGCTGAGCTATTTGCTTTTTTAGCTTGCCAGCTTGCGCCCATTTTTTCCATTCTTCATTGTAGAGTTGCTGCATTTGTATCTGCTTCATTCAGGTTTTTTGGCTCTTCTATTTCTTCAAAAGCTATCTTGTTAAAGATTAAAAGGGTAATTATTGAGCCACTAATAGCCATATCAGCAACATTAAAGATGTATGGAAAGACGCTCCAGTCGTTTATTCTAAGACTAAAATAAATAAAGTCTACCACATGGCCTTCAAGAATACCACCATGGCCCAGTATTTTACCCATTATGATACGATCTATGATATTACCTACAGCACCACCCATAACCATAGAAATGCAGAAAAGGTAGAGGGACGAGGCTTTCTTCCAATTCATAATCACATAAACCGAAATAATTAGTGTTGCTATTATTGCGACAATGCTAATTAGCTTGGTTGGTAGCCAATTAATACCTAGCGCCATACCATCATTAAGGGTATAGCTAAATTCTAAAACACCTTCAATAATGTCTAAATTTTGAAGTGTAGGATTATTGCGCACCCAGTATTTGCTGAACTGATCTAGTACAACAACCACAGAAAAAGGAATAATTAATAAAGCTAAACGAGTAGATTTGCTAGACATGGACTTAATTAAAAATGAACAGTATCAAAGATCGACGTTGCGTTAGTGGGAAAAAGAGCTGAAACTAATCAGCTCTGATTACCTAGTTTTGCGGCTATACTTAGCTGAGTATGAGGAACAGCCTCTAGCCTTCCTTTAGAAATGGCTTTGCCTGTAAGTTTACAGACACCGTATGTTTTGTTCTCAATTCTTTGGAGCGCATCGTCTAGATATTTAATGAATTTTTTGGTTCTATTCATCAATACATAGGTTTTTTCACGCTCTTGTGCATCCGTTCCAGCATCTGCCATGTGGAAAGAATAAGCACCATCATCAGAGCTATTTTCGCCAAGTTCTTTTAAAGTTCTTGTAAGCGAAATGAGTTCTTGTTCAGATTCGTCTCTTTTATTGTTGATTAGATTTCTGAAATACGCTAACTCTTCATCATCGAAGGGTGTAACAACATTTTTACTATTTGGATCATTAGTAGTAGACATAATTAACTGATCTAATATTATGGGAAAACGTAGACTAATTTTGCAGATTTTTCTTAACCGAGATTAGACAAACAAACTCATTTATCTGCCATTCCTTGGTAAAATCAGCTTCTTTCAAGGCTTCAGCTACTAGGTTGTCGGTTAGTGTTTCGCCAGTAATGTAAGCTGAATGCTTCATAATGGCTGCTGATAATGTGTCATTATCTGTAACAAAGCCCACATCAATGTGGTCAGTAACATCAAAATCAGCTTCTTTACGCATATTTTGAACTCTATTTATAAACTCACGAGCTAATCCTTCCGTTAATAGCTCATCGGTAACGCGGGTATCAAGGGCAATAGTTAAGCCCTGTTCAGACTCAACTTCCCAGCCTTGTAAGCCAGCGCTTTGTATGAGTATCTCTTCTTGATTTAGCGAAAACACTTGTCCTGTTGTTGATGCTAATTCAATGGTACCCGTCTTTTCTAATTTGGCAATGGCCTCATTGTCTAACTCTTTAATTAGCGTACCGATTTCTTTCATCTGCTTACCCAGTTTTTTTCCCAATAACTTAAAATTGGGTTGGGCAGATTTCGTTACAACATCACTGCTGCTATCTACAAAGGTTAATTCTTTTACATTAACCTCTTCTAAAATAATAGCTCTAACCGCCTCAATACCTAAATGTTCTTCTTCAGATGCGGTATTAACCATTATGCGCGCAAGTGGCTGCCTAACATTAATATTCACATGATTTCTGATTTTAAGAACCATGGTAGTTATCAAGCGGGCAAGCAACATTTGCTTCTCTAGCTTTTTATTTATGGCTGTCTCTTCTACGCTTGGGAAGAAAGATAAATGAACCGAAGCCTCTTCTTGGGGCACCACTTCATTAATTCGCTGATAAATCCATTCCGCAAAATACGGTGCAAAAGGGCTAACTAGCTTTGAGAGTGCAAGCAAACACTCTAATAAACTTTGGTAAGCCGAAGCAATTTCTGTTTTAGTGCCTTCACCCCAGAAGCGTCTTCTGCTTCTACGGACATACCAATTGCTGAGCTCTTCAATAAATTCTTCAATACATCTAATGGCCTTAGTTGGCTCGTATTGGTCCAAGAATTCGTCTACTTGTTTTACCGTACTATTGAGTCGAGAAATGATCCAGCGATCCATCTCAGGTCTATCAGCCGTTGGGAAAGGGACACCTGTGTAGCTAAAGCCATCGATATTTGCATACATAGCAAAGAACGACCATGTATTCATAATGGTGCTCAAATACTTTCTTTGTACCTCTTTGAGCCCATCTAAGCTAAATTTGAGATTTTCCCAGGGCGATGAATTGCTCATCATGTACCAGCGAGTAGCATCGGCGCCAAACTCATTAATCACTTCAAAAGGATCAACGGTATTGCCCTTAGACTTACTCATTTTCTCGCCTTTAGCGTCTAGTACTAAACCGTTTGATACTACATTTCTGTAAGCTGCCTTATCAAAAAGCATATTACCTAGTGCGTGTAGCGTATAGAACCAGCCTCTAGTTTGATCAACACCTTCAGCTATAAAATCTGCCGGGAAGTTGGTGTCAAATTTATCGCGATTTTCAAACGGGTAATGCCACTGTGCAAAAGGCATTGCCCCAGAGTCGAACCAAACATCAATCAGGTCCGGAACTCTTCTCATGGTTCCACCATTTGGGGAAGGCCATGTTACTTCGTCAATAAATGGCCTATGTAAATCAATAGAATCATCTTTGGGGTCTAGCCCAGATTTTTTGCAAAGTTCTTCAATAGATCCAATGACTTCTAGATATTCGGGATCATCGTCGGCTACCCAAATTGGTAACGGACTTCCCCAAAAACGTTGGCGAGAAATAGCCCAGTCAACGTTGTTTTCTAGCCAAGTACCAAAGCGACCGGTTCCCGTAGATGCGGGTTTCCAGCCAATTTTTTCATTGGTACTCACCATTTTTTCTTTAACTGCAGTAGTCTTGATAAACCAAGAATCTACAGGATAACTCATTAACGGGGTATCTTTACGCCAGTCAAAAGGATAATTATGCACGTAAGTTTCGTGCTTAAACATAGCTCCTTTTTCTTTAATGGCCTTTGCAATGTGTTTGTCGGCATCTTTAAACCACTGACCTGCAAATTCGGTTACTACTTCTGTAAAACAGCCGTCTCTATTAACCGGATTGAACAACGGAATACCAGCTAATTTACAAGCCGTAAAATCGTCAGCTCCAAAAGCAGGAGCGGTATGCACTATGCCCGTGCCATCGTCGGTTGTTACATAATCTGCAGGAATTATGCGCCAGGCCTCAGATTCAGCAATTTCTTGCTTTGCGTAATCAAATATTGGATGGTAGGTCTTGCCTAGTAAATCTTTTCCTGTAAAGCTTTCAACTACGGTGTACTCATGGTTTGCAAGTACTTTTGGCGCGGTAGCTTCTGCTAAGATATATTTCTCTTGGCTATCTGCAAGGGCTACTTTCACGTAGTTTAGCACTGGATTAACACAAAGCGCTACGTTTGAAATAACGGTCCAAGGCGTGGTTGTCCAAGCCAGAAAATAGGTATCTGCGTCTTCGCTAGTGCGAAATTTAACGGTAATTGAAGGATCTTGGGTTTCTTTATAACCAAGACTCACCTCATGGCTAGAAAGCACGGTTCCTGAACCCGGTGAATACCACTGAATTTTATATCCTTTATACAGCAAGCCTTTTTCGTGCAATCTCTTTATTGCCCACCAAACCGACTCTATGTAATTGTTTTCAAAAGTGATGTACGGATTTTCAAGATCAACCCAATAGCCCATACGATCTGTTAGCTGGTCCCACAAATCTTTATATTTGAGCACACTTTCGCGGCAAGCAGCGTTGTACTTAGCTATGCCGTATTCTTCAACCTGAGAGCGTCCTTCAAGTCCTAAAGCCTTTTCTACTTCAATTTCTACTGGTAAACCATGGGTATCCCAGCCGCCTTTTCGGTCAACACTAAAACCTTTCAGGGTGCGGTATCTGCAAAACAAATCTTTGACGGTACGCGCCATGACATGATGAATACCTGGCTTTCCGTTGGCTGTTGGTGGCCCCTCATAAAAGGTAAAGGGAATACCATCAGCACGGCTTTCCATGCTTTGTTCAAAGATTTTGTTCTCTTTCCACCAACGAAGCATTTCAAGCTCCATCTTAGGATAATTGAGCTGTTTTATTTCAGCGAATTTTGGACTCATTGAAGACTAGAATCTTACACTTGTTTTTGATATAAGCGCCAAATATACAAATTTTTTAGATGCTCTTCTTTGATGGATATGGTAAGAATTAACAAGCTTAATTTTTTCTTTTAAAATGCTTTAAGTAGGTTCTAGTAGATTTCGATTTTAAACACCTATTTAATAAACAATGACTAAGAGTTTTCCGTCAGTTCGTTCATTCGACAAAAATGAGCCATTTAAAGTGATTTTTGTATGTCTAGGCAATATTTGTAGAAGCCCCACTGCTGAAGGTATCATGCAACATTTGGTAAATAAACGCGGTTTAGGCGCTTATTTAGAAATTGCCTCTGCTGGTACGGCAGCTTATCATGAAGGTGAGCCCGCAAACAGCAAGAGCCGCATGGTGGCCGAAAAAAATGGTGTTAAACTGCTGAGTACTTCGCAAAAATTGCTAAATGAAGATTTAAACTACTATGATTTGGTACTAGCTATGGACACTTCCAACAAAAAAGATATCAATCAGCTGCCAATGGCGAAGACAAATAGCGATAAAATTCAACTTTTTAGGCTATTTGATCCTGAAGCTACTTCTCCGAATGCCGAAGTTCTAGATCCATATTACGGCGGAATTAAAGGCTTTGATGAAGTATTTGAATTGGCCAATCGCAGTTGTGAAGCGCTACTAGATCATATCGTTAAATCAAAGAAATAAGCGATGTTTTAAAATAATTTAGCCATGATTCAGCAACTTATAGATCAAATTGAGTCGGCAATTTCCCAGAAAATAACGGGTACAAAAACGGTAAGTGGGGGCGACATTGCTCAAGCTTTCCAACTTACCGATGTACAAAACCGCTCATACTTTCTTAAGTATCTGCCAAAAAGCAACGGACTTTTTGATGCCGAACAAGACGGCCTGCAAAGACTACGAAAGGCGGGTTCGACATTTCATACCCCAGAAGTAATTTTAGTGGGAAATAATCCAAGTTTTTTACTACTTGAGTGGATTCAAATGCGTGATTCGCCCATAAGTGAGCAGCAGTCTTTTTATGCGGGAAATGCGCTAGCCGAACTACATAGTAATACCAATAATCAAGATTACTTTGGCCTAGAACGAGATAATTTTATTGGAAGTATTTCCCAACCGAATACGCAAACTGAGCTATGGATAGATTTCTTTTACGAAAATAGAGGCGCTAAACAGCTGCGTCTTGGCAAAGAAAAGGGCCTATTTTCTGACTATGACTTAAAATGTTGGGCTCCGTTTGTAAAAAACTACGAACAGCAACTTTCTCCTAAAATGCGCCCTACCCTGCTGCACGGTGATCTTTGGTCAGGGAATATAGCGTATCATCCATCAGCAGAAAAGAGCAGCTTTATTTATGATCCTGCGGTTTATTATGGACACCCAGAAATGGATTTAGCCATGACCAAGCTTTTTGGTGGTTTTACGCCAGCTTTTTATGAGGGATATTTTGCTAAAAGCTCAAATGCGTTAACTGGGTGGGAAAACAGGCTAGATTTCCACCAATTCTACCCCATTTTGATTCACGCACTTTTGTTTGGCGGCAGCTACGTAGCTCAAGTGAAAAGTTTGCTGAAAAAATACGGGAATTAGCTCAAGCTTTGATAAGCAATAAAGGCAGATAAGTACGCCAGAACCGTCATAAACACCAGTTGAATGGTGGGCCATTTCCAAGAGTTGGTTTCACGCGCTACCACAGCAACGGTGCTCATACATTGCATGGCAAAAGCATAAAATAATAGCAAAGAAACCGCTGTAGCTAAGGTGTAAACGGGTGTTCCATCGGCACGTTTTTGCTGCTTCATTCGCTCGCGAATACTGCGTTCATCATCAGGAGCGCCACCAACCGAGTAAATAGTGGCAATGGTTCCCACAAATACTTCTCGAGCTGCAAAAGAGGTGATTAGGGCAATGCCAATTTTCCAGTCATAGCCTAGTGGTTTGATAACTGGTTCAATAAATTTTCCTAAAATTCCCGCATAAGAATGCTCTAATTGCCAAGACTGAATCATTTGAGCCTGCTCTGGCTCAGCTAGTTCCATCCACTCATTTTGGGAGCTTGCAAGAGATTGTTGCGCATCTTCTAAAGAGTTATTTGGGCCAAAAGTAGATAGCACCCACAGTAAAATAGAGATCGCAAAAATCACCTTTCCCGCCTCAACCACAAAGGTCTTAGACTTCATAAAAATGGTGATTCCCACATTTGACCATCTCGGCATTTTGTAATCAGGCATTTCTAAAATTAGCGACGAATCGCCTTCTAGTTTACTAAAACGGTTGAACAGCCAAGCAGTTACCAATGCCGCAACAAAGCCAAGCAAGTACAGCACCATTAATGCGATACCTTGCAGATTAAAAAAGCCAAAAACCTTGTCGCTAGGCACAGCTAAGGCAATTAAGATAGTGTAAACAGGCAGCCTCGCAGAGCACGTCATAAAAGGCGTAACCATTATGGTAATAAGACGATCTTTCCAATTATCGATGGTTCTAGTGGCCATAACCGCAGGAATGGCGCAGGCTACACCAGAAATAAGAGGCACTATACTTTTGCCGTGTAGCCCAAACATCTGCATAATGCGATCCATCAAAAAAACCAGCCTAGACATATAACCAGACTCCTCTAAAATGGCGATAAAGAAGAATAAAAGCGCAATTTGTGGCACAAAAATTACAATTCCGCCAATACCAGGTATTATACCATTAGCTATTAAATCCGTAAAAAGGGAAGCAGGAAGTGCCTGCTCTACCCATACGCCAGCAGAAGAAAATAAGAGATCTATGATATCCATGGGCACGGTAGCCCAAGCAAAAATGGCCTGGAAAATAAGAAGCAATAAAAGCACAAAAACGCCATAGCCAAAAATGGGATGCGTTAAAAAACGGTCTATTTTCTCGCTTTTCCCAGCATCTTCATCTAGTAAATTTCTTGCTGAGCCAGCTTCTTTAAGCGGAAAAAATGCGGCCTCTAAAAACACGTCAATTCGGCTGTAGCGCCATTCATTCTCGGTGGTGCGCACGTTTTCAATTTTTTCAGCTAATGATATATCAATAATTGGGTTTAGCTGCTGAAGTAGCACCCATTTGTGCCAATTTTTATAAAAAGTATTTTCATTTTTTAAGGCAATAACCTCTTCCAGCAAGGCTTCCGGAATGGTTGACTTAATATCAAAAACAGCCGAATTGCGTTCTTCAATATTCACTATATGGCGATTGTTCAGTAGCTCTAGCACCGATTTATGCTTTCTAGCATTCACAAGCGATATTTCTACCCCTAAACGTTGCTCAAGTGTGGACACGTCGAGCAACGTTCCTCGCTTTTCTAGCACGTCTATCATCGAAATTACCAAGCGTACAGGGAAACCCAAATCAGCTACCTGACCAAATAAAAACAACCCTCTAGAAAGTTGGTTTGCATCTACCACTACCCAAATTTCATCAGGTGGATTTTCCCCCAATAGTTCTTCCAATACAATTTGTTCGTCTTTAGAAGAAGTATAAAGACTGTAGGTGCCCGGTAAATCCCAAATATTGACTTGATTACCCTGCTTATCGGTTGCTACTCCTTCCCTTTTTTCAACGGTAACCCCAGGATAATTCCCAACTTTTTGGTCAAGTCCTGTGAGGTGATTAAAGACCGAGGTCTTTCCAGAGTTGGGGTTGCCAACTAAGGCAATATGGGAAGGAGTGCTCAATGTAGTACCTAAAAATTTGTGATGGCTGGCGGCTCTAACACCAACATTACGCTCAACATTTGACGATGCTATAAACGTAAATATGCGAATTAGTTTAGCTAGTTATGTGATGGACTAACAGAGGGTTCAACCTGCATTACGGAGGCATCTGTGATGCGTAAGCTTAAACTAAAACCGTTTACTCGAATGCAAATTGGGTCACCAAGCGGGGCAATAGATTGTAGCTTCACCATTCTACCGGGCAAACAACCTAATTCTTGCAGCTTAATGGAAAGTTTTCCAGGAATCATTTTAGCTATTTTGGCCGTTTGACCTAGCTTTAGCTTATGCAGTGGTATCATATATCAACTATTTGAACACTTATTTAGATTAGATAAAAATAAAGCGCTTATGCGTACCAATCAACTATTTTTTTTAAGATAAAAGCCTCTTCTATTAACTGCTCACACAGCTATTTTCTATTAACACTTCAGTTGCCAGTATTTCTTAACGGGCAGGTTCAGCCCATCGTAGAAATAGCTAGGTCAAAAATCCCGAAGGGTGACATTAAAAGATTTGGGCTTGGTTTGGAGCAATCAAAGTCAAAGCAAACAGTGATATTGATAATTCTTAAAACTTCACTCTATTAGCTATTTCGTCGCCAATGGCTAAAGCGGCTGTTGCTGCAGGAGAAGGCGCGTTAAGAACATGTAAGGCTCTTTTTTGGTGCTTGAAATGGAAGTCATCCAATAAATTGCCGTCAGGCAACAAGGCCATAGCTCTAACGCCAGAAGGAGCTTCTTCTAAATCCTTATCAGTGATTGAAGGCACCAGTTTTTGCAATCCTTTCACAAAGGCTTTTTTGCTAAGAGAACGGTGGTATTCATCAACACCCATTCGCCAATGTTTTCTAGCTAATTTCCAAAATCCTGGGTAGCCCAGCGTCTGTAGTGTTTCTTTTATACTTAGATCGAGTTTCCCGTAACCTTCTCGCTTAAAGGCAAATACGGCATTTGGTCCACACTCAACACCACCGGTTGCCATAGTAGTAAAATGCACCCCTAAAAATGGAAAATCTTTGTGAGGCAGCGGATAAATCAGGGTTTTCACTTTATATTCAGCTTCTTTGGAAAGCATGAAATATTCGCCACGGAAAGGCACAATTTGAATGCCTGGGTCAGCACCGGCCATTTTTGCTATTAAATCGCATTGCAAGCCAGCGCAGTTAACAAGTTGCTGGGTTTGTACGTCAACCTTATCGCTAATTACCGAAAGTCGGTCGGTTTGCTCGTGAATTGCAACCACTTCAGCATTATAAACTAACTCATTACCTTGTTTTTCTATGAGTATGGCCAGTTTTTCGCACATACCGCGGTAGTCAACAATACCAGTGCAGCCAACCCGAATAGCTTTTACTCCGGCAACTTCGGGTTCAATTTCCCGCATTTCTTCAGGACCTATAATGGATAGGTCTTCAATCGTGTTTTCTAGTCCTCTTTGATAAATGCGCTCTAAGGTGGGAATATCTTCCTGCTTTTCTGCCACCACCAGTTTGCCACAAATAGTATGCAATACGTCATGTTCTTGGCAAAATTGAACTAATTGACGCCTTCCATCTAAGCAGTTTTTTGCTTTAAAGCTTCCAGGCTTGTAGTAAATTCCAGAATGTATAACTCCAGAGTTTCTACCCGTTTGATGCTTTGCTACAGCCGCTTCCTTTTCAAGGACTATTATTTTCTTATCGGGATATTTTAATCCGAGTTTGTATGCTGCTGAAAGGCCTACAATACCAGCCCCAATCACCGTTATATCTACGGTCTTTGTCATCTAGTACCAAATATTTGTAAGGTTATGACACTTAATCTAGGTAGCCCAAATTATTGCTATCTAGCAAGTATGTTGTATTTCAAGGAGTCATTTATTGCCACTGTCGAAATCGAGAGTCTATAAAAGAGTGAGCTGCTAATTTAAGTAGTAGCCAATTTTAACGGATATAAGATAACATTCCAACAGATAAAAGAATGAAAAAGGCTAGATTCTCGTTTTATCAGATTATTCAATATTTTACCAAGCTAAAATTGGCTTAATAGATTTTTTGCAAATACTTGCTCCAAATTTAGGGTTAAAACATCCAGCAAAGGCACAAACAAGCAACTTTACTTAGTAAATTAGCGTTTTACGGCGTATTTGGGGTTAATTGACAACCAATAAGGAATGATTGATTAACCTTTATACACAAGTTTTAGCGAAATTGAAGAGTGTCAAACTTTAAGAATAATTCTTTCCACATAAAAATTACCCATGAACAGTAAACTATCCACTACCTTCAGCCTTTT
>Ga0306872_100555_pt1 | contig 14168 bp, 13 predicted proteins | sample AntRauMeHopE1498_FD_190455 | JGI IMG/M metagenome (GOLD analysis project Ga0306872, IMG submission 190455) | Saline lake microbial communities from Rauer Islands, Antarctica - Metagenome Hop E1 #498 (v2) (version 2) | ecosystem: Environmental > Aquatic > Non-marine Saline and Alkaline > Saline ...
CGCGTCGCCACGGCGCCGCTGGAGACAATTCCGGCGTACAGGTCAGCTCCTCTGCCCGCCTGCGCCATCGCCGCATCACCCGACAGTGCTGCGAGGATGCGAGGCTCCAATTGCGCGGCGTCAGCAACCACCAGGCGCCAACCCTCGTCAGCCTGCACGGCCGAACGCACCTGGCGCGGCAGTTGCAGTGCCCCGCCGCCAGCCGAAGCCCATCGACCCGTCACGACGCCACCGGGAATAAAGGTTGGACGAAATCTGCCATGACGCACCCACTCCTCCAGCCAGTGCCAGCCATTACTGGAGTGCAGGCGGCTCAGGGTTTTGTAGCGCAGCAGGGGCTCGATAGCCGGGTGATCGACGCGGGCCAATTCGCTTGAGCGCGTTGAGCTCACCTCCAGACCCGCGCGCCGCAACGCTTTCACCAGCTCTGGTGGGGAGTCGATCTGGACCCGACCGACCCCCAACAGAGCGTCGAACTGCGCCGCGAGGGCTTCCAGGTGGGCGGGGCGTTGACCCGAAGCCGGCCGTGGGCCAAGCGCTTCGGTCAGCAGGGCGTCGTGTGCATCAGCACTCCACGGCACACCGGCGTACTGCATCTCTGCCGCTGCGAGTGCTCCGGCAGACTCAGCCGCCGCAAGCACTGCGAGTTGCAGTGGCGCCGGGTGAGCGGCAATAGCAGCACGCTGCTGTGCCCAGACCTCGCCAACCACAAGCCCTGTGACAGCATCCGGTGCGGCAACAAAATCGAACAGGGTGTCGGCCAGTGCTGGCCGGGGCGCGCTACCCCACTCATGGTGCGATACCTGCCCAGCAATACCGCAGAGCAGCCCGTCAACCAGCCGCAAGTCGTGACACCGTTGTATGCGAACCCCGGCGGCCAGCAGTGCCGGGTACCACTTCGCCGTGTCGGTCCACACCCAGCGTGGTCGCTCTGCCGCCGCCTCGCGAACAGCTACGGCGCGAGAAAAATCACCCTCCGAGACGAGCGTCTGATGGCCGCTGTCGTCAGTGAGTGCAATGCCCTCGGGGCGCCGCTCAACGACAATGTGCATGGGCTCAGTCTGCCGTGAGAGCCAGCGGTCGAGACGCGCTAGTGCAGCAGTGAGCCGTCGGCTGCCAGCACATTCTTCTCGCCCGCTTCGACGCGAAACGGGAATCTGTTCTGTTTCGGCGGCAGGGGGCAGTTGAAGGCGTAGCTGAAAGCGCACGGCGGCAGAATCGCCGTGTTGAAGTCGAGAGTGATTGTGCCGTCGGGGTTGGGTGCAAGAAAGAGAAAGCGTCCGACACTGTAGGTGTCATCGTCGTTCGTGGCGTCAGCAAACACAAGTTGGAGGGCGCGCCCCGATTTGAACGCTGCAATGTCGTACTCGACACCGTCATAGCTGAAACGAATCTCACCCGGGATCACCTCACTGCGGGTCTTGCCGTCATCTTTCAGGTGCTCAAAGCCGACGACAGTGCCGCCCTCGATCTCGCGAAAGGTACCCGTGACGATCCAATCGGCGGTGTAGTCGTAAGCGTCAATGCGTCCGAAGGCAGTGATGCCTTCGCTCTGCGAATCCCACACGCGCAGAGCGTACTGACCATCGTCGCCGGCGATCACGAACCCGGTGGTGTGATCGTTGAACTTCACTACCGACGGGCTGGCGTCGTCTTTGCCACGCACCAGCGTCGTACCGTCGACGAGTGCGCCATCGACGTGGATACCCCCTTCAGCGGTCGCCGTCACGAGCAGTCCGCCCGCGCCAGGGGGGGCCGGTGCCCATGTTCCCGCAACGCCCCAAATGGTCTGCTCCGCCCCCACCCACTGAGTGTTGACCAGCGCGAGTGGACCCTGGGGTTGAACCGCCGCGAGATCGCGTCGCTCGCGAAACACTGCGTATCGCTCGGCGGCAGTCGTGGGTGCCGCCGCGGCGGCGGGGGCAGGAGAGGTGCCGGCGGCGGGCTCAGTGGGCTCAGTCATAGGTTCTATCTTGCCCTGACGAGAACTGCGGGGCTTACGACGCCCAGGCCACAAACGCGACAAACACTGCTGATGTGGCGAGTGACAGCGCCAGGTGCGCGCGTTCCGCCGCGAGCGGCGCTGGCCATCCTGCGCGGGTCGACGAGCCGACCGGGTACTGGCGCCGATGGTCGAGCCACACGTTCAACCAGTGCGCAGCGGCGACGAGAAGCAGTGCGAGGGTCACCGCGCGTACGAGCAAGCTCGGTGCTGGACCCGCAAAAATTCCGACGATGTGGTGCAACGAAACAACACCCCAGGGCACAATCGCAATGGCTGTTCCGACGCTGAAAGCCAGCAAGCCTCGCCCACCGGCCGTGTGAGACCTATCGTGTACCCACAGCAGTAGAACGGCTCCCGCACCCATCGCGTAGACGAGAATGAGCGTGCCCGCCTCCACGATGCCGTTAATTTGTGCGACCAAAAACACGCTAATGCCCGCTGTTTGCGAATATTCCAGCCACCGAACACCGTGGCGGCCGTCACGCAGCCCGTTGTGAAACCAGGCTCGCGCCGGCGGCAGCAACACGGCGATGCGAACGGCGGCGATGAACAGGGCTACAACCGCCGCTGCAGCGGCAAGATCGACGGCCGCAAAGGGGGTTGCGGGTGCCCCATTCAGCGTCAACTGAAGCGGAGCCTCCAGCGCCCCCAGCGGCCGCATCGTCAGCAGAGCTGCTGCGGCAGACAGGTGCAGTAGCGCGGCCACGAGATTGTGAAGCACGAGAGGCGCCCTGACGCTCGTGTTCACCTCAGCCACGCCTGGTTCCTCTCGCTGGGCTGCTCCGCGCTGCGCTGCTCCGTGCCGCGCTGCAACACAACCGCGTCGTAGGGCGGACGGGACTTGAACCCGTGACCTATGGATTATGAGTCCACTGCTCTGACCAGCTGAGCTACCGCCCCGTGCCCCGCACCTTCATCGCGGCACAATGTCAGTCTACTGAGTGCAAGCCGGCCGTCAGGGAGCGAGAGCGACTGACGTTCACAGCCTAGGAGGCGACGGCGGCCGAAACGTCGTCGCCATCGGCAACCGGGTCGATGACTGTTTCGCCCCGATACAGCGCCTCAAAAGTATCGAGGGTGCGGTTGATGTCGTGGCCTCCAACGATGCGCAGACTCTCGCGTTTGAGTTCGAGCAGCGTGTCGTGCGGCATGGTGAATACGCGCGTCAGCAGAGCGGCGAACTGTGTCACATCGCCGGGCTCATAGAGAAAGCCGTTGTCGCCGTCGTGGATCAGATGCGGCAGTGCCATGGCCCGTGCGCCCACGATTGGAAGCCCCGATGCCATCGCCTCCATAGTGGCGATTGATTGCAGTTCAGCCCGTGACGGCATGGCGAAAACTGTCGCGCGCGTGAGTTGCTCTTTCAGATACGACTCGGGGGCATGCCCTGAAAAGTGCACCCTGTGCGCGATTCCGAGCTGAACCGCCAGGCGCTCCAGCGCCGGCTTGAGCTCGCCATCACCGATGATCTCAACCGCAACATCGAGCGCAGGGTCGAGCGCTTTGACGGCACGCAACAACTCATCAATGTGCTTTTCGGCTTCAAGGCGGCCCAGAAAAAGCACGACGTTTTCGGTGCGCGGCGCAAAATCAGGGGTGTAGTGGTCGATGTGCAGCCCACAACTGATCGGATGCACCTCGGTGAGCCCGGCGTAGCGTTCCAGGTAGTCGGCGGCCTTACGGGTGGGGGTCGTGACTGCCTCAGCGAGGCCGAACGTGCGACCGGCGGCCTTCCACACTGCGCGAACGGCGGGTTCGCGCATGGCTCCGACGAACGGGGTGAAGTGCATTCCGTTCTCGGGCATGAAATGGTTCGTGCCAATGACGCGAATGCCACGCTTGACCGCTTGTTTGGCAAGGCCCCGACCCACGACAATGTGCGACTGAAAGTGCACGACATCGGGCTTCACCGCATCCAGAATGCGGGCGGCGTTCTTTTCGATACGCCACGGCAGTGTGTATCGCACCCACGGATGCGGGCGCCAGCGCCATGAGCGCAACCGGTGGACGGTCATCAGCTGGCCTTCATGCATCTCGGCGCGGGTGATGTTCGGTCCAGACTCCGGCCTGGGCCCCACGACGTGCACCTCGTGACCGCGCTCTACCAGCCCGGCGGCAAGCCGCTCGGCGAACTTCGCGGCGCCGTTGACGTCGGGTGCGAACGTGTCGCAGCCGATGAGCACGCGCAGCGGTCGGTCGGGTGAGCCTCCGGTGTGGGGAACATCGGGCACAGTGGGGGTGATCCTTGCTTTGTGATGGTGGGCGCTCCGGAGAAAAAGAGGCGAGCGCACCGAGGACAACAGGAATACCTCATGTTTAGGGTACCGCAGGGCTTGGACGCGCGGGAGGGGTCGTTCTGAGACACGCTCGCGCGCCGGTATTCTGGGCCCATGGCTGCGCTGTTGATCTGCATCACTGGCGAGCCGGTTTTGCACCGTGTTGCCACACCGGTACTGCAGTTCGATGACACCCTGCGTGAACTCGTCTCCAGCATGTTTGCCACCATGGAGGCCGCTCCCGGGGTCGGCCTGGCAGCACCGCAGGTGGGCGTAGATGCGCGAGTGTTCGTGTACGACTACACCGACGACGATGACGTGCAAATGCGCGGTGTCGCCATCAATCCCGAACTGTTGATCGCACCCCTCACGCTGCGCGATGCCAACGACGATGATGACCTCGAGGGGTGCCTCTCTGTGCCGGGCGAACGGTTCGCCCTTCGACGATCAGACCGGGCGTTACTGCGCGCCACTGACCTTGACGGCAAACAGTTCGAGATCGACGCGCACGGATGGCTGGCCCGCATCTTTCAACACGAGTACGACCATCTTGAGGGCGTGCTCTACGTCGACCGGCTGGCGCATCCGCTTGACCGCGCTGCGGCAAAGGCGATCCGTAAGCGATCCTGGGGCTCTGCGGGCAACAGCTGGCTGCCGGGTCGAGACCACCTTGACGATTAGCGAGCACCGCTCGTCGATGATCAGCAAGACACAGCGTTGCTAGCCCCAGCCGCTGACTCCCGCCGCTAACCCCAGCCGAGAGCACGCAGGCCGGCAGCAGTGGCAGCGGCTGCCACGATCACCAGAATGAACGGCACCCGCAGCGCAAAGAGTGCCGCCGCTACCCCGAGGGCTGCAAGCCTCGCATCGACCACGACGCCCTGACCATCCCCCACGGTCTGTACAACCACGAGCGCTGACAGCAGGGCGACAGTGGTGAGCTCAGCGGTACGCGCCGCTCGAGGAGCTTCGAGCACCCTCGGTGGCACCAGGTATCCCAGAACCTTGATACCCAAAACGAGCACAGATGCGAGAAGGATAATCTGCCAGAGCGTCATCGCAGACTCCCCCTCACACGCTCGCGCGGGGCGAACATGTTCGACACCCCGACCACTACGGCGACCAGTGCAGCGATCAGAACCGGAAAACCCTGTGGGAGAACCGGGAGGAGAACGACGGCGACAACGGCAGCTCCGACGGCGACGGCGATGGGTTGCCGGGCCCTGAGGCGGGGCCACACCAGGCCGAGAAAAGCCGCGCCAGCGGCTGCATCCAACCCGAATTGACGCACGTCGCCGAGCAGGTCGCCCAAAATAGCGCCGAGCAGCGTCATCAGGTTCCACCCGACATAAATGATGGCGCCCGTCGCCCAAAACCCCAGGCGTTGCGCACCCAGGCTTGATTGCGCTGTTGCCACTGCGGTTGACTCATCGATCGTGAAGTGACCGGCGAGCAGGCGTTTCGCCCAGCCCGGCCCAATGATGGGCGACACCCGAATCGCGTACAGCCCGTTGCGAAGGCCGAGAAGCGTGGCTCCGGCAATGGCGGCGGGGCCGGCTGCCACCCCGCCAGTGGCCAGCACGCCAATGATTGCGAACTGCGACCCTCCAGAGAACATCACCAGGCTCAGAACGCACGCCTGCCAAATGTCGAGCCCCGACGCGACGGCTAACGCACCGAACGACACCCCGTAGGCCGACACCGCAAGCCCGACAGCCCATGAGGCGCGCCACGCCGAGCGGCGCTCCATCTCGGTGGCCATCAGCAGTTGAGCCTGCAGGAAGCACAGCGCGCGCCGGCCCGAGGCAACGGCGGCGTGCTGAAACAGCTCGCAGGTGCGTGCATCGTGGACGAACGCACTGCGTGCTGGTACACAGGGGTGAGGAGTGTGGCTCCCCGACTTGGACTCGAACCAAGAACCTGCCGGTTAACAGCCGGCTGCTCTGCCAATTGAGCTATCGAGGATCGCTGAAACAGCGCTTTAAACGTAGCAGAACCGAGAAGGGTCATTGCGCGCTCAGTACCCTGCGGCCGGGTCGACAATACCCACGAATCGGGAGTCGCTGAGAAAGGCGTGCACGTTCTCGGTGATGCGGTGCGCAAGCAGCGGCTCCGTCATCTGTGGCGTGTCAGCCGAGTGCGAGGTGATGATGCACCGCGGCTCGCGCCAGAGCGGATGATCCGCATCCAGGGGTTCAGGGCTTGTCACGTCAAGGCCCGCACCCCACAAAAGCTCACCGCGCAGAGCGTCGACCAGGGCATCCTGGTCAATCAACGCACCGCGGGCAATATTGACCAGCACTGCGGTGGCCGGCAGTAACGCCAATTCGGCGGCGCCGATGAGCAGGTGGGTCTCATGCGTCGACGCCGCCGCAAGAATGAGCACGTCGGCCATCGGCAGCACCTCGTGCAGCTGGTCGACTGTCACCGTGCGGTCGGCACCGGGCAACGGCGTGGCCGACCGGCGCACGATCGTGATGCTCACGCGGAAGGGCGCGAGTAAACGGATGATCTCAGTGGCGATACCGCCCGCCCCGACAATGACCACGTGAGCGCCGTAGAGGGAGATTCCGGTGCGACGCTCGGCCCATCGAGCTGCTCTAGCCTTCGGCGCCAATTCACGCAGCGTTGCCTGCACGAGAGTCACGGCGTGCTCAGCGACGGGTTCAGAGTAGGCACCCTTGGCGCTGGTGAACAGGGGCGCGGGGCCGGCGGGCGCATAGTGAGCGAGCAGGTCAGCAAAGGCGTCGACCCCTGCCCAGGGCAATTGCACCCAGGTGATGCCGGGGTGTGTCTGCAGAATGTGAAAAAGTTCGTCAGAGCGTCGATCGCTCAACCACATCAGCCCTCGCGTCTCGGGCCCCAGCGGCACGACATCGCCACCGCCGGCCAGTACTGCGTCGATAAAAAATGCTGACGCATCCGGAAGCAGCGTGATTGCTCCGCCCTCGGGAAGACGCGGGGGGCGTTGCCCCCGACCAGAAAGCGGGTCACGGTGGTGGGGCGCCTGCCGAACAGCAGAAAGCGGGTGAGACCTTCCCCCCGGCACGCTGGCTTCGATCACGGTCACGGCAGTCTTTCGAGGCAGGCGCAGCATGCGTGTCACGCTTGCAAGCGAGACAACTCTGCCAGGCGATGAACATACGGATGTAGGGGGTGAGCAAGAACGTCGTCGACAGTTCCCATCGCTACGATCGTGCCACGGTGCAGCACTGCCAGGCGACTGGCGAGCCGCCGAACCTCGCCAATCTCGCTGCTGACCGCGAACACAGAAAACCCACGGTGCCGCTGCACCTCCGCCAGGTGGCCCAAGATGGTGCCCCGCACCGTAGCGTCAATGCCAGCGGTTGCCTCATCCGCCACTAAAAGTTCCGGTTCGAGCACAAGAGCGCGGGCCAGGGCAACGCGCTGGCGTTGCCCGCGGCTGAGCTCGTGCGGGTACTTCGGAATGGTGGCCAGGCTGAGATGCATCGCATCGATCGCTTCTGCAACGATGCCACCGGCGCGCGCCTGAGAGATACTGCGGTCGCGCTGAAACAGCGGCAACGCAACGTTCTCTCCACAGGTCAAATGCGCATCGAGCGCCGTGCCAGCGTCTTGTGGCACGTAACCGACCCGCAGGGCGAGCTCATCGTCATCCCGTCGCCGCAATCGACGAACGTCGATGCCCAGCACCGCCAGAGCGCCACCGGTGATCTCAGCACCGCGGCGCACACTTTTCGAGGTGTACCCCGCAATCACTCGAGCGAGGGTACTTTTTCCGCTACCCGCATCACCGACAACGGTCAGAGTCTCTCCGGCGGCGATATCAAAATTGAGGCCTGTCACTGCCTCGACAGCGCCAGTACCGTGACTGCACCGGTAAGTCACACTGAGGTCGCGAGCGCACACGGCAGAGTCGATCACCTGAGAAATTCTAGTCTCCGCGAACGCGACGCCGTTCGGCCTCTAGCTCCATCAACTCCTGCTGCAGGGAACGGTGTCGAGTGGGGTCACTGGCTGCGTCGGTGCGCTGCAACGCTCCGAGCAGCTCTGCTTTACGCCGCAGCAGATCGCGTTCAATCAGCGAGGTGGTGACACCGTGGCAGTACTCAGCGGCATGGCCCTCGCGAATCGGCAGGGGCGCAATGGCCAGTTGGGTGACCAGGGCGCTAAACGCGGGCGGCGACTCGTCGGCAACCCGACGCACCCACCCGCTTGAACCGTAGGCCTCAATCGAAACCACGAGTGCGTCGCGCACGGTCGCCAACGCCGGCTGAGAAAAGCTGGTGTTGAGGGCGCGTTGTGCAACCTCGAGGGTGACGTGGTCAGGATGCTGGAGCAGCGCCATCAGCAGCTCGCGCTCCAGGCGCGTCACGGGGTCGTTGGGCAGCTGGGCGATGCCGATGGCGGGCTCTGCTGTCAACGACTCAGGGTCAGTGATTTCACCGGTCGCTGACGCTGAAACTGCTGCTCCTACGACGACTCCGGCTGTTGCGGCGGCAGGGGGCGGCGCGGTTGGGCTTCCAGCCCCCGAGGGTGCGTCAGAGGGGGGCACTGCGCCGGCAGAGGGCGGCGCGGGTGGTCGAAATGCGGAGGGTGGGGATGCCGCAGCTGAAGATGCCGGTGACACCGTTGATCGTGACGGTGTGCCCGTGGCGCGCGAACTCGAAGCTCGCGCGGGCACTCGACGCGCCGCGCGAACCGCCTGGGCGACTTCGGCGGTCTCAACACCGATCCATCCGGCGAGAGTTCGGGTGTATCCGATCGACAGTGATTCGTCGCGAATGCCAGCGACAATAGGCGCCGTCGACCGCATGGCGCCAGTACGCCCCTCAACGGTCTCTAAGTCAAAGAGGTCGAGTTGCCGACGCACCATGAACTCGTACATGGGTTTGCGGCTTTGCACGAGCAACCGCAGTGCGTCATCGCCGCGCTGTAGACGCAAATCGCACGGGTCTAGACCATCGGGTGCAACCGCGACGTAGGTCTGCGCCGCGAAACGCTGTTCGTCAGCAAAGGCGCGGCTGGCCGCCTTCTGGCCAGCCTCATCGGGGTCGAAGGTGAAAATGACCTCACCTAATCCGTGTGAGTCGCGGTTATCAACATCGCCCATCACGCGTCGAATGATGGAGATGTGGTCAGCACCGAAAGCCGTGCCACAGGTGGCGACCGCGGTGGTCACCCCGGCGAGGTGGCAGGCCATTACGTCGGTGTAACCCTCGACAACGACGACCTGCTTGCCCTTCGCAATGTCGCGCTTGGCCAGGTCGAGGCCGTACAGCACCTTCGATTTGCTGTACACGGGAGTTTCGGAGGTATTGAGGTATTTCGGACCCTGATCGGTGTCGAGCAGTTTGCGGGCACCGAAGCCGAGAGTTTGGCCCGTCACGTCTTTAATGGGCCAGATCAGGCGCCCTCGAAAACGGTCGTACGGTTTACGGTCACCTTGGCCTTGCAACCCTGCGGTGAGAATCTCTTCGACGGTGAAGCCGACCGAACGCAGATGATCGCCGAGCGCGTCGTACGAGTTGGGCGCGAAGCCGATCGAAAATCGCTCAGCGGCAACCGCGTCGAAACCTCGTTCGCCGAGAAAACGACGCGCCGGCTCTGCCGCCGTTGTTCCCAGCTGGTCGCGAAAAAACTGTTCAGCGGCAGAGTTTGCCGCCAACAGGCGACTGCGGTTGCCCTGCTCGGGGGCGGCGCCGCCGTCTTCATAGCGCAAGGTGAATCCGATTCGGCCCGCAAGGCGCTCCACCGCCTCTTGGAAGGTGACGTGGTCCATTTTTTGCAGAAAAGTGAACACGTCACCACCCTCGCCACAGCCGAAGCAGTGGTAAAAACCCACCTGGGGGCGCACGTGAAAACTCGGGCTGCGTTCATCGTGAAAAGGGCACAGGCCCTTCATCGAGCCGATGCCCGCATTTTTGAGCGTGACATAGTCACCGACGATGTCACCCAGGTTGGTGCGCGACCTCACCTCGTCAATGTCGCTGCGTCGAATCAGGCCTGCCACATCGCCGATTCTAGGCCCGCGACTCTGAGCGAGCCCATCACGTGACGACGCGCTCGTGCCAGCTCATCGCACTCTGATCGGTGAGGGAGGCGACCTGATCGACAATGACGCGCCGCCGCGCCGCATCGTCGCTGGCGGCCGTGAAGTCGTCGGCGAACGCGCGGTCAAGCTGGGCCGGGCCAGCCACCCACAGTGCGTCAGCTAACTCAATGAGCAGAAAGCGCTGCCGCGTGTAAATGGGCTGGCGAGAATTGGTCGACATCACATTCGCCGCCACGATTCCCTTGAGTACGGCAATCTCGGCGAGAGTGTCTCGAGGTATGACCACGTCGGCGCCGAAGCGTGCCAATGAGCCGAGAGGATACGCGTCACGTGTTGCCTGCACTGCCTCGTGCGCGAAGCGACCGATGAGCGAACTGGTGAGGTTCTTGAGCCGCGCCAGATCACGCCGCGATCCATCCCAGGTTTCCAGCCACGACTCTAAGTGGTCGAGACGATCAAACGCGGCGATCAGCTCATCGTGGCTCAATTCGCCCCCGATCCACTCGAACATGGCATTCACGAGAGCGTCATGATCGACGCGTGCGCTGAGAGCCGGAACGTCAAGGTAGCCGCTGACGATGGCGTCTTCGAAGTCGTGCACGCTGTAGGCGATGTCGTCGCTCAAGTCCATGACCTGAGCCTCAATGCAGCGCACCCGGTCAGGTGCTGTTGCACGCATCCACTGGAACGCGGCCGCGTCGTCATCGTAAAAACCGAATTTGCTGCGCCCGCTCGGGTCAGCGACACCCTGCGATTGTGGCCACGGGTACTTCGTGCTGGCGTCGAGGCTGGCGCGCGTGAGGTTCAGACCGTAGCTCTGCCCGTCAGGTCCGAAGACTTTGGGCTCGATTCGGGTGAGCAGTCGAAGGGTTTGAGCATTGCCCTCAAAGCCGCCAATGTCGGCCGACCACTCGTTCAAAGCGCGCTCACCGTTGTGCCCAAAGGGCGGGTGACCCAGATCGTGAGCAAGACAGGCCGTATCGACGACGTCAGGGTCCAGCCCCAGGCTGGTCGCCAACTCGCGCCCCACCTGCGCCACCTCCAGAGAGTGCGTGAGCCGATTACGCGCAAAATCGAGACCCGCAGTGGGGCTCAAAACCTGCGTTTTAGCCGCCAGACGGCGCAGGGCACTCGAGTGCAGCAGTCGGCCCCGATCACGCGCAAAGTCACTGCGGCGGCCGCTGTGCTCCTCAGGCAGCCAGCGCTCTGCATCGCAACCGCCATAACCCGGCGACACATCGTCGTGCACGCTTAGCCGCCCGAGTTGTGCAGTTCGGCGGCGGCCATCTCAACGCGGCTTGCAGTCGTGAGCTCTCGGCTTTCCAGCCAGCGGTCGGGCAGCGAAGGCTTCTTCGGAGTGCCCGCGCGACCGCGTTGACCCTCGGCCGGGGCTCCGGGGTACGGCTGATCGCGTTCCAACTCGCCGAGCAGATCATCAATCTGCTGCAGGCTCTCCACCGCCGCAAGCTTCGCCCGAAGCTCGCCTCCGACCGGGTAGCCCTTGAAGTACCAGGCGACGTGCTTACGAATATCGCGACACGCGCGATCCTCATCCTCGAAAAAGTCGATCAGCAGCTCAGCGTGCCGCCGAAACGCGTCACCCACCTCACCGAGGCTCGGTTGAATGCGCAGGTGCCGATTCTCGAACGCGGCAGACAAATCGCCAAACAGCCACGGACGACCCAAGCATCCGCGCCCCACCACGATGCCGTCGCAGCCCGACTGCTCCACCATGCGCAGGGCATCTTCAGCAGACCAAATATCGCCGTTACCGAGAACCGGAATACTGGTGATGGCTTCTTTCAGCTTGCCAATGGCATCCCAATCGGCGTTGCCCGAATAAAAATCAGCGGCAGTGCGGGCGTGCAGAGAAACGGCCGCCACTCCGGCGCCCTCCGCGGCCCTCCCAGCCTCGAGATAAGTCAAGTGATCAGCGTCGATACCCTTACGCATTTTCACGGTCACTGGAATATCACCGGCAGCCTTCACCGTCGACTCGACGATGCTGCGAAAGTGCTCCAACTTCCAAGGCAGGGCTGCTCCCCCGCCCTTACGGGTGACCTTGGGCACTGGGCATCCGAAGTTCATGTCGATGTGATCGGCAAGGCCCTCACCGGCCAAAAACGCGGCCGCCTCACCCGCTGTCGTCGGGTCGACGCTGTACAGCTGAATACTGCGCGTCGTCTCGCTCTCATGATGACGAATCAGTCGCAGGCTCTCCGGAGTGCGCTCGACAAGTGCACGGCTGGTGATCATCTCGCTGACGTACAAACCCGCACCGTACTCGCGACACAGCCGACGGAACGCCGTATTCGTAATGCCAGCCATCGGAGCAAGGACAACCGGCACGCTCAGCGCAATGGGACCGATGCTCAGAGCCGTGGGCGCGATGGGGGCGGTGATCGAAGACATGAGAGTTTTATTCTCCCAGGTATGGCCGAGTGTGCGATCACAGCCCAGAGAGTGCGTGTGCCGCCTCGATGATCCGCACGGTTTCCAGCGCGTCCCGCGCATCCACTGGCATAGGAGTGCCATGCCGGATGCTCTCCGCAACCCGCGCGTAAAAGTCTGGATACCCGCCCGGGTCGGTGGGTACAGGCTGCAACGGCTCGTCGCCGTGGTCGACACCGATAACACCCCAGTCAGCTTCAGCAGTGTCGCCGTAGCCCGCACTGCCAGGCCAGCGGCCCACCTTCAAGTCGGGCTCTTGACCGTCGAGGCCGTAGACGCTGTACCCGCTCTCGTCACCAAGCACCCGAAAACGTGGGCCACTCTGCGCGGCAACTCGACTCATCGTCAGGTGGCTGCGCACACCGCTGTCGTGCCGCAGCGAAATGAAGGCGTCATCTTCACTGCCGAGCCCCACGCGTACCGCGCGCAACTCAGCGACCTCAAGAGTTGCCGGCCCAAACAACGTCAAAGCCTGGTCAATGAGATGGCTGCCCAAATCGAAAAGGATTCCACCGCCCTGCGCCGGGCTGATCTGGCCCTGCCACTGATCACGCTTCGGAGCGCCGAAGCGCTCAAAAGTCGACTCAAAGCGATGCACGGTGCCCAGCACGCCACTCTCCACCAGACGGGTGACCGTGCGAAAGTCGCCGTCAAAACGCCGGTTCTGAAACACCGTGAGCGGGCGCTGTGCGGCATCGGCTGCGGCAATGATGGCCTCAGCGTCTGCCACGCTCGGAGCAAAAGGCTTGTCAATCACGACTGCAGCCCCAGCCTCAAGTGCGGCGAGAGCCTGCTCGCGATGCGCGTTGGGCGGAGACGCCACAACCACTAGGTCGAGGTCGCCGGCGGCCGCGCGCGCAAGTAGGGCATCCGTCGACATGATCTCGGCGGCAGGATGCGCCTCTCTCGCCTGCGCCGCTCTGACCACATCGCTCGTCGCGATGGCCGTGAGCGCAAACGCTGGGTTGGTCGCAATAAACGGGGCGTGAAAAACCCGACCGGCCAATCCGAAGCCGATAATGCCCACTCTGATCGGTGCCGTGTTCGTCATGCGCCCAGCCTAGGTCGCGGGGTGGGTTAGCCCGTCAGTCGCCGCTGTTGGTTGGGCCGTTAGTCGCTCTGTCGGTCGCGCTCTGGGTTGCGCTCTGGGTTGCGCTCTGGGTTGCGCTCTGGGTTGCGCTCTGGGTTGCGCTGAGGTCAGGGATCAGGCAGGCGTCACCCTCGCATGCCTCAGCGGCAGGGTCGCCGAGCATGGCGAACGACTTCGGTGCAGCATCCATCATCATGAAGACTGCTCAGTGCTGGTCGACTCAGTGCTGGTCGACTCAGTGGAGGTCGACTCAGCGGAAGTCGAATCAGCGGGCGTCGCATCGCGCTCAGCGGCCGCCTGCTGTAGCGC
>Ga0306872_100560_pt1 | contig 14068 bp, 8 predicted proteins | sample AntRauMeHopE1498_FD_190455 | JGI IMG/M metagenome (GOLD analysis project Ga0306872, IMG submission 190455) | Saline lake microbial communities from Rauer Islands, Antarctica - Metagenome Hop E1 #498 (v2) (version 2) | ecosystem: Environmental > Aquatic > Non-marine Saline and Alkaline > Saline ...
GGCCAGAAAGACCTTCTCCGTTAAAGAGTACATTTGAGAAATCAAAGTATCCGACAGATTCGCTCCATGCGAAGCCAGAGAGTGTTCCGTCTGAGTTTGTGACACCGTCAAGAACGAGCCATCCCGTGTTGTCGTTGTATGCGTATCCAATGAGTGCACCCTCTTCGAGGGTTGCATTTTGGAAATCGAACCATCCGACAGATTCGCTCCATGCGTAGCCTGACATGTTTGCTGCAAATGCAGGAGTTGCAATGAAGAGGAATGCGAAGGATAGAATTGTTGTTATTAAAGTTTTTTTCATTTAAAGGTGTGTTGTTATACGGTTAAAGAGTATGGATGAAGTATACCATGTGATGTGGGGGGGGTTGGGAGGAGTGTGTGGGGAAAAGTATTTATTTGAGGGGTTGGGCTGGGGTTTTTAAATTGCGAGAAAATACAAAAGCGCCCGAAGGGCGCTTTTGTATTTTCGTACTTTCGTACTTTCCTCTACTATTTTAAAACTAGTATTCCTCTGGCTGATTTGCCATCAATTCTTCTCGATCAAGTCGATCAACTTCAAGTGCTCGTGCTTGTTTCTTTGATCCTTCGAACCCTGTTCCAGCTGGAATCAGTCGTCCAAGAATAACGTTTTCTTTGAGACCTCGCAGAGTTTCTTTTGCTCCTCGAGTTGAAGCTCCAATCAATACCTTTGTAGTATGTTGGAATGAAGCTGCTGAAAGGAATGACTGTCGCGTAAGTGATACTTCTGTAATACCCATAATCACCGTCTCTCCCACAGCTTCTTGTACCTTTTGCTCTTTGGCTTTATTGTTCACGATTTGTAGATGAGATGTATCTACTACTTCACCAACATTGAGTGGAGTATCTCCTCCATCTGTAATCTTGATTCGTGAGAACATTTGTCGCACAATCACCTCAATATGTTTTCGAGATACGGATGCTCCTTGCATTTCGTAGATCTTGTTTACTTGAGAAATAATATAATCTTGTGCTTTTTCTTTTCCTGCAAACTTGAATAGCTCGGAAATATCAACAGATCCGTCAGTAAGTAAATCTCCCTTCTTTACTTCATCACCCACCTTCACAAGAGCAACTCGAATCGGTGCAAACACATATTCGATTACTTTCTTTGCCTTTTCATCACCCTTTGGAGAAAGAACAATTCGCTTGTCTTTTCCAACCATATCTACTTGAGATACAATGGCGTCGATTCGAGCAATAACCGCTGGAGTCTTTGGCTTTCGTCGCTCAAACACCTCTTCAACTCGCGGGAGACCAGCGGTGATGTCACCTCCTGCAGAGGCTACACCTCCGGCATGGAACGTACGCATTGTGAGCTGTGTTCCGGGCTCTCCAATCGCCTGCGCTGCTACTGTACCCACTGCTTCTCCAAGGTCAACGAGTTCGTCTTTTCCAAGATCGATTCCGTAACACTGTGCACAAACTCCGTATGGAGTCTCACATGTCATCGGTGATCGCACCTCAACTTCTGTGATTCCAGACTCTTCAATGAGTGCTGAATCCTTCTTGTTAAGTGCATGTCCTTTCTTGAAAATAACTTTTCCTGCTTCGTCTTTGATATCTTGCGCAATCACTCGTCCTCGGATTTTCTTTCCAAGAGATACGATGATTCCAGAATCTCCATCAGACTTAATGGTTACTGATTTTTTGGTTCCACAATCGTGCTCTGTGACAATCACGTCCTGCGCAACATCAAAGAGTCGTCGTGTAAGGTAACCCGCTTTCGCAGTGTTCAAAGCGGTGTCAGTAAGTCCCTTTCGAGAACCGTATGTTGTCGTAAAATACTCAATTGGTGTAAGTCCAGATTTTCCTGAAGAAATCACAGGGTACTCAATTGTTTCTCCAGAAGAGTTTACAATGAGACCTTTCATACCCGCCATGTTTGTGATTTGAGAATATGATCCTCGAGCACCAGATTTTACCATATCGCTCACCGACCCATTAGGATCAAGTGTTGCAGGAATAGTCTTTTCAACCTCATTTTTTGCTCCGTGCCACACCTCTGTTACCATTCGAAGTTTTTCTGGTGCAGAAAGAAGCCCATCGTTAAATTGATTATAAATTTCTTTTACCTTTGCAGTTGCTCGTCCAATAATTTCATCTTTTCCTTCTGGCTCTTGAATATCGTCAATTCCCCATGTAATTCCAGACTTTGTTGCATACTTAAATCCAAAGTCCTTAATCTTATCAAGAATTGGAGCAACAGAATCAAGTCCATGAATATCTGTCATATCATCAACAATTTTTTGCATCTTTGTGTTATCAACATCTTCGTTGACATACGGATAGTCATCCGGAAGCATTTCATTAAAGAAAAGTCGTCCAGCAGTTGTCTCAATAGGCTCTTCATAAAATGGAGCATATTTTGAACCCAGCTTTCCTTTCACTTTAATAGGTGCTCGCAGATCAATAATATCGAAGTCTACTGCTGTCATCGCAGAGTTTGGTCCTGGGAACATTGATCCTTCTCCTTTAGATCCCTTAATCATTTTTGTTACCCAATATACTCCGAGAAGGATATCGAGTTTTGCGGAAACAACAGGATCTCCTGATCCAGGCTTTAAGATGTTTTTATCAGATGCCATGATTTCACGAGCTTCATATTGCGAAACTGCTGAAAGTGGAACATGGACCGCCATTTGGTCACCATCGAAGTCGGCGTTAAACGCAGTACATACGAGTGGATGAACCTGAATTGCATTACCTTCAATAAGGATAGGCATGAATGCTTGGATTCCAAGTCGGTGAAGCGTAGGTGCTCGGTTAAGGAGTACGTACTTTCCTTCAATTACTTCTTCGAGCACTTCCCACACTTCCGGGAGTGCTTCTTCGATAAGTTTTCCAGCTCCTCGTATGTTGAATGCAAGTTCTCGCTCAAGAAGTCCTGCGATTACAAATGGCTTAAAGAGCTCAAGTGCCAAATGTTTTGGAAGACCACATTGATTCAGCGCAAGAGTAGGACCCACAACAATCACAGATCGTCCAGAGTAGTCCACTCGCTTACCAAGAAGGTTTTGTCGGAAAATTCCACGCTTACCCTTCAAGTTATCAGAAAGTGATTTCAGTGGTCGCTTTTGAGCCTGAGTTACTCCAGCAAGAGCTTGGTTTCCATGTCTCATTGAGTTATCAATAAGAGCATCGACTGCTTCTTGCAGAATTCTCTTTTCGTTTCGAAGAATTACATCTGGTGCATTAATCGCAATCAATTTCTTGAGTCGATTATTTCGGTTAATTACACGTCGATACAAGTCATTGAGATCTGACGTAGCGTGACGTCCACCATCAAGTGCAACCATCGGTCGAAGTGCTGGCGGAATCACAGGGATTCGCGTCATAAACATCCATTCAGGTCGTACACCCGCCTTGCTCATCGCAGTCAAAAGATTAAGTCGCTTTTGCAATTTTTCTTTTACTGGTCCCGTTGCTGTTTCAAGGTCTTTTGTAATTTGTTCAATGTTTTTTACAAAATCAATTTTCTTAAGAATGTCAAAGATTGCTTCGGCTCCAATTTTTGCTGAGAAAAGTGAACCATATTTTAGTGAGAACTTATGATATTCAATTTCGTCAAACACGCGTCCTGCCTGAATACTTTCAATTTCTTTTTTAGTAACTACTAAAAGATCCTTGAGTGCATCTTTTGTTTTTTCATCATTTGAAGTTTTTGATTTTGCTTTAAACTCAGAGTCGAGGTCTTTGAGAAATCGCTCTCGCTCGGTCTCATCTACTTCTGTAACAAGATATCCCGCAAAGTACACAACCTTCTCAAGACTCGCTGTTGTCATACCAAGGATAAGTCCAACTCGAGATGGCATACTTCGTAGGAACCAAACATGCGAAACTGGTGAAGCAAGTTCAATATGACCCATTCGCTCTCGGCGAACAATTGAACGTGTTATTTCAACTCCACATTTTTCACAAATAATACCTTTGTATCGAGGACCTTTGTATTTTCCACAGTAACATTCATAGTCTTTTTCTGGACCGAAAATTCGCTCGTCAAACAGACCGTTTTTCTCACTCCGCTGTGTTCGATAGTTCATTGTTTCAGGCTTTGTCACTTCACCAGATGACCAATCAAGAATTACCTCAGGAGAAGCAATCTTAATCGTCAATTCGTCGAAGTCTTTATGCACTGTTTTTGTATATTTATTTTCCATATGCTATTTATTATCTTCGTTAGATCCTGTCGCTTCTACTTCGACTTCCTTATAATCGAGTGAAATGTCCAACCCGAGCCCTCGCATATTATGCAGAAGAACATTGAATGCAGCTGGTCGACTATTATGTTCAATTGGCTTTTTCTTTACAATAGAATCAAATGCTGCTGAACGTCCGAGAATGTCGTCAGATTTTATGGTAAGCACTTCTCGTAGAGTATGAGCTGCACCATGACCAAGGAGCGCCCACACTTCCATTTCTCCAAATCGTTGACCTCCGTTTTGTGCCTTACCTCCAAGTGGTTGTTGCGTAATAAGAGAGTATGGTCCGATTGATCGCATGTGAATCTTATCTTCTACCATATGGTGAAGCTTGAGAATATACATATATCCAATAGCAATATCTTGATCGAACTTCTCTCCAGTTCGTCCATCAGATAATGGAACTTTTCCTGATTCTGGGAATCCCGCCGCTACAAGCTCTTGTTTGATTTCAATATCGGTTGGACATGCAAATGCTGGTGCCATTGCCTGATATCCAAGTGTATGTGCTGCAAGACCGAGGTGGAGCTCAAGGATTTGTCCAAGGTTCATACGAGATGGCACTCCAAGCGGAGTAAGAATCACATCAACAGGTGATCCGTCTGCCATATATGGCATATCTTCTTCTGGAAGTATTCGTGAAATAACACCCTTGTTACCATGTCGCCCCGCAAGCTTATCTCCTACTGAGACATTTCGCATTTGCGCAATTTCAATATGGATTCGCTTGATAATTCCAGACTCTAGTTTATCTCCATTCTCTCGTGAGAAGATCTTTATACCAATAACTCTTCCTCGCTTTCCGCCCTCAACGCGCTTTGATGTATCTTTGACATCTCGTGCCTTATCTCCGAAAATAGATCGGAGAAGTCGCTCCTCTGGAGTCAGCTGTGTTTCTCCTTTTGGAGTAATTTTACCAACAAGAATATCTCCTGATCGAACTTCTGCTCCAACTCGTACAATTCCGCCCTCATCAAGGTTTCGGAGCTTTGTTTCACTTACGTTTGGGATATCATATGTTGTTTCTTCTGCACCAAGCTTTGTATCGCGTACACTTACCACAACTTCTTCAACGTGAATATTTGTGAACTTTGCATCCTTTACTACGCGTTCTGAAATAATAATCGCATCTTCGTAGTTTGCTCCAGACCAAGACATGAATGCAACGAGCATGTTTTGCCCAAGTGCGATTTGTCCATTATCTGTTGAAGAAACATCAGCAAGTAAATCATTTTTCTTTACTTTTTGCCCAACTGAAACAACAGGTCGTTGTGTAAACGATGTAAAATTGTTTGTTCTTTCAAATGTAATAAGTGGATATTCTTTTTTCTTGTTTTTTTCATCAACAAGCGTAATTGAGTTTCCGTCTACTTTTTCAACTGTTCCTGCATCTTCTGCTCGAACCAGTCGTTTTGAGTGAATAAGTGCTTCACCCTCAAGACCAGTTGCAACAAGTGGTGCCTCTGTGATAACACACGGGACTGCTTGCTTTTGCATGTTCGATGCCATAAGTGCTCGGTTGGCTTCATCATTGTTCAAAAACGGAATCATTGATGTTCCGATTGAGAATGCTTGATTCGGCACAACATCAACAAAGTGAATATCGTTAGCATTAATGATTTCTGGCTTACCGCCCGATCGAGCGTCAACGTCTTTATTTATAAATTCTCCCTTATCATCCACTGGGTTAGCAGCATGTGCAATATTATACTTTTCTTCTTCAAGAGCGTTAAGGTACACAATTTCATTTGTCACCTTACCTTTTGTTACTTTGAAGTAGGGAGACTCGATCATTCCAAAACGGTTTGTCCGAGCATATCCAGTAAATCGCAATATGAGACCAATGTTTGGACCTTCAGGTGTTTGAATTGGACATACTCGTCCGTAATGAGAAGGGTGTACATCTCGTACTTCAAGACCCGCTCGTTCTCGCGTTAGTCCTCCTGGACCAAGAGCTGAAATCGTTCGAAGGTGCTCAAGCTCGGCCAAGATGTTTTCTTGTTGCATGAATGCTGAGAGTTGGTTTGTTGTAAAGAATTCTTTAATTCGGGCTTGCAGTGGTCGAGGTGAAATAAAGTTCACTGGAAGTGAAGTATCGGTTTCAATTGTCGACATACGATTCTGAATATTTCTTTTCATCTGAGAAAGTCCGGTTCGAATCTTCTGCTGAAGCATTTCACCCATAAATCGTACTCGCCGAGAACCAAGATGATCGATATCATCTGGTTGTGCCCCAGGAGTGTTATTAAGGTTTGCTACATTAGCAATAATAATGCTCATGTCGTTTAGTGAGATTGCACGCTCAGCATCTAGCGTTGCATCTTCTGTTGAAAGTCCAAAACGATTATTGAACTTGTATCGTCCGACACGAGAGAGGTCGTATCGTTCTTCGCTGAAAATAGAGCCAACAAAATCCTTTGCATTATCAATCGTCGCAAGGTCACCATCCCGCAGTCGCTTATAGACATCAAGGTATGCATCATCCTGAGTTTCTACAGTGTCCTTTTCTAATGTCTTTTTGATTGAATTTGTCGCAAATTCATTGTCCTTTACAAGCGCAAGAATTTCGGTGTTTGTTGAAGCTCCCATTGCTCGAAGGAATGTTGTAATTGGAAACTTTCGATTCTTATCGATTCGAATATACATAATATCTTCGTGATCTGTTTCAATCTCAATCCATGTACCTCGACTTGGAATTATCTTTGCTCCAAAATATTCTCGTCCTCGAACTGTGTTTGTGTTGAAGAGAACTCCAAATGATCGTGCGAGTTGCGGAACCATAACTCGCTCAACTCCATTAATAATGAAAGTACCGTTTGTGGTCATCATTGGAAAATCAGCAAGGAAAATTTCTTGCTCTTTTACTGAGTTCACAGTCTTATTTGTCAGTCGAGCTGTAATCTTAAGTGGTGCTTCGAATGTAAGATTATGAAACTTTGCGTGTTGCATTGTGTACTTTGGCTCTTCCATCTTAAAATCGAGAAATTCTAGTTGGAATTTCTTTTCAGAAAAGTCTTTGATTGTTGCGAACTCGGCGAAAACCTCTTTGAGCCCTGTTGTGAGTAGCCATTGGAATGCACCAAGCTGACCTTCAATAAGGTTTGGCATTTCCATCTTAGGTGCTCTGTACTTTGAGAAGTATTTTTGCTTCCAATATCCTGGAGTCGTATTGTGCTCTTTAATCATCAGGTCTTTCATAGTATAAAATTTATGCGGTGTTCCTACACGAAAAACAGCCTCTCCATAAGGAAAAGGCGTTTATCTCTATTCTTTTTTGTTAGCTCTCTCCAACAAATTTGAATAGTAATGCAAGGTTTAATAAGGTTTCTTTCTGTCAGGCCGGTACTCAATCGTTAAAGCCATTATAAAGAAAAGTTAAAATAAAGCAAGGGGGCTAATTATAGCCCATTATCACCTCACAAATACTGCGCAAAATTATTAGAATCCTATCTTTCTCCACTTTTCAATCTCCGCATGGTTTCCTCCTACAAGCACCTCGGGCACTGAATATTTTTTCTTTTTGTAAGTAAATGTCTCTGGTCGAGTATAGACATTTGGACTCGCATTTCGATGCACCTCGTTTGATTCAATCTTTCCAAGTACACCTGGTATATATCGTGCGATTGCATCAATCATTATCATTGCTGGTAGTTCCCCGCCAGTAAGCACAAAGTTTCCAATGGACACATCTTCCATATCAAAAACCTCCTTGATACGAGCATCGACTCCTTCGTAGCGTCCACAGATAAAGATTACATCTGTATATTTTTTTGATGTAGCAAGATTGTCAGCATACTCTGCATCAAACATAGTTCCGGTCGGTGAAAAGAAAATAATCTTTACTTTTTTCTTGCGGCCTTTTGCTTTTTCGATTGCCTTAATAACAGGCTCTGCTTGCATCACCATTCCTGGACCTCCACCGTATGGCTTATCGTCAACCTGTTTGTGCTTTTGTAATGTAAAATGACGCGGATTGTAAAAATCAACGGATATTTTTGACTCCTTGATAGCACGCCCGATAATTGAACTTTTCATATACGAATCAAAGGATTCGGGAAAAAGTGAAATTATGTGAAATTTCATAATGCGAGTATAGCCTGATTGACAGTCTAAATCAATGTGGTATTTTAACTTTAGTATGAGAACAAAAACAGAGATGGCTTTGATTCAAAACCCGAAGCTGAAAATTAATCACCCTTTCATTTTTCTAGATCGGTTTGTTGATCCAGGCGGAAAAGGAAATACCACATTCTTGGTGTGGAGAAAAACAATCAGCGCGGTCGGCAGTGCCTACCTAGAACCAATTAGTAGCAAGTGGTTTGAAGCTTTCGACGAAAGGGTCATGAATGGGTCGCTCAAGAGTGGGCAAATGATTCAGATTTGCAAAAATATGATGAATGAGTTTCACGAAGATTCATTGGTGCTTGATTATAAAAAAACTCTAGCAGAAACAGGTAAGGAATCAGATATCTGCCTTATGATGGGACCAGTATTTGAAAGCCTTCCCGAAACGAGACGAGATAGGCGTCGACGCGGCTCAGGAAATCATCATCCGAAAGGTTTCCGGATGGGATTCTCAGGAGATGAGGAAGAAAGCCCTTAGATATAACACCTTCGGGTGTTTTTTTATATCTCAATATCTATGTCAAAGCAAAAGCCGCCCGAAGGGCGGCTTTTGCACACTACATCTAACTAGTGTACCTCTATAATACTACTCCATCTTCAAATCATCAATCGCGTCATCCACAGATTGTGCATCTGATGATCCTCCATCTGGTTCGTTAATTTTAAGATTAACGCGAGCATTGTTTTTCATTCCAACGATTCGCAAAAGAGTTCTGATTGCCTTTGCTGTATTTCCTTGTCGTCCAATAATCTTTCCCATATCATCTGGACTTACTTCCAATGTAAGAAGTACTCCCATTTCGTCTACTTCGCGAGTAATCTTAACTCCGTCCGGATTATCAACAAGCGCTTTGACTGTTGTATCGAGAAATTGATAGTCTAATTCTTGCATAGTGTTTCTGTTATTACTTTCAAAGCAGTATGCAAAGGGCTTACTGCTTTTCCTATTGTATCGTGCACACGATAACAACGCAACAAAAAAGCTGTACTTTTGTGTACAACTTTTATGCTAAAACTTTCTTACAAATATTTTATGAAAAATTTTTGAAACTACTCAGCTGGCTTTTCTTCAACTGCTGGAGTTTCTTCAACTGCTGGCTTTTCTTCAACTGCTGGAGTTTCTTCAACTGCTGGAGTCGCCTCTTCTACAACAAATTCCTTTACGGGAGCTGTTTTCTTTGGAAGTGCATTTTTCTTCCGACCTTCTACAACACCTTGATCAACAAGTACGTTATACACAGTATCAGAAACCTGAGCACCATTTGCAATCCAGTATTTAATCCGGTCTGCCTTGATAATTGCTCGCTCTTTTTGTCGAGCGTCATATGAACCAAGAATTTCTTGGAAGTTTCCACTTTTTGGACCATTTTTTGAATCAGTAAGTACGACACGAAATGTTGGTTCGTGTTTTCGTCCTGTTCGTTGTAATCGAATTGCTAACATGAGGAGAAGTGTAGCAGAAGTTTTTGAGTGAGTCAAATAAGGAGTATTAGTAAAAGTAATTAAAAAAGCCACCGAAGTGACTTTGTGTGCAAATATCTCGGAGGGAGAGGTTATGCCATCCCAAAAACGATTTTTTTTACTTTCTGATGAGTATCGGCCCTTTCCCTCTTTTGAGTCGGGCTCTCTGCTGCGGAAAAGGTGTGCCGCCACTCCTTGATGACCACTGAATTTTTGAAGCGCCCTTTCGACTTCCTGAATTCATCTACCGGCAAACCCAATTCCTTTCCACAATCATTGAGTAATTGCGGATTCACAGACACAACAAAGTGTCCAAGAACTGTGCCTAGGGCACTAGTAGGATCTCCATCGGTGTTTGCTGAGCGAATGAACGCACCAAGCATGTCTTGAATACTTTTCCACGCCGTACCTTTTCCATCAATAGTTACCTGAGTGTCTTCGACAGACACATCAAAGCGATCCCTAATACTGACTGTTGCGACAATTGCATCTGTTGCATCTGTTGCATCTGTTGCATCTGTTGCATCTATTATTTTTTGTTGTTCTGACATACCAGTCAATACAATGCCATATTTAAATATTTTGTCAAACATAATTGGCTTACTCACGATTTGCGTGTATTATTGTAGCAATGCATATATACAACCCCCAAGGACGTAATTCTCGTTCATACAATAATAATTATAAAGGAAATAATCATAATCGACCTCCACATGAGCGAAAGCAACAACCTCGATTCGAACCATTGCGGTTTGATGCACAGATAAGACTTTCAGGAAGTGCAGTCGGATTTGCTGATCACCCTACTCAAAAAGGAGTGTCTGTTCGTATTCATAGCGAAGACCTGAACGGAGCCTTTAATAAGGATACTGTTGTTATTGAAACTATTGGAAAAAAGTTTAAAGATGATGAACTTGGAAAAGTTGTAAAAATCGTGGAGAGATTTAAAAAACAATATGTAGGTGAACTCGATACTGCAGTAAAAGGTGAATTTGCATACATTCTTCCTGATGACAAAAAGATGTATAAAGATATCAAGGTTCTTAATCCAGAAAAAGGACTGCACGGTAACAAAGTTGTAGTAAAAATTAACAGTTGGCCGCACGGCGCATCCCCTCAAGGTGAAATTATCAAAGACCTCGGAAGTAAAGGAACTCACGAAACAGAAATTCAATCAGCGCTCTACGAGCAAGGGTTTGATTCGCACTTCCCTGCCGGCATCGAAGAAGAAGCACAGAAAATCAAGGACCGAAGTCCAGAGGACTTCAAGCGCGAAGAAACAAATCGTCGTGACTACCGAGGAAACTTTACATGTACCATTGACCCAGCTGATGCAAAGGACTTTGATGATGCACTTTCAATCTTCCCCAAAGATAATGGCAAATTTGAAGTCGGAATTCATATCGCCGACGTGTCTCACTTTGTCACCCCAGGAACTGATATTGATAAAGAAGCCTTCGAAAGATCATTTTCTGTATACATGGTAGATCGGACAATACCTATGCTTCCCGAGGTCCTCTCGAACAATCTTTGTTCACTCATGCCAGAAGAAGATCGACTTGCATTCTCTGCAATATTTGAAATGGACATGGAGGGAAATGTCAGCGATCGATGGTTTGGAAAAACAATCATCAAATCAGACAAACGATTTGCATATGAAGACGCTCAGGCAGTTCTCAATGGGGAGCAAGAGAGTCCATATAAGGAGCAACTCGAGCAACTACGAACAATTTCAAAAGAGCTTGAAAAAGAAAAGCGGGCTGCGGGCGCAATTAGTTTCGATAGCGATGAATTCAAGTTTGAACTCGACGATAATGGTGTACCAATTCGAGTGTACAAAAAAGAGCGACTTGATACTCACCACCTCGTAGAAGAATTTATGCTTCTCGCAAACCGAGAGGTTGCGCAACACATGTCTCAGTGGGACGAAAAGCAAAAGAAAAAAGAAAAAGGTCTTATGTATCGAGTACATGGTGAACCAGATCATGATCGACTCGCATCACTTCAGGAGTTTTTAAAGATTATGAAATATGATTTGCAACTCAACGAAGACGGAGGAATCAATCCAAAAGAACTAAACCGAATTATCGCACAAGCGAAAGGAACTCCCGAAGAGGAACTTATCAACACAACAGCAGTACGAACAATGCAAAAGGCAATATATAGCATACTTGATGATGGGCACTTTGGACTTGCGTTTGACAGCTATACCCACTTTACATCTCCAATTCGGCGATATCCCGACCTTCTTGTGCACCGAATCATGCAAGCAATCGTAACTAACGAAGGAATTAGTGATGATAAGGTTGAATACTTTAAAAAAGCAGCAACTCACGCAAGCGACCAAGAAGTTGCGGCTTCAGAAGCTGAGCGAAATTCTATCAAATTCAAACAAGCTGAGTTCATGTCAGCACACGTTGGTGAAGAATTTGACGGTGTCATCTCAGGAGTAACCGACTGGGGACTCTACGTGAAGCTGAGCGAAACTGGAGCAGAAGGAATGATCAAGGCAGATTCACTCAAGGGCGACTTCTTTCTTTATGAAGAAAAGCGTTATCGATACATTGGTGAAAAAACTAAGAAAATCTATATGCTTGGAGACGTAGTGCATATCAAGGTTGTGAGCGTCAACATTGAAGAACGAAATATTGATTTTGAGGTTGCAAAGGAGAAGTAATTTGCCTAATTAAATATGAAATAAAAATACCACCGAAATTAATCGGTGGTTTTTTGTGACAGTCATTTACTCCGCCGTTTACTCCGTCGTTTATTTTGCTACCTTCACCGCATCGTCGAACTTAATAGAAAGCACTGATGATGCGCCTTGTGAGCCCATGGTGACGCCGTAGAGCACTCCGGCACGAGACATTGTCTCTCTGTTGTGAGTTATTAAAATAAGTTGTGATTGCTTTGCGAGGTTTTCTATCATATCGCCGTACTTTCGTGAGTTTGCTTCGTCGAGCGCTGCGTCTGTCTCATCGAGAATAATAAAAGGTGGCGGGTTTACTGATGACATCGCAAAAAGAAGTGCGATTGATGTCAGCGCTCGTTCACCACCTGAGAGCATCATGAGATCACGGATTTTCTTGCGAGGAAGATTCACTGCGATTTCAATTCCCTCTTTCGTTTCAATTTCTCCCTCTTCATTTTCGCTCGACTCTTCGGTCAGCATGAGCGATGCTTCGCCTCCTCCAAACATCAGTGTGAAATACTCACTAAAAGCTTTGGTGATTTTTGTAATACCGAGCGCGAATTCTTTTTGCAAAGAAACTTGTAGTTCGTCTATAAGGGCTCGAACATCTGATGCGGCTTTTTGAAGGTCTTCAATCTCGGTTACCAAAAAAACCTCACGCTCCGCAAGCTCCGCGTGCTCCTTCACAATATCAGCTCCTCCCGTCATTCCGAGTTCTTCGTATTTTATCTTTTTCTTTTCAAGATCTCGTTTGCGTACATGTTGCACACCACGATCCTCAGCGAGTACTGTCTCATTTGAAATTTCTTTACTTGAATAGTGCGTCGCAATATGACCAAGGAGCGCAGATGCCTCATCAAGTTCTACGCGAAAATCTTCTTCGTCTCGCTGAAGCACCAAAAATGAGTGGTGAATTTCTTCGAGCTTCTTTTGAGCTTGATACAGCTTTGCCTCCTCATCGCGAAGCGATCGCTCAGCTTCAATAAGCGCGCCTCTTTTTTCTTGCATTAATTGCTCTTCAGTTCTTTTTTGATCGCTCAAATCGAAAATTCCCTGAGCTATTTCGGTCAGCTTTACGTCGAGTATAGCTTTTTTTTGTTCGATCTCTTTGAGAGTCGCGCCAATCTCTTCTCTTTGGACAGCCATCATATCAACTTGTTCAGCGTCAGAATACTCTTCTTTCTCTTCTTTTAAATACTCATATGAAGTGACAAAGTCATTCCATTCTCGTTCAATACCTTGCGCAATATCAGCAACACTTTGCCCTTCTTTAGCATTTTTAATAGAATCAATCCAAATCATCATTTTTTCCTTGAGTATTGAAAGTCTAATACGAACATCTTCGATTTTTGTATCCTGCACATTTCCTTGTGCGTTATTTTGTGCAACCTGTCTTGGTTGCAGTTTTTCAAGCATTGTCACAAGCGAACGCATCTCGCCTTCAAGCTGACCGAGTGATCGATATACATCTTGTTGTTCTTGTCGCTTTTCAGCAAGTGAACGCTCGATTGATTCGAGTTCTGGAGAAACAGCTTCACCAGATTCTTCTTTTTGTACCGACTCTTCAAGT
>Ga0306872_100563_pt1 | contig 14056 bp, 12 predicted proteins | sample AntRauMeHopE1498_FD_190455 | JGI IMG/M metagenome (GOLD analysis project Ga0306872, IMG submission 190455) | Saline lake microbial communities from Rauer Islands, Antarctica - Metagenome Hop E1 #498 (v2) (version 2) | ecosystem: Environmental > Aquatic > Non-marine Saline and Alkaline > Saline ...
TGCGACATCAGGTACTGTAAATACAGGTGGTGGCGGTGGTGGTACGAGAAATGGCAACTCCGGGGCTGGCGGCTCAGGGGTGGTCGCTATTAGATATGTGACAGGAACTCTCTCCGCTACCGGTGGAATCATCTCTTTCAGCGGACAACACACCATACATAGGTTCACGGGGAGCGGTACTTTCAACGTTACGTCAATTCCGTAACCAATACTATTCCCCACCGATGCTGCAATCAGCGCGCCTGGCTGGTTCCGGAGCCCAGATGTCGTTATGTGCAACTGCCGAACTCAGGCTACTATAATCGGCTCGCCCTCGAGCGGTCCCCTTCTTTAGCCACTAGCCAGCCAGCCATTTTTTCGTTATAATCATTTGGTATGTCAACGTCGCCTCGACTTTCCAAAAAAAGCCAGACGACGAGCCGGCACCTCTCGGCGCCGATGATTCTCGTTGTGACCGCTCTCGACACCACCTGGAGGGCTTTTTTGCCGACACTCGGTGGAACATTTGCTGGTATTGGCCTCGATCGCCTTTTAGGCACCAGTCCGTGGGCATTGATGATTTGTTTGCTAGCAGGAACTGTTCTGAGCGTTATTCTTGTCGCCCGACAGCTGAGGTCGGTCAGAAAGTAATATGTACTTCGCTGCCACTGAACTAAAAATTTCTATTGCCACCCAAGAGCTGTTTTCGGTGTTTGGCATCCCTATTACGAATTCGATGGTAACTGGTTTGGTTGGGGTGATTATTACGCTTTCAGTGCTTTTTTACGTATCAGGCCGAGTCAAGCGCGGTAAATATAACCGCTTTGTTGGGCTAATCCAGTGGGTGTTCGAGGGGCTACTGAAGGTAGTCGATGCCATTATTCCTGATAAACAGCTGGGGCGAAAAATAGCTCCGCTTGCTATCACGATTTTCTTTATTGTCCTGTTTAATTTTTGGATGAAGATTATACCGGGGCTCGAATCAGTTTTCATCAATGGCATCCCACTCATCCGCACACTAACTTCTGACCTCAACTTTACGCTTGCACTTGCCTTGATTACGATTGTGACAGTTCAAGTCTATGCCATACGCCACCTCGGTGTTTTTGGGAATGCCGGCCGGTACTTCCGTAATCCATTCAAGGATCCCATAGGTGCATTTGAAGGAATCTTGGAGCTAGTTGGTGAGGCCTCAAGAGCCTCAGCGCTCGCGCTTCGTTTGTTCGGTAACGCTTTCGCAGGTGAAGTGTTGCTAATTATTATCGCTTTTCTTACCAGTTTGGCGGCCGCAATAGTCCTTCCAGCATTCATGGTGTTCGAATTATTCATCGGATTTATTCAAGCTTACGTCTTCTTTGTCCTGACACTCATCTTTACTGCATTGGCCGTTTCACACGGCCCTTCCCACGATCATTCTGCCGAGTCTAAGCCCCGCAAAGTCGACCGCAGGGTCGCGCGGGCGGAACCGTCGCGATGAATGATATAATAAACCAAGAAATCAAGAAAGTATAAAGGAGAAATAATGGACGCACTCGCATTTGGATTAACATTTGGTTTACCGGCATTTGCTGCGGCAATTGCAATCGGATTAATTGGTGCAGGAGCGTTGAACGCTTTTGGCCGTAACCCAGAAAAACTAAGCGACATTCGAACACTTATGATTACAGCGATTGTCTTTGCCGACTCACTGGCGATCATCGGTATCATCGTCGCAATCATCGCAAGATTCATTTAAGATTGAAGAACTATAGATGACTTTTTTGAGCCAACTCGCCGCCGTAATGCCTACAGCCGAACAAGGTATTTTTAGTGTATTGGGTATAGACTGGCGCCTACTAATTCTTCAGATAATCGCTTTTCTGATCCTGGTGTTCTTACTGGGCAAGTTTGTCTACCCTTGGCTGATTAAGCAGGTCGACGAGCGTCAAGCCTCGATAGAAAAGTCAGCCGAGGCTGCAACTGCCGCCCAAAAAGCCGCCGAAGACTCACAAGAAAAAGTAGCTGAACTGCTTGAAAAAGCCCGCCAAGAGGCCGCCGAGATTATAGAGACAGCCAAGCTAGAATCGAGCGAACTTCTTTCAATTACTGAAAAAAGAGCTAAAAAGACGGCTGAACGGATTGCTGCCGATGCCTCGGCTCAGCTCGGCAAAGAAGTTGAACATGCCCGCACCGAGCTGTACAACGAAACACTGAAGCTGGTGGCGATGGCGACCGAAAAAGTGGTTGGTTCAGAACTTTCTGGCTCCATTGACGAAGCTCGGATTGAAAAAGCCTTAAAGGACGCGTCTTAATGGCCCGACGGCTTTCTCGTCGAGCTCTCGCCGAATACGCCGCGGCTACTATTGAACGTGGTGACGACGCGGCAAGAGTCGTCAAGCAGTTGGCAGCCCATTTGATTGAGAACAAGCGCACCAAAGAAGCCGATCTCATCGTTCGTGACATTGAACAGCAGTTGTCCGACCGTGGTGTTGTCGTCGGCCAAACGGTGTCTGCCTTCACTCTTTCCGGTTCGCTTCAAGCTGCCATTGAGCAAGACATTAAAAAGCAGACTGGCGCTCGCCAGATATCACTGGTCTACCGAACCGATCCAGACGTGCTGGGTGGTTACAGAGTCAGCTTACCAGGCAAACGACTCGACCGCACCGTTCGCACCCATCTGACAAACCTTAAGACCCGATTCAAGAAAGTATAGGAAACCATTATGAGCACACTATCAATCACCGAACTATCAAAAGAATTACGACAAGCTATTGAAAAGCTAGAGACCGCCGGCTCACTTGACGATGTCGGTATTGTGATGCGGGTTGGTGACGGCGTTGTGTGGGTGCATGGACTGCGCAGTGCTGGCTACAGCGAAGTGCTACAGATTGAAACTGACGATGGTATTATCGAGGCCTTTGCTCTCAACCTACTCGAAGACGAGATCGGGGCCGTCCTATTGGGCCGTGATGTCAGCGTCAAGGCTGGTCAGACGGTTCGCTTGAAAGGTGGCGTTCTTGACGTACCAATTGGCCCTGAACTACTTGGCCGCGTGGTTGACCCGCTCGGTCGCCCACTCGACGGTGGCCCTGCTATCAAAACAAAACAACGCGGCATTGTAGAGCGCGAAGCAGTCGGCGTGATGGGCCGTAAGTCTGTTCACGAACCGTTGATGACAGGCATTGCTTCAATTGATGCCATGTTCCCGATTGGCCGCGGCCAGCGCGAGCTAATTATTGGTGACCGCCAAACCGGTAAGACGGCGCTTGCCATCGATACTATGATTAACCAAGCCAAGCAAAAAACAGGCGTGATTAACGTTTACGTGGCTATTGGCCAGAAGCTCTCGAAAGTCGCTCGCCTGGTTGAGCGCCTGAAGCAAGAGGGTGTGATGGAGCAGACCATCGTGGTCGCTACCAGCCCGTCAGACCCAGCCTCACTGCTCTACTTGGCACCTTACTCAGCAACGGCTATGGGTGAGTATTTCCGTGACAATTCGCAGCACGCTCTTATGATTTACGACGACCTGACTAAACACGCCGTTGCCTACCGCCAAATGTCACTACTGCTGCGGCGCCCACCAGGCCGCGAAGCCTACCCTGGTGACGTCTTCTACCTACACTCGCGTTTGCTGGAACGTTCGGCCAAGCTGAGTGACGCACTTGGCGCTGGATCGCTAACTGCCCTGCCTATTATTGAAACTCAGGCCGGAGATATTAGCGCCTATATTCCAACCAACGTGATTTCGATCACCGACGGACAAATTTTCCTTGAAACCGACCTCTTCTACCAAGGTATTCGCCCAGCTATTTCAGCTGGTCTATCGGTATCGCGCGTGGGCGGGGCTGCTCAGACTGCCGGAGTCAAAGCCGTCAGTGGCAACCTCAAGCTTGGCCTGAGCCAATTCCGCGAGCTCGCCAGCTTTGCCCAGTTCGGTAGCGACCTCGACGCATCAACCAAGCAGCAGATTGAGCTTGGCCAGCGCTTAACTGAACTCCTAAAGCAGCCGCAGTACCAACCAATGAGCATCTGGCAACAAGTATCCAGCATTGCCGCTGTTACAAAAGGCTACTTCGATGACGTAACGCCATCGAAGGTCAAAGACGCTCAAGCTTCCCTGCTGGCTAAACTGTGGGCTGATCACAAAAAAGATATGCAAGAGCTTGAAAAAGGCGGCAAGCCGACCGACGCACTATACGCAGTGATTGAGAAGGTAGCTCGCGCTGTGGCGAAAGGCTTTAAGAGTTAACTATGGCCTCTTCTCAAGCCCTAAAAACACGGATTCGCTCCGTTAAAAGCACTCGCCAGATCACCAAGGCGATGCAGTTAGTGGCTGCCAGTAAAATGCGCCGCGCCCAAGAAGCAACCAAAACGTCGGCTCCCTATACCCTAGCCGCCCGCCAGCTTCTGACCGCCTTGTCGAATAAATCGTCGGTTAAAGACCACCCCCTATTTGTCCACCGGCCGGTTACGTCGCGCTTACTTATCGTCATTGCGTCTGACAAGGGTCTAGCCGGAGCTTACAACAGCAACATTCTGCGCCTCTACGCCCAAGAGCTTCAGGCTGATAATAAGGCGAACATCAAGAACAAGTCGATTAGCGTTGGTCGCAAGGCGTCGCAGTTTGTGGCCCGCTTAAAGGATACCGAAATTATTGGATCGTACGACGAGCTGCCCGATCGTCCAGATGGCAAACAGCTACGGGCGATTTTTGATAATGCTCAAGCACTCTTTGAGAGCGGCGACGTTGATGCGGTTGATGTGGTTTATACCGATTTTGTGAGCAGTATCACGCAGGAAGCGACGGTTATGCGCATACTACCGGCTGGGTTCGAGCAAGCAGCTGAGCCCGGTGTGGCCAAAGACGTGTTGTACGAACCGAGCGCCGATGAAGTGCTGAGTGGCGTCGCCTATCGGCTAGTTGGGGCGCAGTTGTTTCAGTCGCTGCTCGATGCCCGTGCCAGCGAGCACAGCATGCGCATGATGGCCATGAAGAACGCCACCGATAACGCCAGTGACTTAGTTGACGACCTGACGCTGGCGATGAACAAAGCCAGGCAGGCCGCGATTACCCAGGAGCTAGCCGAAATTAGTGGTGGCGTGGAAGCCCTCAATGGATAGAATAAGGAGAATATGATGATACAAGCTACAGGAAAAATTATACAAATAGTTGGCGTGGTGATTGACGTTGAATTCGACGGTTCACTCCCGGCTATTTACGACGCACTATTAGTAACTCAGGCCAAGCGACTAGTGACGCTTGAGGTTGCCCAACACCTCGACGAGCGGACGGTGCGTGCAATTGCTCTTTCAAGCACTGATGGCATGAAGCGCGGCGACGCCGTGACGGCGACAGGTGCCCCCATTAGCGTTCCGGTTGGTGACGAGACTCAGGGCCGCATGTTCAACGTGACCGGAGATGCGATTGACGGTAAGCCGGCGCCGAAAGGAAAGCGAGCACCGATTCACCGGGCTCCCCCAACGCTAGACGAGCAGTCAAACACAACCGAAGTGCTCGAAACTGGTATTAAAGTCGTTGATCTAATTGCCCCGCTGATTAAAGGCGGTAAAGCCGGCCTGTTTGCCGGTGCCGGCGTTGGCAAAACTGTTCTGATTACTGAGCTGATCAACAACATCGCAAAATTCCACAGCGGAAACTCTGTGTTTGCCGGTGTTGGTGAACGAACTCGTGAAGGCAACGACCTTTACTACGAAATGGAAGAAGCCGGCGTATTAGCCAAGACCAGTCTTGTGTTTGGCCAGATGAACGAGCCGCCAGGCGCCCGTTTGCGTGTTGCCCTGAGTGGCCTGGCCATGGCCGAAGCCTTCCGCGACGAAGGCAAAGACGTGCTACTCTTCATCGACAACATCTTCCGATTTACTCAGGCCGGTGCTGAAGTATCTGCCCTGCTTGGCCGACTACCGTCTGCCGTTGGCTACCAGCCGAACCTTCAAGAAGAGATGGGAATGCTACAAGAACGTATTACCAGTACCAAGAAAGGCTCCATTACTTCTGTGCAAGCCGTTTATGTACCAGCCGACGACTTGACTGACCCGGCTCCCGCTACCACCTTCGCTCACCTTGACGCTACGATTGTGATGAACCGCGCACTGACCGAAATTGGTATCTACCCAGCTGTTGACGTTTTGGCATCTACGTCTACCAGCCTTGACCCAGAAATTGTTGGTGTTGAACACTACCGGGTTGCCCGTGAAGTCCAGCGTGTGCTTCAGCAGTATAAAGAGCTGCAAGACATCATCGCCATCCTTGGTATGGAAGAGCTGTCCGAAGAGCAGAAGCAAACCGTAGCCCGTGCCCGCCGCGTGCAACGTTATTTGTCCCAGCCTTTCTATGTCGCCGAGAAGTTTACTGGCAACCCTGGCACCTACGTGAAGCTAGAAGACACTATTCGCGACTTTGCCGATATCCTTGAAGGCAAGTACGACCACCAACCAGAAGATTGGTTCTATATGGTAGACGGCACGCTGTCTGAAAAGTCTAAAACAAAAAAGAAGGCCGCCTAATGCACCTACAGCTCATTACCCTACGCGGTATTCGTCTTGACCAAGAGATGTATGAGCTGATTGTGCCAACGGCTGACGGCGAAATCGCTATTTTTCCTGGACACGAACCGTTGGTGACGTTGGCTATCCCGGGTGCGCTGGCCGTTCGCTACGATAAAAAAGACCCCGACGACAAGTTGGAGTATTTTGCCATTAGTGGCGGCGTTGTCGAAGTAAATCCGGACGCCATTCGGGTGTTAGTTGACGAAGCCGATCACGGCGCTAATATTATTGAAGCTGAATCAAAAGCTGCCTTGCAGCGCGCAATGAAGCTTCGTGACGAATCAAAAGATCAGGTTGAAATAGATAAGGCCAAGGCCTTAATAGACCGCCACCAGGTTCGCCTGCGCGTGGCCGATCTTCAACGCCGACGCCGCAGCTAGCCGAGCAGCTTACGGGCTTCGTCAGTGGTTTTTGTGTGCATGAGGGCGTCGCGCAGTTCAGCGGCTCCGGCAAAGTCACGAATGTAGATCTTGAAAAAGCGCTTCAGCGGGTCATACGGTCGCGGGCATAGGCTTTGGCTGTACGAATCGTGGAGGTCGAGCTGGAGCTTGAGAAGGTTAAGGTATTCTTCCCTACTGCGGCCTTGTTGCTTTTTAGCAAAGGCAAACGGGTTACTAAAAATACCACGACCAATCATGACGCCATCAACGCCGTACTCTTGTATGAGCTGAAGCCCGTGATCGCGGTCACGGATGTCGCCGTTAATAGTCAGTAGCGTGTGTGGGGCGAGCCTATCTCGAAGATTCTTTATTTCTGTAATAAGTTCGAAGTGGGCCGGTACCTTGCTCATTTCTTTGCGGGTACGAAGGTGAATCGTCAGGTTGACGATGTCTTGCCTAAGAATGTGACTGAGCCAATCAACCCATTCGTCGGTGCGGACGTCGCCGAGCCTAGTCTTTACACTTACTGGCAGGCCGCCTTTTTTAGCGGCGGCAATTAATTCAGCCGCCCGCTCTGGGTGGCGAATCAGCCCGCTGCCCGACCCAATCTTTACGACGTCTTTGGCTGGGCAACCCATATTGATATCGATGCCAGCAAAGCCCCGTTCCTTGAGACCGTGGCTCATCACTTCAAAGTGTTCAGGTTCGGTGCCCCAAATTTGGGCTACAATCGGCTGCTCGTCTGGTGTAAAGGCTAAGCGCCCTTCGGTACTGTGCCGACCTTTTTCGCTAAAGTAGCTGGCTGCATTGGTGAATTCAGTGAAATATACGTCGGGACCACCGGCAGCTTCGACGACGTGACGAAACACCACGTCAGTGACTGCCTCCATGGGAGCCAGCACAAAAAATGGTTTTGGGAGCGTGTTCCAAAAATTGTTCTGCATCTCTTATCGCTCACAACGGTTGTTATGAAAAATAAGGGATGAGAGATAGTGGCGCTAGGTCTCCTTTTCTGGCGCGCAACATATGGTGTTGGCGATCCCTTTTGAGTCTAAGCTTGGCCGGTACCGCCGCACTTTGAGCACGAGCTCGAAGTGCTGGAACCGCGACCGCCGATACCGTAAGTGCCGGTGCCGTTACAGGAAGTGCACGTTTTTTTTGCGGTAACGGCGGCAGCTTGCCTTTTTTCGTCGTCTGACTTGAACATTTCACCTCCTAAGGGTGAATCGGGGATGGAAAAGGATTCGGTACGAGGAGGCCTCTCTGTGCGGTGTTTGGGTATCACGCACAGAAAGACCTCCCCGACCTTTTATCTTTTACCTCTATCGTTGCTGCGAGCAGCGTCAAGACTGTCTTAGCTCGGCTGGGTAGGCCGAGAAAACGGCTCTTGAGCGACGGAGGGTTACGTATGCTCCTGTATTGGGGGAACCAGGAGCACGTAACGGGGCCACTATCTCTATGAAGGTGCGTCAAAGAGTAAGTGTGATATAACGATTAGTTATTTTACTAACTAATCATCACAGCACACTTACTCGATTTGAGCTTTCCTATTATAACAAATAAAATGCTTCTCGTCAACCGTAAGCTTGGTTTTTGCTATATTGCCCCAGCCAGTAGGTCTTCTTCGAACTGAACCACTCCTTTGAGCGTTGGCTCGTAGCCGGACGTATCGGGCAGGTCTAGCGCCATAATCTTCTGCCAAACAATGGCGATTAGTTTTTCAAAGCGGGTCAGCTCATCGCTATCATAGCCTATGTTGTGCGACACAATGTCTCCTGATTTGGATGGTTCAACAAAGGCAATCGTGCCAGATGTCACTGTGTAGCTGTGGTAATCGCGGGAATGTTCAACCATGAGTTTGTAAAAAAGCAGCTGTTGACGGTAAGAGTGCATTTTAAGTCGGTCGAATTCACCGTAGCCACTGCCTGGTTCAACCGGCTTACCGGTCTTATAGTCGGTAACCGTCATTATTTTTTCTGGTTGGTTAACATCGGCAACGTCGAGCATGCCGGTTAAGCGGGCATCACCCAGCTGGACTGCTTGGTGCTTAAAGCTCAGTTCAGGCTTCTGGCTCTTACTAAACGAGTTGCCGTGGTGCTCTAAGAATGTCCGCAGGTCTTGACTCCCCTTTTGCAGGTAAAACCCAAGGTCACGTTCCGAGAGTCGTTCACGATGAAGCTGGGTGTCAAAAACCGACAAGATATCTTCAAGTGGCTTTTGTTTTCCCGATTGGTTGAAGTGCAGGTGCACGTCTTGCAGGGCGGCGTGGATGGCCGAGCCGTAGCTGGCTGAAGCCGATTTTTCTGATGGAAAATGGAGCAAGTTGTTGAGCAAGAACGCCCGTGGACCGCCGCGGGTGACATCAAGGAAGTTATGTAGGTGGGTGGCGCTCAGAGAGTAAGTCTTCATACGGGGGAGCAGTAGCGAAGTCAGGTCGCCGGTGGGCGTGCTGAGTGGTTGGTGCCAGGCTATTTCGGCCTGCTCTAACCGTGTTTCGGCCGAATCGCTGAGTGGTCGCACTACGGTTGCCTGGCGGTGAGACAGAAAGCTAGCTGGCAGTGTCGCCTTGCCCTGTTCGTTCTGGGTGGCATAGCTTACGATTAGTTCTTGCTTGGCACGGGTCATGGCGACGTAAAACAGGCGAAGACGCTCATCGGGGCTGTCGCCGGCTGGTGCCAAGGGCAAGTTTTCAGGGTAGCGGATCATTCGCTGGCGGCTACGGGCCTTTTCTCCCCAAATAGCGTCGATAGCGTGCGGAATAAAGACGATTGGATATTCCAGGCCCTTCGATTTATGAGCCGTCATGAGCGTGACGGCCTGTTCGTGCTGGTCGCCGATATTTTGGTGAAGCGGGATTGCCACTCCCATGGTGTGGTGGGTATCGATGAAATCGATGAAAAGCCCTAATGTTGCCGGCGTGTCTGATTTGTAGGAGCGCAGGGCTCGGCGAATCGCACTAAGGGCCGCTAGGTAGTTAAGGTAACGGCCCGGCTGTGCGGCCAATTCTTGGGCCGAGAAGAAATAGCTGTAGAAGGGGCTAAGGTTGGTATCTTCTTGGCTGGGGCGGCCGATCATACGGTCGATCAGGCTCTCTAGAGTGTCGTGCTGCGCCCGGGCAGCCAAATCAACCAACCAGGTGTGAATGGGCACAAACTGCTCAAAAGCCGGCATGCGATCCATCCAACGACCACGACTGTCGTAGGCGTCGGTACTAAGCTGCCATAGCTCCAGCGGGCTGATTCCCCAGGCTGGGTGGGCCAGCAGCTGCGGCATAAGAGCATTAGCTTCAGCGTGACGTTGGCTGGTAAGTAGGGAGACGACGCGGGCAACGAGCTCAAGCGCCAAAATCGGTGGCTCGTCGAGGGCATTGTCCTGCCGCTCGTAGCGCACCGGAATACCGGCCTGTTCAAAATGTGGCAGCAGCTCGGCGAGCTCGGCGTGTTTGCGGGTCAGGACTACGATGTCGTTAGCCTCTTGTGTCTTTAGCCGAGCCTGAACTTGCTCAATCAGCCACTGCCGTTCATCGGCGGCTCGCTCAAGTTCGAACAGCTCGGCCTTCGTGGTTCCGGCATGATTCGAGACGAGTGTTTTGTCGAGCCCCGGGATGATGGTCTCAAGCCGCTCGCTCCCCTGGATAATGATGCCGCGGGCTTCTTCTAAAATCGGTGCCTGTGAACGGTAGTTGTCGGTGAGCGTGACAATGGTGGCCGCCGGGTAAAGCTCTCTGAAACGCAGGATATTGCTGATGTCGGCCCCTTGGAAGCTGTAAATTGCTTGGTCATCGTCCCCCACCACCATAATGTTGGCGCTATCGTTGCCATGTAGGCTGTTGGTGAGGCTATGAATCATACGCATCTGCGCCAAGTTAGTATCTTGAAATTCGTCGACCATCATATAGAGGAATTGTTCTTGCAGCGCAAAGCGAAGATCATCGTACACTTCAATGGCGTGCACCACCTGCAGAATCATGTCATCGTAGTCGTAGCGGCTGGCCTTTTCCATACGGTGCAAGTATTCACCATAAATGTAAGCGGTGGCGCGTAGTTTGGCGATATGCTTCCGCGAGGCAAGCTGCTGGCCATGGGTACCGCCTTTCTCTAGCCACTTCTTCTTCCAGGCAGTCAGTGGCTTGGTGGGGTGTTCGGTCTCGGCTTCTTCGATAGCCGATACTAAACTGTCGTAGATGGTGCGAATTAGCGGCGTGACTTCGTACAGCGTTTCGGCCGAGTTGGCTGCAGCGGTTAGTGTTGCAGTGGCGACAGCCAACGGCTCAGCTAACCCCTTTTTAATAGTGGCGGCAAAATGGGGCGCAATGGCTCGCTCTACTAAATCAAGGGCAGCTTCGTCTTGGTCGAGGACGGCCCGGAGTTCGTCGCTGGTGAGGCCACTTCTTTTTAATTCTGAAATAACCGTCTGTACATCTTTAAGGTGGACGAATTCTCCATTCATAGTACTGGCCAGCGGGCTGCTATGGTCGAGTTCACTAAAAATGCCACGCAGCAGTTCGTAGCGGGTGACGTCGTCGGCGGGTTGAAAATCGGCACCATTATAAAAATAATCACGGTGACGATTAATAATCTCGGTGCCAAAGCTGTGGAAGGTGTGGATAGCGACTTTGTAGGCGTCTTTGCCAACGATGCTAATCAGGCGCTCACGCATGCCGGCGGCACCACTGTCGGTGAAGGTCAGGCAGAGGATATTCTCGGGCATGGTGTCGGTTTTTTGTAAAATATTGGCGATGCGGACGCTAAGAAGCTCGGTTTTACCGGTGCCGGGGCCAGCCACTACCATAACCGGGCCATCGATAGCATCGACTGCCTGCTTTTGGCGGGTATTAAGCTGGGAATAGCGCTGGGAGAACTCCATATGCTACTAGTATACCCTTGTCTGCTAGCCTAGCGCTAGATTGAGACACATCCGAGTGATACAATGATATTTATGAATGAGCAAGTCTATAACGATCTGCAGCTCGAGCGAACGCTCAAATCGGCCTTTGGCGTCGAGGCTGAAGTTGACGCCGTGATCGGCCGCCGCTTCCCGGTGAGCCGTACAGCCGAAGCCACTTTGTTTCTGACCCAAAAGAAGCAACTTTTTTTGTATATTAGCAGCCAATCGAAGCTGCTGCTGAGCGACGTTCAGAAGATTGTCTCGCGGGTAGGGCTTAAGGCTGAACTTTACATGCCGCCCAAAGGTCGACCACACTATTTTGACGAAGTTGGCACGCAGAAGTTCCGCGAAGTCTTCCCGGGCCGAACAAACATCAACTCCCAGGATATAGCTTTTTACCGGACTCTGACACCCTACTCGCCTGCTTTGATTCTAATATCAGCCGTGAAGAACGGGGCGATTCACCAGTTTGATAGCGATAATGCCGATGGTTGGCGGCTGCTGACTAAGTTTGCGTACCGGCGGATTAAGACGAGCTAGCTGTCATGATCGATTTCTTGTAATTTCAGCGGGCAGCACAGGGTGGAGTGTTATTTACTGGAAGATGTAGGCGGAGCCGGAGTTAGAGCCGGCGTCATCGTTGAAGTACGCCCCGACTAGGGCGGTGTCGCCGGAGATGGAGACGATGCCGAACCGGTCTATAAAGGTCGCATCACTGGCCGTCAGCTTAGCTTGTTGGGTCCAGCTGCTGCCCGACCGGGTGAAGATGTAGGCCGAGCCGGAGTCAAGGTCGGGGGCATCGTCCCATAGCGCCCCAACCAGGGCGGTGTCGCCGGAGATGGCGACGGAGTAGCCGAATTCGTCGCCGGCGGCCGCATCACTAGCCGTCAGCTTGGCTTGCTGGGTCCAGCTGCTGCCCGAGCGGGTGAAGATGTAGGCTGAGCCGGAGTTGGAGCCGTCGTCATCGTCAAAGCGCGCCCCGACCAGGGCAGTGTCGCCAGACAGGGAGACGGAGAAGCCAAACCAGTCATCAGCGGCCGCGTCACTGGCCGTCAGCTTGGCTTGCTGGGTCCAGCTGCTACCAGACCGAGTGAAGATGTAGGCTGAGCCGGAGCTATTGCCGGCGTCATCGTCACGGTGCGCCCCAACCAGGGCGGTGTCGCCGGAGATGGCGACGGAGTAGCCGAATTCGTCGCCGGCGGCCGCGTCACTAGCCGTTAGCTTAGCCTGCTGGGTCCAGCTGCTGCCCGACCGGGTGAAGATGTAGGCTGAGCCGGAGGAAGAGCCGGCGTCATCGTCGCCCCACGCCCCGATCAAGGCGGTGTCACCGGAGAGGGAGACGGAGTAGCCGAACACGTCGGCAGCAGCCGCATCGCCAGCCAATAACTTCGCAATCTGGTCTTGTATCGGTTCTTGTACCGGTGCTTGAGCGACCCGTCGACTACCAATTTCCCTTATTTCACCACTACCCTCTTCTTTGTAGCGGAGTGTAAATCTTCCACAAAAAGTACCGCTGGTGCAATCGGCAGAGTCGTCACCTGTATACTCAAAGAAATCAGCTCCTTCGATATTTAACGCGGCGCACCTCACGGAATTGTCGGCAGATTCTTCGCCGGGTGAAGTCAATACATCGCTAGTCAGGTTTGGCAGGCTCGTTATTATAGAGCCGGCTGAAGACGTCATTACTGAGCAGCCTGGGTATTCCCCATTTTCATCGAAGTATTTTTCAAGTGCTTCAGATATAGCCGTTACACTAGATAGTCGCTGGGCGTCGCGGCCGTCTTGTTGGAAGCGGGTGAAGCCCAATACGGTGATAGAGGCCAATATACCAATAACAGCAATAACAACAATGAGTTCTATTAGGGTAAATCCGTTAGCTGCGCGGCGCACCAGTTTCATACCAATTATTGTACCATAGCCGTAAGCGCAATTAAGCTTTGTCGAGGACGACCAGGTGCTCAATGTGCGGGGTGTGTGGGAAGAAGTTGTAGCCGCGCTGCATACTTACCGTGTAGTGCTCGCCCAATAGGGCGACATCGCGGGCTTGGGTGGCTGGGTTGCAAGAAAGGTAGATGATTCTGGCTGGTTTCACCTCTATTAAACGATCAACGACCGCCTGATGCAGGCCGGCCCGTGGTGGGTCGACAATAATGGTGGCATCGGCAGTAATATATTCTAACGATGTTTCGCTGGCAGCCAGTACGGCTACGGCAGTCTCTCTGTTCAGCTCGGCAATGTTTTGGCGCATCTCGCGGACGGCGTTT
>Ga0306872_100565_pt1 | contig 14032 bp, 8 predicted proteins | sample AntRauMeHopE1498_FD_190455 | JGI IMG/M metagenome (GOLD analysis project Ga0306872, IMG submission 190455) | Saline lake microbial communities from Rauer Islands, Antarctica - Metagenome Hop E1 #498 (v2) (version 2) | ecosystem: Environmental > Aquatic > Non-marine Saline and Alkaline > Saline ...
CCAGCATTGCCTCACCCTGGCCAGAACCACCAAAAATAATCCCCCGATTATCTTCTGGTTGCGCACTGATAGCTGCTGCTGCTAGATGTATAAAATCTGGATAATCATCCTCCGAGTCAAAGACGTCGGCACCGTGGTCGACTATCTCGTACCCCTGGCTACGCAACCAAGCAGCTATCGCTTCTTTGTGACTATATCCGGCATGATCGGTTGCGAGATGAATAACCATACTTAGATTTATTTCTTAATGTGTGACGCTGCAACGGCAACGTGCTTTACCAATGTTGCCGTGTAGCTTGTCTCATTATCGTACCAGGCCAAGACCTTTACTAGGTTTCCTCCTACGACGTTCGTAAATGACAAGTCTGCAATGGAACCCACTTTTGATCCAATAATATCCGAAGAGACGATTTGTTCATTGGTAGCAGCGAACACATTCTTCCACTTTGGATCTTTAGCAGCTGCCTTGAGTGCATCGTTTACTTCCTCAACTGTGGTGTCTCGTGACGCTACAAACGTCACGTCAACAATCGAACCAACTGGGACCGGTACCCGTAGTGCCATACCATCGAACTTCCCCTCTAGTTCGGGATGCACTAACGTAGTTGCAATAGCGGCACCAGTGGTTGAAGGAATAATGTTCAGTGCCGCTGCTCGGCCTTTGCGCATGTCACCCTTACTGGGACTATCTACCAATGATTGCGTTGCGGTATACGCGTGTACAGTATTAAGTAGAGCCTTCTCGATACCAATAGCACTCTTGAGAATAGCGATAAGCGGGCTGGTTGCATTTGTCGTACACGATGCGTTTGAAGAAATGGTACAGGTGGCTAGAGCACTTTCGTTGACTCCCATGAGCACCGTCGCACCTTGCACTCCAGCCGCAATCGGATCGTCTTTGACTGGTGCCGAAATAACTACTCGCTTAGCTCCAGCCGTCAGGTGTTTTTTAGATCCCGCATAGCTAGCAAAAAATCCAGTCGCCTCGACAACAATATCTACGTTCATCGCAGCCCAAGGTAATTTCTCAGGATCGCGTTCTTGAATGAAGGCTACTTCTTTTCCGTTGATTTTAAGTTTATCGTCTTCAATTTCAACTGAGAATGGACTTTGCCCATAGGCAGAATCATATTTTAAAAGATACGCTAAATTCTCCAGACTACCTAAGTCATTAATTGCGACCACCTCAAAGTCAGGGTGCCCAAAAGCGGAACGCATAAACGTCCGACCAATTCTACCAAAACCATTAATTGCTACTCGTACCATACAAATCTTTTAAACTAGTTAACTTCTGTAACTATACAGGCAATCGCCCTACTCTTCATCAGTCTTATCCTCACCCCATCGTCGCCAAAATACAAATAGCCAGAAAAATATACTGAATATACTTATCGCACCTATCACTACAAAAGCACCGAATAAAAATTCAGCAGAAAATCTACTGGCCTTAGTAGCTGTTTTTTGCGTTGAAATAAATTCAATTGGCGTTTGGTAGGTCGCTACCACAAACGCCTCGTAATCATAAATCTCAATCTGTAACTGAGATTTACCCCGTATTTCTAGCGGGGCCACGGCAGTTACGTAGGCACTTTGATCTTTATTTATCCGCAATAAAAATGAATAAGACTCCCTCGTGTCCGTTGGATTCAAAACAGTGGCGATGATTGACTTCAAGTTACCAGCCACTGCACCTTTGGGTACTGAAATAATAAACGGCTGGCTACTATCCAAATAAATCGGTGCATCAAGCAGTGTAAATTGCCTACTGTTTTGAGTGACGATGATCTCTTCTAGCGTCGGCATCTTCATAGTTGGAGTCACCCGCTGCTGATCAATAGTAGACGTCGCTTCATTAGTAATCGTTGGCGGAATAACCCCTTCGTTAAGGTTCCCAGACTCAGCTGGTACCCGAGCATCATCAGCCAAATACGCCATTGCAATAGCACCCGACGAGACATTACCAAACGTGTCGTACACAAAAGCGGTGTAATACGCCGGGGAATATACATCCAATATAGCAATGTCGACCACTCGCTCTCCACTCCCCTGATACAATACCGCGCCATCTACAGGATGCTCCGGAAATCCTAAATGACTCCTAACGACGCGCACGTGGGCAAAGTCTGCAACAGCTGGAATCTTCCAACTCAATACAACATTTGAACCGTTCTCTATAGCCCTAAATTGAGCCACGTTTAGTGGTGCCAGCCGGGACACATCACTCAGAGTAGTAAACGAACCGGTTTGTAACACACTAGCGATACCTTGTGCGGTATAACCGATGATTTGATATTCATAAATAGTACCTGGTTCTAGGTCGGATAAGGGAAAGGTATGTTCTTTCCTAAACACACTCCCCACCACGTACCCTAATTCGTAAGCAGTCGACCTCCCCCAACGAATCTCGATTCGAGATGGTCTAGGCGTCTGCAGATTGATAGTCGATGTAGAAAATCCAGTCGCAATGTCAATGGTATCCAACACCACCCGAGCTGCAGTGCCCTCAGCAGAAGAATCTCCGCCGGCTGGCACAGTCGTCACCACATCCGGCGTGGTAGTCGCAATATTATTGGACGATGATGAATAATTGAACGCCGCGTCAAAAGCGCGCACGCTGTAGTTATAGGTCGTCGATGCAACCAGTCCGGTGTCCGCAAAACTCAATAGTGAGGTCGTCGCAATCACCACGCTGTCGCGCGACACTGTATAGCCAGACACCGCAAAGTCATCCGTCGAAGAAGACCAGGCCAGATCAATTTGATTAACACTAATCGGTACCGCCGAGAGTAACGTCGGCGTCGACGGAGGCAATACGTCGACGATATTGGTTATATTTACGTTGACGGTAAATGAATCTGAATCAACCTGAGCAAACCCGACCGAAGCGGTAGAAAATAAAATAATGACCGCCAGGAGTAAGTGTCGCATTACCTCTATTATAACGGTAATGCGGTCACGGTAGTAGTAGCTGTATACACCCCAGTCGGCACGCCAGCACCACTGCCGATACCAACTCTAAAGTGCACAGTGGTCGTAGCGCCAGCGGGTTGATTTGCTTCAGTGGCACGAGCGATGACTATGTCTGATGTACTCAACCCATCCCAACACGCCAAGCTGGCATCCATGCTCCCCGTACCACACACGCCACCGTCATCCAAAAACACCGGTGCCACATTCACTCCCTCTGGAGAAAAACCCAAGTGCGCGTCAGTACTACCAGTAATAAAAGAAAAATCAGGTTCTGCCCCGGCGTTATAATCAGCGATAGAGTCACCACCTGCGCTTTGCATGGCCGGACTATTTTCAGCTGCAATAGTGATTTGGTAGCCAGATGGACTATCAGTAATAACCGTCAGCGTTGTCGATCCGTTGGACGTACCGCCGGTCAAACCAGGCAAATCCGGAGCCATTACTACATCTCCAGTGATAGCTAAGCTCAAAAATACTTCCTGTAGTTGTTGGTACCCTGCCCGCAAAGAAAAATTTGTACTATCAGACAACCCAGTCGCCACTTCCCCCACCGTACTTTCTTGAGTAAAACTGGTCGATGTAGACAAGCCACCACCGACATTAATACTGTCGCTTTGCAGCTGATAACTGGGGCTGGTACGCACCTGCGCTAGACTCACTGACAGTATTCCTACTAACAATATGGTGAGAATACCCGCATATATACCTGATTGAAAAGAACTAATGGTAGGCATATGTTAGTCCCCCTTGCGCTTAAATTCAAACGTGCGGAAGAAAGCTCTGACGGTAAAAATAATGATAAATAATACTAAAAATATACCGCCAACCATCTTCCATGGCAGTACCCAAAACACCACAGACACTTCATCAACCACATCTTCATAGCCGCGGTTTACCTGTGCGGTCGCTGTGTAACGCCCCAACAAAAATTCTCGGTCCCAGGTTATTTCACGAATTCGAAGTGAGTTGGGTAGTACAAACCAAGGTTCCAACTCAACAAAACCAATCTCCTCACCCATCATATTCGTGATAGAAAGTTCTCCGTAAGGATTCACGTGCACTGACCCGGTGTTTTCAAACAAAACACCCAATTCTATTGGGCCAGATTCGTACCACAGTTTGTCTTCAATCAAATCGAGTGATTTCGTCTCTCCCGCAATGACAGTGTCGCCTCGCACCGTCAAGAAAAATAACGATCCGATACGAGCCACAATCGGTTGTCGGGGAGCTGCCGAGGGTGCATTTCCATCTGCTTGCACCGTAGAGACCAGCACACTTCCGTAATACCCGCCTGGCTCGGCATCGGGAGGTACCGTGATAGTCACCGGAATACGGGCTCGATCTCCGGCGTTTAAATTAAATTCGGTTTCAGGAAAAGAAATATAGTCACGAATACTGTATGGCCCGCGTTCTGCGCCCGTAAGACTTACCGCACTGCTTCCATCACTGCTTCCCGTTATGTCCTCAACCTCAAGCCGAAAGGTTCGTCCATCACTAATACGATTGGTTACTGAAACCTCCTGAATAATTGTCTCACCGGGAGACACTACTATCTCTGTACGACCCGGACCAACCACAAAATCACCAAGTTCTACGTTGCCAGAAATGGTCTCTAGGGTGTACCAGAGAGCATCTGCAGTAGCTGTAGTAATTGGTGATGTTTCGGCTGTATTGGTCGCTGCACTGTTGGTCAATTCGACTACGTTTTCAGCTTCTTGGGCAAGCACTACTCCCGTAAGAGGTGTTGCACATAGAGTTACAAGACAGGTTATTACGAGTGTTCGGGTAATAGCAGTCATATTAATGTATGACCACAGATTACCTTACTTAACAAAAAGCGACAAGGTTGCGGTAGCGGTATAAGTTTCAGCCGTCAACACTGGTAGTGGTGCACTAGGCACCACAATTCGAAACTGCACACTCGATGTCGCTCCGGTTAGAGCCGCTTGTGCGGTGTCTACAATACGGAAACCAGTTGTAGCTGGGGCTTTCCAACACCCGTCAACTTGGGTAGTTCCAGCGGTCCCACAAGTTCCTGCTCCTGCTGGGTGAAAGAAAGATGAATCTGTGTCAGTTGTTGACGAAGAGGTGACGGTGTAACCAAATTGGGCAGCAGTACTAGCCGTAAAACCCCTAGCCGGTTCACCAGCCACATCACCATCAAAGTCCCGGATTGCTGGACTACCACTAACATCCCCACTCATCGCTTCAGGTGAGCCATTATCGAAGAAGTCTATCTCGACGTAATAACCCGAAGCGTTATTAGACAGCACCACAAACTGAGTCGCACCGTTGGCTGTTCCTCCAGTGAGACCATTGATACTTCCAGTCATAGTTACGTCTACCGGCGGTACGGTAAATGAACTTTCACCAGTAATGGTTTGCCTGATAGTAAAGTCACCAGTATCTACCTGTCCGTAACTAATAGCTGGTTCAGCTAAAAAGAAGCCGACGAACAACATTGATAAAACCGTCATACTCGCTACGAGCGCGTAGAGCGCTGATTGGCGCAGATGTTTGATTGTATGTGTCATGATAATAGTTTAAATAATAATGAGTACTCTTAATAAATTGTCTTGTATGTAATGCTTTTAGTATATCAATTCCTTGGTCAGTTTTTTGACGCAAACAATCATTCGTGTGCATAAGTTCTCACTATTACACAACGAGTAATTCCTAAATCGGCCCGCCACCGCCCGCGCCACCGCCACCCGCTTGGTGGTATACACGTACTTGTATCGCATCTACCTGCACGGTATTACTCACTGAATTAGCGGTTAATCGCACGGCAAAGTTAGCGTTACTAAACTCGCTCTGCGTCCAGACACGGCCCCACAAATCACTCGCTCCACCGAGTGTTACTACGGTGTCTATGGTAGTTAGTGTTGGCGTAGTCTTAACTGCAGTCCAACTGTTACCGCCGTCATAAGATAATTCCACCCCGATACTTCCTGCAGCCGTAGTGCCAGACACTTCAAGTTTTACCTCAATTCCTGTGATGGTATTGCTACCGGGAACAACGAAGGTGTGGCCGGTAAAGGTTGAAGTTGCATTCGAATCATCAGTTGCATACGTACCATCAACCCGGTCATAAGCATTAGCACCACCGCTCCAGCCACCACTATGTGCGGTCGGTCGTTTGAAGTCAGGATTATCACCTATCTGCTGTCCTCCATCGTTGGTACCACCGGTGGTGGTGGCTTGCCCTGGTGGCGCAGGTTCCCCTATGGCCGCGGTTATAAAGCCTCCTCCACTGCCGCCACCTCCAGAACTACCTTTATTATTACGATTGTGTTGCACGTTTCTGACTGTACCAGACACGCTTTGCATACCAACATTGTCTACTATGGTTAGCCCGGCTGGATATAAATTAAAGTTCAAGAATGAACCATTTACCGGTGCGTTCCAGTCAGCAATCAGGACAAAGTTTTCACTTGAAGTCGCTAAGAAATCGCCGGTAAACGTAATTGTTCCATTGCGGCCGACCAGACTCATCACACCAGCGCCACCTACTTGCGTATCAGTCACATCGTAGGCGGCATCGGCATCGTGGTCACGATACAGACGTATATTAGAGAAGTTGGCCGCATCAATCTCTTCAACTCCAGACAGCGTGATTGTCAGGTCAGTGACAGTCGCTTCACCGTCTTGGGGATTTAACTTAAAGGCAAATAATGCTTCATCAGTTTTGTTTTGGAAGTCGAAATTGTTATTTACTTGAGTATCGTCGTGATCGGCAATTACAGAAGCTCCTGCACTTGGCACGAAGTTCACGGCATAAAAATTAGTAGTAGCAGATTGATTACTGTATTCAGCCGCCAACCAAGCAGCTGTGCGTGTGGTAGTCGCAATACGCACTTCATCAATCTTACCGTCAAAAAAGCGACCTAATCCAGAATGTAATCTACCTATCTCAGCTGCAACCGACGTAGCGTCTGGAAAAACTGCTGGTATCGCTCCTCCAGCATGGGCATCTGCTACAACAATTTGCCCATCTACGATAGGTTTCAACCTATTACTGTCTCCTGTTTGCGAACCATCATATACAAACCCCATCTGGGCAAAGGAAGCAATTGGGGCAGTATTTATCCCGTAGTAAGAAGTCCCGCTACCGACCAATAGGACTTGGGCATTCCCATTAAGATTAGATGTGTGTAGCAACCAGCCCTCTGTGCCATCAAACTGTCCGATAATATTTTCAAATCCGGACGGAGCGTCGTCATTAGAGAACCAAGAAGTAACAGTCACTTTTTCTGCACCAACTAAATCAGAAAGCGTACTGAGGCTCGCGTATTGGGTAGCACCATCAAATGCTAGCGAACCGCCTACCTGACCAGTCGTAGCAGTGGCTCCATTGTTAACGCCATCGTTACCATTACCGGTTGAGTCCGTAATGTCTGTATCTTGTAGGTGATATACCGCCACGTACCCATTAGTCCACACATTCTGTGCGCCATAGGTAGCACTCGCTGCGTAGTCACCAGCTATGCTTCCGTTGTAATAAATACGGAATACCGTATCTTGAGTCGCAGAAATACTATCAGCCCTAAAGTGTAATTCTCCTGTCTCTGCTCCCGAAGAAGCAGATACTAATTCCCGCGGCAATTCAATTGGTGAGCTACCGTCGGTCGTAATCCGAATATCAGTCCCCACAAGCTGAGCACTACTCGGGGTTGTATTCCAGAAATCTGCACTGAGGTCAGCCAAATTCACGTATACTGGGAAGTCCGTTAGTTCGCTACTGATACTGCTACTATCAATAGTAATCGTGTCGTAGAGCGTCCAGTCACTAGCATTCCATTCAAGTGCAGTAGGTACCGTAAAATTCCAATTGCTGTTATTTCCATCATCAACTGAACTAAGGGCTGTGACCAAACCTCCACGGCTTGATGAGGCATTAGAGTCCGCTACGTGTACGTATTGCACATTAATCTGACTCCCAGGCACATCTAAGTACCACTGTGTACCAGCAATAGAAGAACGCAGCCAAACGGGTGACGCTTCAGTCCCTCGCCAATCGATATTAGTAAATGTCGATGTAGCATTGGCTAAAAAGGCTACGCTAGAAGACGCTATCATTGTCAGTGTATTAGTAGCAGTCACTGGAGCCGCAAAGGTCACCGACTGACTCGCATCACCAGTGCCCGACGTATTAGCGATGGTCAAATCATAAAATTGTGATGCACCAGTCATCGTCCCTGTGGCTGTTTGTGCCACCGTCCCCGCAAAAGTTACTTCCGAGGTAGATGCAACAAAGGTTCCTTCGTTGCTATAGTCTCCCATTATAGACAATTTATCTGGAGCTATGAGCGTAGCTCCAACTCCGATAGCTAGGTCTGTAGTCGAAGCGACAGATGTCAAAGCAACGGGCAAGATACCAATAGCCGAGACGTTGCCCAGTGCATTATCATCTACCAAGCTACCGCTAACCTGCTGCAGCTCATCTAATTCAAATACCGATACTAGGTCTGAGTTCGGACCGACAGTAATGACTTTTTTACTATCAGGACTAATCGCAACATCAAAAACTGAGACCTCTTGAGGTTCAACATTATAAAACTCACCATTATATTCGCCAGTATCCAAATCGAAAGGAGTACCCAGATTATAAACAAAAATTGTATCAGTGCCCAGGCCTGCAGTATATACCTTGGTACCATCAGAATTTATTGTGGAACCGTACGTATTAGTATCTTCTCCGCCTACAAAAAGATTTTCGCTGTTGTATGAGCCGGTAGACATGTCATAAGGAACACTTAAGTCGTATGCAAATATAAGCTTTCTATTGAAGCCATATACGTATAATTTAGTACCATCATTGTTAAAAGACAAGCTTTGGTATGTGTCATTAATAGAGAGCGTGAGAAAGATACTATTATAATTGGCAGTAGAAACATCAAAATTCGTCGTAAGATTATATTCGTGCACCCTATCTATACTGGAACCAATAATGTACATTTTCGACCCATCAGGATTGAATGCAACGTCTCGCAAACCTGGTTGCTGCGAAGCGACCGAAGTGGCGTGTACAAATGAAGCAGAAGATACATTAAAGGCTGAACTTAGGTCGTACTCATTCACTTTGTTGCCTGCACCAACGACGTACATTTTTGACCCGTCAGGACTAAAGGTTAAACCGAAAGCTCCAGTTTCTTCTGTGGTCACCAAAAAATCATCGCCGTTGAATACGAATTTTTCAAGTCGGATATCATTTTCCCCCGAAAAGTAGACTGTTCCATCACCCGCCACAAAGTCTCCATTATTACTAAAGTCATCCGTGATACTTAATAATGCAGGAGCCGTGAAAGAACCTCCGCTACTAATGATTACGTCAGATGTTGATGCATTGTCTGCTGCGGTGATAGACCCCTCAATGATCAAACTAGCTAATGAATTAGCTCCCACCAAAGCGCCAGACAGGGTTTTGTTAGTGCCGGTCAAAGTAATCGTCCCAAAATCAGCAACCAGCGAACCATCATTTACAAAGTTCCCCGCGATTTCAAATGATCTAGGCAACGCAACAATACTTTCGCTACTGGTAGTAAAATCGTCAGTCGACGCAGCCGCCGCAAAACTAACCGGCAAAGAGCTAGTAATAGACAAGTCACCAAAACCAGAACTACCCGTCATACTTCCCGCCAACACGTTGGTTGTTGAACGAGATAATGAATATTCATGAACGCTGTCTTCTCCTGAACCAACCACAAACATCTGAGTACCATCAGGCTTAAAGGTAATGCCACGCGGCGTCGTCTCCTGTGCGGCTACGGAGAAGGTCTCAACAAAAGTGGCGGTCGACACATCAAAAGGAGCATTGAGCTTGTATTTATGAGCATCTGCGCCACCGGCAAACAAATCAAAGCCAATGACAAACATTTTGGTACCGCTTGGATTAAAGGTCAGACCTTCGGGTGAAGTCTCTTGCGCCGCTACCGAAAAGCTATCGACGAAGGTGGCGGTGGAGACGTCGAAGGCGGTGGTGAGGGTGTATTCGTTGACGTCGTCTCCTATTGTACCAACCACAAACATTTTTGCACCATCGGCACTAAAGGCCACGTCAGTCGGTGAAGTCTCTTGCCCTGCCACCGAAAAGCTATCGACGAAGGTGGCGGTGGAGACGTCGTAGGCAGGAGAAAGGACATACTCATGGACAGAATCACTAGCACTCCCGACCACAAACATCTTGGTGCCGGCGGAGTTAAAGACTAGACCCAAAGGGGACGTTTCTTGAAGCGCTACCGAAAAGCTATCGACGAAGGTGGCGGTGGAGACGTCGAAGGCGGTGGCGAGGGTGTATTCGTTGACGTCATTTCCGGCATCCCCCACGACGAACAATTTGGTACCATCTGAACTAAAGACTAAGCCGCGTGGAGAAGTATCTTCTGCACTGACGCTGAACGAATCTGTATATACTGCTGCAGATGGTGTAAAGGCTGTAGTGGTAATCATAATAGCCCCCAAATCTTTATCGAAAGTCCCTCCATTTGTATAATTTCCGCTTAGAGACAATAAACTTGGTGCGACGAAGCTACCCCCAGAAAGAATAGATAGGTTGGTGGTAGAAGCATTATCAACAACTGTCACTGACCCTGATATGGCGAGTGTGGAAAATGTGTCGGCACCTGTCATGGTACCGGACATAGTTGTGTTATTGCCCGACATGTATATGGTACCTTCATTAGCTGTCAGTATTCCATCGTTAACATAGTCTCCTGCTATAGATAATTGCGCTGGTGCAAAAAGAGCAGCCCCAACATGTATTGTCAAATCAGTTGTCGAGGCTAGAGCGGCAAAATTCTGACGACGCGATTGTAATTCGACGTTATTAAAAGCTGATGCACTCACCATATTCCCCGAATGCGTAGCAGTCACTTCGTATGAAACGACGCTTTCATCGCCGCCACCTACCACAAACATCTTGCTTCCATCGGCACTGAAAGCCAAATCTTCAGGTGAAGCTTCTTCGTTGGCTACCGAAAAGCTATCGACGAAGGTGGCGGTGGAGACGTCGTAGGCGGTGGAAAGAGTGTATTCGTTGACGTCATCTCCTGTTGTACCTATGACGAACATTTTGGTGCCACTTAAATTAAAGGTAACACCTTCAGGATCTACTTCTTGGGCTACTATAGAAAAACTATCCACGAAGGTAGCGGTCGAGACATCGAAGGCCGTGGCTAGGGTGTATTCGTTGACGTCGTCTCCTGTTGTACCAATGACGAACATTTTGGTGCCATCGGCACTGAAGGCCAGACCTCGGGGTGAAGTCTCTTGCGCCGCTACCGAAAAACTATCCACGAAGGTAGCGGTCGAGACATCGAAGGCCGTGGCTAGGGTGTATTCGTTGACGTCGTTACCACTAGAACCAACAACAAACATTTTGGTGCCGCCAGGATTGAAAGCAATGCCCTCGGGACGAGACTCTTGGGCTGATATAGAGAAATTATTAATGAAGCTCGCAGTAGAGACGTCAAACGACCCTAGTCCAGAAAAATAAACCGTGCCGTTGTTGTTATTAAATGTGCCGTTGTTGGTATATTCACCATTTATTGTTAGCTGGGCTGGTGCGGTGAGCACACTGCCGCTGGTAATAGTCAGGTCAGAAGTAGACGCCGCTGCTTCAAAGACAACCGGTAGTTGACTATCGACGGTCACATTATCAAAAGTAGAAGAACCAGTCATGCTTCCAGACAGCGCATGTTCATGCGTAGGTCTAATGGCATATTCATCCACTCTGTCTGCAGAACTTCCAACAATGAACATTTTAGTGTCGACTGAGTTAAATGCTATACCAGTAGGAGCCGTTTCTCTTGCAGCGACCGAAAGATTATCCACGAAGGTAGCAGTCGAGACGTCAAACGCGGTAGCGAGTGCATATTCGTTGACGTCATTTCCCGCATCGCCCAAGACATACATTTTGGTACCCGAGTTATTGAAAGCAATATCACTTGGAGCAGTCTCTTGCGCCGCTACCGAAAAACTATCCACGAAGGTGGCGGTCGAGACGTTGAAGGCAGTGGAAAGAGTATATTCGTTGACGTCATCGCCGGCAGTTCCAACTACAAACATTTTTGTACCATCAGAACTAAAGGCTAAGCCAGTTGGATTAGTTTCCTGTGCAGCCACCGAGAAACTACTACCTACAAACACTTCGCCCGAAAGCTCAAAGTCACTTGACTCAAATAGGTACGGAGTAATGGCGGCAGTCACTCCGTCCACCACATACATGCTGGTACCAATCGTATTAAAGGCCAGACCTGTCGGATTCGTCCCTTCTGATGACACCGAGAGATTACGTACAAAAGTGGCAGTCGAGACGTCAAACGCGGCTGTGAGTGTATATTCATTAACATCATTGCCCGTATCGCCCAAGACAAACATACTGGTGCCACCTGGACTAAAAAACACTGCGCTGGGGGCGGTATCTTCCAAGGCAACACTAATATCATCCACGTAACGTGCCTCCGCAACAGTAAAAACGGGAGTCTGAAATACTATGTCACTGGAGCCACTATCAAATATTCCATCATTCTTGAATGATCCATTAAAGGTGGTCGAGATCGGACTCACAAATGTTGTCCCCCCAGAAATATAAAATTCGTTATTACTTAATACCTGCAATGAATCAAGTGTCGAAGAGGCAATATAGCCAACATCACTATCATCGGTCGAATCATAAAAAACCATGTCAGTCAAAGAGGTGCTCGTACCGGTGGCGGCCTGATGTCTTACCGTCACGCGGTCTTCAAATAAAGTCAAACCTGTTATGTTACTGGTGCTTGAAGCTTTTGAAACTAAGGTACCTTTTATATTAATATTTCCGTCGACAAAAATGATAAATGGGGTTCCTGTTCCATATCCTCCCCCGTCATTAATAGAAAAACTAAAATCGGCTGAAAAGGCAGTGTTTGTTCTGTGTATACTCGGTGTTGACGTGCCGACTACGAGTACAACATCATTGAAAAAAGGAACTGTTTCAAAACCGTCCGGTACGGCAGTAGAAATGTCAACGCTACCCGACAACGTCACGGTGGCGGCTAGTGCTTGTTGGCCAAACAAAAGCCCGATCAGGCTGACTGCCAGAATGATTCCTTTGCCGATTGTTGCTGAGAATAAGAAGTGGAGAGGCATATTAGTTTATACACATATAATACTACTTTAGGGTTGGAGATTTGCTGACTTTATACACAAGTAACAAATATTTCATCGATTACTCCGTATGATTGCGTGTGTATTCTTGTGAACAACTTTTACTATTTTTGATAGTTCGACCTGCCTATCAGGTAACAAATAAGTCAGAAGATAAGTTACACAAATTCCTCCTGAGTCTCGACATCCATCATCTCACTTTGATGGAAAAACGAGTGATCTAGTCTCTTTTAAGCGGATGCTTAAAACTATCACTTCTAGTAACCCCGTGAATGAGTGAAATATCATATCTCGGTTATCCGTGATAGCTATATACTACTGCACTTTTTGACAAATATTGGTGATATTTGGGTGCGTATTATTACGGTTGCGCCTCAGCGCTTGGTGTATCTGGTTCCTCTGCTGGTGGTGCTGTCTCTGGTGGCACTTCTGGCACAGATACCGTTGTTTCTATAGGTATGTCGGCTGGTTGGTCGCTAGCAACACTTTCTTCTGCTGAGTCATTAGTGTCTGTTCCTGCGGTGCTGGCAGTAGACGTCGCTCCTTGGTTGGTCCCTCCGGCATTGGCTGGTGGATTGGTAGTGGTTGAATTGGTTGGACTGCTCGTTGTGGCTGTATTGCTATTGGTGCTGGTGGCCGTAGTTGTACTAGTTGGGATGATAACGTCCACCACCGGATCAATCGCTGGTTCAATAATGACTACATCGCCGTTATTATTAATCCCTCTGGTAGTCTGATCATCACCTGGGTCAGTGTTCAAGCCACCTGATGATTCGTCTAGTATGGTTTGGATTCGCTGCTGCAATTGTGCGTTTTGGGTTTCAAGCACTTCTACTCGCGACTCGATAGTCGTCATTCGTCCCCACAACTCCACCACCACCGCCACCAACCGCTCCAAAGGATTCCGCTGCGCCAT
>Ga0306872_100567_pt1 | contig 13993 bp, 12 predicted proteins | sample AntRauMeHopE1498_FD_190455 | JGI IMG/M metagenome (GOLD analysis project Ga0306872, IMG submission 190455) | Saline lake microbial communities from Rauer Islands, Antarctica - Metagenome Hop E1 #498 (v2) (version 2) | ecosystem: Environmental > Aquatic > Non-marine Saline and Alkaline > Saline ...
AGTGTTTATGAAATGCCAGATTGGAGTGTTAGCTTACGGGTCAATGGAAATAAAAATTTAGTTTCATCTATTAAAATTGATTCAACCACACAAACTGCTAAAAAAATTAGGAATAACTTAGAAATTATTTCTAAATCTAAAGAGATAAGTCTGCCGAAATTCTACGACTTCCTAAATGAAATAAACAGTTCGACCATATTATTAAATGAACTAAATCGATTAAAAAATATAGAAAAAATTACTTATGGTAATATACAGAGGATACCGAAAAATGATGAATTTATTCTAATATCATTTGATAGGAATCAAGTTTTATATAGATGGTTTTTGATTGGAGATAGTATATTCAATATTAGCAATGGAAAATTAGATCTTTCAAACAAACAAATATCTGATATTATTGAATCTAATGATCAGTTACTTTGGATTAAAGAGGTTCAAGGAAGCTAGAATGACACGCAAAAATTTATACCAAATTAATTTGAAGTTCATAGGCTTGTTACTTCTGTTGTTTGGAGTTTATACATCGCTAAAAGCACAGCAAGCTAAAGAGCTTTTTATTACAGGGGCGCTGCCTGCTACCTATAATTCTGCTGAGCTAGAACGTAATTTACATCGGTGGATACAATTTATAAATGATTATGACATTTTGGAATATGATCAATTTATTAGTGACTTTGAATCAACATTAGGAGTAAATGAGTTCAGGCAGTTGATGGATAAAACAGCTATAAAAATAATAAGTCCTGCGATATCCATTCAAATTGTACAGCTGGCAAATGGGTCTATAGAATGTAGAAATCTATTTGTAGTAATAGAAGATGGTAATCAGCAGCAGGAAAGGGAGTTAGTAATGGTTATAAATCCTTCCTATAAAATTAAAGAAATACGTTTTGCTATTGGTTTTGAACGGTATCAACAAATAATTAGAAATAGTGAAAATGTAGTTGATAGCCAAAGACGTAGAAAAATTATTAGCTATTTAGAGCAATTTCGAACGGCTTACAATAGAAAAGATGCTGATTACTTATCTCAACAGTTTTCAGATGAAGCCTTAATTATTGTTGGATCAAGAACCAAAAAAGCACCTAATGAAATACAAAAAAAGCGTTTTAACTTAACGCAAGACACTGATACCTTCAAACGTACAAAACTGAGTAAGTTTGAATATATAGCGCATTTGAAGGATAATATATTTAAACTAAATGCTAATTTAGATGTTGATTTTAAGGATATTAAAATTCTTAAGCATCCAGATTATGAAGAAATATATGGTGTAAATTTATATCAAATTTGGCGATCATCAACCTATTCAGATACGGGGTATTTATATATAATCATAGATTTTGAGAATGAAAACCAGCCTTTGATTCATGTTAGAGCTTGGCAAAAAGATTTGTTTTATGACGAATCTACTTTTGACTTCTCTTTTTTTAAAATTATAAAATAGTGCTATCACATTAACAAGTATTAACGTGAATATTAATTAGTAAATAAATATTGAAAAGCTAAATTAGATTTTCAAAAACTCTGTTTTCCGTTAAAAACCTTTACTTTAAATTAGTTCCTTTGTTAAACCCAAATCCTATGCCTTTCTACAAAAAAGCTTTTATCGTGTTACAACTAATTCTTTGGTTCGCAATCATTTGGCCTGGTTATGCATGGTATGGTAGCTCAGCAACACCCTTAGTTTTAGGTATTCCGTTTTCCTTTTTCTGGATAGTTGCTTGGGTACTTATAGGCTTTGCTGGGATATATGGACTCTATCATTTCGATTATTCTGCTAAAGCAAAACAAGATATATCGGTAGACCCTGATGGATTATTTTCCCACCATCAAGAAAACCAAGAAGGATAAGCGCAATGGATACGGTAACTATTAGTCTGTTAGTGGTTGGGGCGTATTTACTTATTTCGTTGGTAATGGGAATCTGGCCAGCACTTAAAGTGAGCAATAGCGTTGGGGGATATGTTGCTGGCGATCGTTCTATGAATACCTTTTTGATGTATTTTGTTTTGGGCGGATCTATATTTTCTTCTTTTGCCTTTTTAGGCGGACCAGGTTGGGCCTATTCTCGGGGAGCCGCCGCATTTTTTATTATTGCCTATGGTTTGCTAGGCGTAGTGCCTTTATACTTTTTTGGCGGGAAGGCGTGGCATTTGGGCAAGAAATACGGATTTGTGACCCAAGCTGAATTGCTTTCTGCTAGATACAACAGCAGGTTTCTGTCCATCTTATTAAGCTTTTTGAGCGTGGTTGTACTTATTCCTTATCTCACGCTACAAATGAAAGGCGCTGGCTATGTGCTTAGTGTTATAAGTGATGGCTACATTGAAGAGTGGGTAGGCGCTGGCATTACGTACTTGGTGGTATTGATTTATGTGTACTACAGTGGCGTTATGGGCGTGGGCTGGTCAAATGCTTTTCAAGGCTTGTATATGATGGTATTGGCTTGGGTATTGGGCATTTATCTTCCCTACAAATTGTATGGAGGCATAGGGGAGATGTTTACGCAAATCTTAGCTTCTGATAAGTCTGCAATGCTAACTATGCCAGGTTTAGACGGCAGTGGATCAACTTGGAGTTGGGCGGCCTTTAGTTCAACGGTTTTGGTTTCTGCAGTGGGATATTCGGTGTGGCCACACTTCTTTATGCGTTCTTTTGCGGCGAAAAGTGCACGAGTATTTCAGAAATCGGTGATGCTTTATCCGACCTTTTTATTGGTGATGATTCCCATTTTATTGATTGGTTTTGCTGCCATTTTAAAATTCCCGGGGGTTACGCCAGCAGACAGTATTTTACCCCATTTATTGATGCAACTTGAGCTACCAGCAGTGGTCATTGGCTTATTTTGTGCTGGTGCTTTAGCCGCTTCTATGAGTTCAGGTGACGCTATTTTGCATACCGCAGCTTCTGTTGCTATTCGTGATGGTATAGCAAAAATGGTTAAAAATCCGCTATCAGATGCCAAAGAACGAACCTATATTCGTCTAGCTGTTTTAGTCATAGGTTTTGTGGCCTACTATTTTGCGGTGGCTTCAAAAACCTCTATTGTTGGCTTATTGATCGGTGCTTATGGTGGTGTTGCGCAAATATTCCCGATTATTTTCGCCGCATTTTATTGGTCTAGAGCTTCAAAAATTGCAGCTATTTCCGCTTTAATAGGGGGAATTCTGGCAAACACTTTTTTCTTAGTGCTTCCTGAGCTCAAACCTTTCCCACTGCATGAAGGGGTTTATGGTTTATTTGTCAATATTATATTGTTGGTTTCCCTTAGTTTATGGTTTCCCAATAAAAGAACTTCAAATTCTTGACCTAAACTCGATAAACAACGCTAAAATGGCAGCTGTTTATCTTTAGGAAACGATCTATCTGCATTACTAAACAATTTTATGGCATCTCCTTTTCGTCCGAAAAAATCACTAGGTCAGCATTTTTTAGCCGACACCAATATGATCGCAAAAATCATAAGTGCAATTAATGTTGAAGAAGGGCAGAACCTGATGGAAATTGGGCCAGGAACGGGTGCGTTGACTCGCCATCTTTTCCAAAAATTCCCACAAATGGTTGCCGTTGAAGTAGATATTAGGGCAATAGAGCATTTGTATGGGGAAATGCCTTTTTTAAAAATAATAGAGCAAGATATTTTAAAGGTAGATTGGGCTAGCTTTGAGCAGCACCTTCCCGCTGAAACCCGTGATTCCGGAGATAAGTGGTACGTTGTTGGGAATTTGCCTTACTATATTACGAGTCCGATTTTATTTCGTTTTTTGGAATGGCGAACTAAGCTTAGCGAGGCTGTGATAATGATGCAAAAAGAAGTGGCCGAGCGATTGGTGGCTAAGCCAAGAACAAAAGCCTATGGTATTCTAAGTGTACAATTTCAGGTGATGTGTTCTATGGAATACGTTTTAACAGTGCCGCCTGGGGTATTTATTCCGCCACCAAAAGTAGAGAGTTCTGTGGTGCGTTTAAGCTTTGATAAGGCCGAACCAGCCTGTGGCTATGAAGCGCTAAAAACGGTGGTTCGGACGGCTTTCTCTATGCGCAGAAAGAAACTGAGTAATACGTTAAAACCGTTGCTCAAGGGACCACTTCCTGATGATATAAGTTTCAGTTTAGACCAAAGGGCTGAAGAGTTAACACCAGAGCAGTTTGTAGAATTGACACTTTGTCTTAATCAAAATGACAAGGCATAAGGCCATTAAAGTGATAATTTGGGCTATTTAGAATAATTCTATGCCACCATATATGACGCTTTATCCATTGTGGCAAGTAAAAAGTATACTTGGGCGATTATTTGGCAGTCTTAGCTTTACGGTATGAATGTTGGACAAGTTGTATTTGAAATAACGAATGAAACGGCCTGTTTTTGATGGGCAATTTTGATTTCATTCAAAAGATTCTCTTACAAAACAATTACAAACAACCTTATACAAGTTAAAGGAGTCAAACATGGCTGGTATTAAACCATTGTCAGATCGCGTACTCGTTCAAGCTGACCACGCAGAAGAAAAAACGGCTTCAGGTATCATTATCCCTGACTCTGCTAAAGAAAAACCACAACGTGGAACTGTAGTAGCTGTAGGACCTGGAAAAGTGGAAAACGGCACTAAAGTAGATATGTCTGTAAAAGAAGGCGACAAAGTACTCTACGGTAAATATGCTGGTACCGAAGTAAATGTTGACGGTGAGGAATACCTCATCATGCGTGAAAGCGACATCGTTGGTATCGTAGGTTAAGCCTAAGAACAAACGGTCGAATACACTCAAAAGAGTATCAATAATTAATAAACAAATCAAACACATCTCTTTCCATCTATTATGGCAAAACTGATAAATTACGACATGGAAGCCCGCGATGCACTAAAACGCGGCGTAGACAAACTTGCAAATGCAGTAAAAGTGACTTTGGGCCCTCGTGGTCGTAACGTTGTAATCGAAAAATCTTTCGGTTCTCCAACCATTACGAAAGACGGCGTTACCGTTGCTAAAGAAATTGAATTAGCAGATAGGGTAGAAAACCTTGGTGCACAAATGGTTAAAGAAGTTGCTTCAAGAACTTCTGACAACGCTGGTGACGGTACAACTACAGCTACCGTATTGGCACAAGCTATTGTTCGCGATGGCTTAAAAAACGTAACTGCTGGCGCCAATCCTATGGATTTAAAGCGTGGTATCGATAAAGCAGTTGCTGCTATTATTGAGTCGCTGAAAAAGAGCAGTAAAGCTATTAGTACCCGCAACGAAATTGCTCAGGTAGGTACAGTTTCTGCTAATAACGACGAAGTTATTGGTAACCTGATTGCCGACGCTATGGACAAAGTTGGTAAAGATGGTGTTATCACTGTTGAAGAAGCTAAAGGAACTGAAACTTATGTTGAGACTGTAGAAGGTATGCAGTTCGACCGTGGTTACTTATCTCCTTATTTTGTAACCAATTCTGAGAAAATGACTACGGACCTAGACAGCCCGTACATCTTAATATACGACAAGAAGATTTCTAACATGAAAGACCTTCTTCCAGTATTGGAGAAAGTGGTTCAAACTGGTCGTCCGTTACTAATAATTGCAGAAGATATTGAAGGCGAAGCGCTTGCTACTTTAGTAGTAAACAAACTTCGTGGTTCATTGAAAATTGCTGCTGTTAAAGCCCCTGGCTTCGGCGATCGTCGTAAAGCTATGCTAGAAGATATCGCTGTTCTTACTGGTGGTACTGTGATCTCTGAAGAGCGCGGTTTCAAGCTTGAGAGCGCTGATTTAGATTTCTTAGGCCAAGCTGCTTCTATATCTATCGACAAAGATACTACTACGGTTATTGACGGTAAAGGTAAAGAAGACGATATCAAAGCACGTGTAAACCAAATCAAATCTCAAATTGAAGCTACTACTAGCGATTACGATCGTGAGAAGCTACAAGAGCGTTTGGCTAAGCTAAGCGGTGGCGTTGCGGTTCTTTACATTGGTGCTGCTTCTGAAGTAGAAATGAAAGAAAAGAAAGCTCGTGTTGAAGATGCATTACATGCAACTCGCGCAGCTGTTGAAGAAGGCATTGTTGCTGGTGGTGGTGTTGCTCTATTGCGTAACGCTGTTGCTGTTGATAGCCTTGTTGCTGAGAATGCTGACGAAGAGATTGGGTTCAACATTGTTCGTAGAGCCGTTGAAGCTCCACTTCGTACTATCGTAGCTAACGCCGGTAAAGAAGGCGCTATTGTGGTACAAAAAGTATTGGAAGGAACTGGTTCTTTCGGTTATAACGCGCGTACAGAAGTGTACGAAGACTTGATTGCAAGCGGTGTAATTGATCCTACTAAAGTTACCCGTACTGCGCTTGAAAATGCAGCTTCTGTTGCTGGACTATTGCTAACTACTGAAGCCGTAATTACGGAAAAAGTTGATACTAGCGCAGCTGCAGCTCCTGCAATGCCTGATATGGGCGGCATGGGTGGAATGGGCGGCATGATGTAAAAATACTTTGGACTTATTTTTAAGTCGAAGTTCTCTATACTTATGCGGTTCGTATTTCTGATTATTTGATTGGGAATACACCAAATATATTAAGCCATCTCGGTTCTAGAACTGGGGTGGCTTTTTTTTGTTTTTTTGGGAAAGGGGAAAGGGGAAAGGGGAAAGGGGAAAGGGGAAAGGGGAAAGGGGTATAGGTGATAAGTGATAAGTGATAAGCGGTGAGGTGGGAGGTTTTTTTCGGCGAGTGAAGCGTCTCGATTCGGAATAACGGGCTTGGACATAATTTATAATTTTCTGCTGTCCGCAATGACAGCCGGTTTCCACTAAAATAATCTCAAACCATTAAATCCCACCAAAAGGAAAAGCCAACTCAACAACCTCACCATTACTATCTAAGGCCCTCTTTTTGATTAACCGAACACCATGACTGTAGTCAAAATATTCTCTTCTGTGAACTGTACTAAAGGGTTGAATAACTCTGCTGTCTGATAAGTGCCAGCCATAAATCCCAACCCTTGTGCTGTTTCTAGCTATAGCAATAAGGTCTTTTTTATGCCCAGCTAGTAGTTTTCCCGATACAGTATTTCCCACGTAACCAGAATCTGCAAGCTGCTGATTAATTAAGCGATTATGTTCAACAAAATAGGCTCTAGTAGTCATTGCAGCAGTTGGAGGCATAGGAATAGGCGCTAATTTTATATCCGCCTGTTGATAAATAGCATCAACCATTGCTGTGCTTGGTAGCCACTGATCCATACTATCTGCAAGTGCCAAAGCAGCAGTATATCCCAACGGAGTTCTTATGCCATCAACCATAAAGTAATCTGCCGACACACAAATGGTCATGCCTTGAAACTGTACGGCTTTATAATCATCACAAAATGAGGTTTCATTATGTGATAAGGCATTTTTTTGTTCTTCTGTACAACTTAAAAAAGTCGAGAGAGCTAGTATTATTAGTATTGGGGAAAAGCGGTTGTGTTGCTTCATGCTTAATTGTATTCATTATTTGAGATTCAAATTCGGGAAAAATCTTAAATTCTTGCAATTTATTATCAATTACTATTTCTTGTCTTTCCCTACAAGTCAGGGTTCAAAAACCAATATAAAATAAGCTCAATTTGTGGTTGCATAAAGAACTATAACCTTTGCGAAAATACAATTGGTTCCGCTAAAAAATGGCTATAAGAAAAATAATATTATTTATATTTAATTATAGCTCTTTTAAAAATTATAGCTATTTTAAATCCTACCCTATATATACATTTATCGTCAAGGCAATCATGGTAATTATCAACAAAATACCAAATAGGGGAAGCGCAAATTTTAGCCACTTATTGAAGCCTATTTTTACCACAGCTAAGGAAGCTAAAACTAAACCTGTCGGGCTAACTAAATAAAATAATCCTACTGCAAATTGGTAGGCATTTACGATTAATTCACGACCAATACCAACTGTATCTGCTAGCGGAGAAATTATGGGCATGGTTAGAACGGCTAGCCCAGAAGTTGATGGAATAAAAAAGGTGAGTCCGCCAAAAATGAACAACATTGTATTGATAAATAGTCCTTTATTCATGCCTGTCGTAAAATCACTAGCGTAAAAAAGTAGGGTATCGCTGATCAAGCCCTCCGTCATAATAATGGAAACACCGCGAGCAATACCAATGATAAATGCAACGCCTAGTAAATCACCAGCGCCCCGTACAAAATGTTCTACAAATGCTTTCTCGTCTACTTTCCCAATAAAACCAACCAGAATAGCGCCAAATAAAAATACCGACGTCATTTCCACAAACCACCATTCTAATATGGTTACGCCAATAATCATGACCACAAAACAAGCGGTGAAAACGGCTAAAATCAATAGAAATTTGGGGGAAATACTATGTCCAGAACTTTTTCCCAAAAACCGCTCTTCTAATTCCGCTTTCTGATCGTAAATAAATGAATAACTAGGGTTGGCTTTCACTTTTTTAGCGTAGTATAGGATGTATAAAATGGTGACACTAACGGTAATTACAAACATAATTATACGACCGTTAAGCCCTGTGGTCCAATTGATTCCAGCAGCATCTGAGGCAATGATAGTAGCAAATGGGTTGATAGTTGAGCACATGGTTCCAATAGAAGAACCCAAAAATATACATGCTACTGCAACCAATGCGTCGTAGCGTGCTGCAATGAATATGGGAACCAAAATCGGAATAAAAGCGATGGTTTCTTCAGCGAAACCAAAAGTAGTTCCACCAAGTGCGACCAAGGCAGTAACTAATATTATAAGTAGGTATTCTCTTCCAATTAACGCTTGGGAAAGCCAGCTTATACCCGCATCAAAAGCACCAGTGAGATTCATAATGCCAATCAATCCGCCAATAATGAGCACTAAAAAGATGATGTCAGCTGCGTTAATAATTCCTTTAACGGGTGATTGAATAAAAGCGGCAAAGCCCTGTGGTTTGGCTTCAATATTTTGATAAGTATTAGGAACAGCAATAGGCTTATAAATGCTTCCGGTAGTAAATTTTTCTAAGGGAATTTTGACTCCTAACACGGCTAAACTACTATCCGTAGCAGGGTAGACTCGGGCTTCTGCATCAGTAGAACTCACGCTAAAGGTATCAGTTGCAGCGTCATAGACTAAGGATTCATACTGCCCGGCGGGAATAAACCAGGTCAGCACACAAACCAAGGCCGCAATTATTAGCAATATAGTTTGTGAAGCGGGAAAGCCACGTTTTTTCATAAGAAACTAGGGTACAAGTCAGGTTTTGAAGAAAGAAGGTACGGAATGAGAATGGCATTTCGTTATCTAGTTCTAAACCCATCCCAGAGGGATGCTTTCTGATTTATAAGCACAGCAAACGAGTAAATACCACGAACGTAATGCAGTGAGTAACCCCACCCGAAGGGTAATCCCACTGAGCGAAGCGAAGTAATTCCCAACCCTAATCCACAATAATCCTTGGTATATCTGCCGGAATTCTAGATAGCATTTCGTAATTCAACTGATTCGATAAATCGGAAAAAGAAGACACACTAATCTCTTGGCCATCTTCCTCACCAATAAGAATTACCTCGTCGCCCTTTTCTGGATTTGGAACATGTGAAACATCTACCATAATTACATTCATATTTACCACACCAATCACCTGACAACGTTTTCCCTTTACCAAAACAGCCCCCTGATTGCTTAAACTACGCGAATAACCATAGCCATATCCCACAGGAATAGTAGCAATTTTCATCTGACGATCAGCCATAAACGACGTGCCATAGCCAACAAATTGCCCCTGAGACACATCTTTAATCGCCATAATGGTACTTTTCCAACTCATAAGTCGGTGAATGTACGAATGACCTTCTTTATCTTTTGGAGACAAACTATCTTCATTCTGCGTTAAGAAGCTCACTTTGGTTTCTGGTGTGGGCCAAAAACCGTATTGCAATACGCCAACTCGAGCCATTTCCATCTTCATTTTAGGGTAGTTAATGATTCCTGCCGAACATAAAACATGCCTACGTTTTATCTTAATTCCAGATGCTTTGAGCATCTTCTGTGCAATTTGATAATTTTTATACTGCTGCTGAATACGGTAATAATTGGCAATAGTCTCGGCGCCAGCATAATGCGTAGAAAGCCCTAAAATTTCTAAGTGTTCAGCTGATTCGTTCAGTAAAACCCCCAATTTTTCCAAGTCATAAAGCTCAAAACCGGTTCTGTTTAAGCCCGTTTCAACTTCAATATGAATTTTTACTTTAATTCCCATCTTCTTAGCAAAACTTATGGCATGATTCAGACGCTGGAAGTCAAACATAAAAATTTCCATGCCATTTGCTATAGCCCATTCCAAGCCATCACCCTCAGAATCGCCCATGATCATAATGCTAGGCAATGATTTAGGCTTCTGTTGATCATTATTCCATTTTTTGGCACTGTTTAAGCACTGATAAGCTTCCTCAGTATTGAAAACCGAAAAATGCTTAACACCCTCACTAACAGCCAACTCGGTAAAAGTGCTGATTTGATGCCCATAAGCATTGGCTTTAATCACACTAGAAAAAAGGCAGCGTTTACCTAGCAAAGACTGAATGAACTTCAGATTGTGTCTATAGGCTTTTCGGGAAATTTCAATTCGGGATACTGGATAATTTTCAGCTAATAGCATTAGTCAAATACGTTTTTTATTAATTTCATGTCTAATTCATTGTGCTGCAATAGTATAGATACAAAAGCACTGACGCCATTTCCCAAAAGCTCATCTGGGAAGTTGTAATAAGAATTATGCAGTGGCGGCGTTTTTTCACCCGAACCTAAACCAAACATAGCGCCTTTAAAGGTTTGGGTAATAATGCCGAAATCTTCACCCCACTCAAATGGAGAGGTGATTCTCTGTATATTAAAATTGGCCAAGCTAAAAGCTTTTTCCACCATTTGGGATGCATCTGAATCATTTACATTGGCCGCAAAATATTGATCCCAATCTAAGGAAATAGCTATATCGTATTTCTTGGAAAGCTGCTCAGCTAAGGCAATGAGCTTGTTTTTAACCGACTCAAAGTCATTGGGCTGCATAGTTCTAAAGGTATATCCCACTTTCGCTTTACCCGCAGAAATCCCATAATCCTCTTGTCCCATTTCAATATAAACAGGCGCAACCACCACATCACCATCCTTTAGTGAACTTAGTCCAGCTTTTGAGGCAGAAGTATAACTATGAACTTTTTCCATAAAGGCAATAATCTCGGCAATAACAAGGGCCGGATTTTTCCCTAAATGCGGTTGTGCTGAGTGGGAAGTATAGCCCTCAATGGAAAATATCACACTGATCACTTCGGGGGTAAAAATACCTTCTTTGATTAGTAACTTCCCCAATTCAACACCAGGAATATTATGCAGGGAAAAGGTGAAATCAGGTTTCAAATCGAAGGCTGAATCTGCTAACACAGCTTTTGCACCAGCGCCATTTTCTTCTGCAGGTTGGAATAAAAAATGAGCTGCCGATTTCAGTAAGCCCTTATCTCGTAATTCGATAGCATATTTAAGCGTTGCCAATAGCATAACCGCATGGCCATCATGTCCACATAAATGGGCTTTACCTGCAATGGTAGATTTATAAGGTAGATCAGATTTTTCTATGATAGGAAGTGCATCTAACTCGGCTCTGAATAGCAATCCATTTTTTATATTAGCCTTTGTAACAGGATAAACACTAGCAATAAGTCCGGTTGTGGCTAATTTTAGTAGCCTATCAGGTTTTAAGGCCTCAATTTGGTTTGCTATTTTAGCTGAAGTCTTGAATTCAGTCATGGACGTTTCAGGCTCACTATGAATATCTTGGCGAAAGCTTATGAAAGACGCTTTAATAGTGTTCCAGGGAGTAAGAGTAGCAGTCATATTGTATTGGGAAGAAGCAACTGGTTGTAAATCATGGAAATAGCCCATTTTTTGTTTCCAACAACCTGTAAAAAAAATCAACCTAAAACAATGAGAATTTGCGCTATTTAGGATTTTCATCAGTTATAAAATTTCAACACCAGCTATCAATCTCAAAATTCTAATCCAAAGCTTCACTATATACTTACAGATGCACATACACATTCTTCAACTTTGTTATAATAAGAGAAGCCCGGATACATTACATAGCTACTAAAGCCATTTACTCACTAAAAATAGTTAGCGGCACTTTCATGACTGTATTAATAGCCCATGAGTTCAAATAGATATATTCGCTATCCGTTTCAACCTGTGAAACTGCTGAAAAATAGCCTTCATTATCAATTAATTGTAAACCATTTATTGCTTTAAAGGTATTATCATGGCGTTCAAATAATATTAGAAATCCCTCATTTATAGCTAAAAATTGTGTATTGCTGATAAAGCGAAAATTCATAAATGTACCTGTAATCTTATAATTATTAGATTCAGTTAATTCATCTATAGATGGGTTGTTTAAGTCTTTAATTGGGGTATAATCAAGAGCATATGTTTTAATATGATTTCCATCTAAAGAGTATTGATATAAAGAGTCGACTATAAAAAATTTAGTATAAATAAATAAATTATAAGTATCTACGAAGGAAAAATTCACAGAGTTTGGTTGTTTACCAAGCGGAATTAATGAATTATGAAAAGTTACTTCATCTCCATCATAAATATTAATGCGACTTAATAATTTATTTATTCTTGGACGTATATTTGAAAAAATAAAAAAATGATCAACTACATGGAGATCATCTGTTGGTTTAAATTTCAAATTAGTTGTTTTTATGTATTTAATATCTTTATTAAACCAATCAATTTTCATTAAACCCTGATCGACCATTAATAGGGTATCATCTTTAGCCACTGAATGTTTAAGAATCATGTATTCTTTTGGACCTCTTCCTTTTTTTCCAAAGTTGGTAATAAATTGTCCAGATTTATTGTAAACTTCAAATCTATTACGAGAGTAAACAATGAGTTTATCTTGAAATAGGCCAATACTACATCTATCTTCATAATTATACTCAATAAGAGAAAAGTCATTTACATTGATTGGAATAGATTGAACTAAGGTAAATGGAGTATCTGTATTTTTATCAGAACTACATCCTAAAAGTAACGAAAGTAAACAAAGAACAACTAATGAATAGCTGTTCTTTGTAAGTAATAAATGAATCATATTATATTTGTGTTGCTTCGCCAAAGCATATTGTTCCACCATATTCTCCTATACCTGATGTGATACTTCTTTCACCACTATCACAAAAAATTGTTAATGTCCAATCATTCGCATCCTCATAAAGGTAAACATGACAACCATTAACGGTACAAAACTGATCAACAGCATTTAATGCACTAAAACTAATCAATATTAAGCTTAAGCATAATAATATTTTCTTCATTTGTAAATCCTTTATTTAGTTAATTAATTAACCTATGTAAATTTAGGTCTACAAATCGATTATAAAAAAAAAACATGGACTTTCAAAACCATAATCAATAAAAACTATATTTTTTGATGAATTCCAATTATTCGCCCAATTAATCTGACTGCGAACTAAAATAAAACTAGCGAATCAAGCAACATTCTTTATTTTAGGAATTGCTTATACCAAACTCTAATAACCCACTTGATAAATCTCCGACTGATGAGAATCCTCCTTTTCCCCCTTTTTCTACTGCTAACATATAGCACAACACTTTTTGCGCAAACACTTCCTGCGCAAACAGATCCACGAATTTACGATATTATTAAAGCCGTATCTGCAGAACGCTTAGAAGCAGACATCAATACACTAGTAAATTTTGGAACACGACATACCTTCTCTGATACGGTTTCAGATGTGCGTGGAATTGGCGCTGCGAGACGCTGGATATTAGCTGAGTTTCAGAAAATAGGAGCAAAAAGTGAGTCCGATTTTGAGGTATTCTACAATAAACTGCATGTGAAGCCAGAAGACGGATCACGTATTCCATTCGAGACCGATATTGTAAGTGTAGTAGCTATTCAGCGAGGTACGGTTCATCCTAATAAATACA
>Ga0306872_100572_pt1 | contig 13923 bp, 14 predicted proteins | sample AntRauMeHopE1498_FD_190455 | JGI IMG/M metagenome (GOLD analysis project Ga0306872, IMG submission 190455) | Saline lake microbial communities from Rauer Islands, Antarctica - Metagenome Hop E1 #498 (v2) (version 2) | ecosystem: Environmental > Aquatic > Non-marine Saline and Alkaline > Saline ...
ATCCAGCTGGGTAAACAAAAACCGCCCTGACGAATGGTTTCCGTTCGTCAGGGCGGTAAGATCACTCATTTGAAGAGATCACTTATACCAGTAAGCGATTCCACCGCGTCCAACATGGCACATTGTTGTAGCTGAGCAATATTTACCCCACCGTTATGCGCAAGGGCAAAAGCCGTGAATTCCGACACACGGTCAACCGACATATCGGTAAACTCAACCCACCCACCGTCCTGCAATATCCGCAAAATAGTCACAACGTCATCGTTGTCTGGTTCAAATTGAGCAGTCGCAATCAGCACGTCATCAACCCGAATCTGCTCGCGTTGTTCGATACCTTTAGCGGTGAGTCGGCTAGCAATTTCGCTAGATGTGTTTTCACACTGCTGAGACTCTACGACCGCCCAACCATCTTCGTTTGACTGTGCGAACGCGTTTGTTGCAGCACACAGGGTGATTGCGGTAGCAAGAAGAACGTTTTTCATTTGTCATACCTTTCAAAGTTGACGGATTAACCTATTTATATTATGCACATATTTATTTAAAAGTCAACACCGACGCTTCGCTCCTCACCCTCCCCGATCTCGATCACTACCTCGACTTTCTTAGTCGGCAGAATCTCTGCAATCCGCTCGGGCCATTCGATACACACTAGCGTGCGAGGTTGGCGGAACAATTCCTCAAAGCGCAGCGGGCCGACTTCGCTTTTGTCTTCGATCCGGTAGGCGTCGATGTGAATCAGTTGATCGAACTGTGGGTGACCTGCTAGCTCGTATCCTTTCATAATGCCAAAGGTCGGACTGACGACGTGATCGGTAATTCCTAGATGCTTGGCTAGCTGTTGGGTAAAGGTAGTTTTGCCTGCACCTAGGTCGCCCGAGAGTGTTACCACCGAAGCTGTACCTGTGACCGCACTTGCCGCGGCTAATACCACCTCAATCACTGAAGTAAAATCACTTGGAGTGCTGACTACAAACTGTGCTTCTTTCATATCTGGCACTATACCAACGTGATATCATAATCACAAATGGTTCAATTTGATGACAAAGGGCTCGACGCTCACCTAGCAGCATTACGAGATCGAGAAACTGGCCGCGCGGCGGCAAGTTTGGCGCCGCAATACGGCTACGAATACATCGACCTGCACGGTTACACGATCAACCCACGCGCGCTGGCGGTGGTACCCGAAGCCCTCGCGCGCGGGGCGGAATTAACTGGCTTTGAATTAATCCAGAAGACCCTTTCAGTCGCGATCAAAGATCCACGCAACCCCAAGACCATCGCCGCCCTACAGCAACTCACAAACGACGGGTTCACAGTGAATACCTACATGACTGCAATCAGCAGTATCGAGCACGCCTGGCTGCGCTACAAAGACATCACCAACACCACCGCCGAGCGCAAGGGAGTCTTCGAGATCAGTGCCGAAGATATCGCCAAGCTCACCAAGCGCATCCATAAAAAAGAAGATGTGTTGGTGATCCTTAAAGAAATCAACACCGCCAACAACAGCTACCGCATCTCGGCCACGCTTGAATTGATATTTGCGGGCGCACTTGCCCTGCGGGCGTCTGACATCCACATCGAGCCCGAGGAGCGCGCCATCAGGCTGCGCTATCGCTTCGACGGCGTGCTGCACGACATCGCTGACCTCGATACATATATGTATGGTCGCATGATGTCGCGCCTGAAATTACTATCAGGCATGATGCTTAATAAAAAGGTCGAGGCGCAAGACGGCCGCTTTACCTTCGAGACTAGTGAGAAAGAAGTGGAGGTGCGATCATCGGTGATCCCTGGCGCCACTGGTGAATCGATCGTGATGCGATTGCTCGACCCGACTGTGGCCAGCTTCAAAATGGAGCGACTTAATTTTAATAAGCATTTAGCGGCGGTAGTAAAGCAAGAGCTACAAAAACCCAACGGGTTGATCATCACCACTGGCCCGACCGGGTCGGGCAAGACCACGGCACTCTACGCCTTCTTGCAAGAAGTACACTCAGAAGGCACCAAGATCATCACCATTGAAAACCCAGTTGAATACAAAATCGACGGTATCGTACAGACTCAAACTGGCGACGACTACACGTTCTCATCTGGCCTGCGCGCAATCCTGCGCCAAGACCCCGACGTGATCTTGATCGGTGAGATCCGCGACGCTGAGGTAGCCGAGACTGCGATCCACGCCGCCCAGACTGGCCACCTGGTGTTCTCTACCCTGCACACCAACAGTGCGGTGGCTGGGTTCGCCCGCCTGATGGACCTAGGGGTCGATCCCCGCATTTTTGGTAGCTCACTTAACCTCATGCTTGGCCAGCGCTTGGTGCGGTTGCTGTGCGAGCACTGTAAAGTCCCCCACTCACCGACAGACGATGAACGATCAATCATCAACACCGTCATGAGCGACCACCCGCACCCAGAATCAATCCCGCAGTACACCGAGATATTTACTGCACCAGGCTGCGAGATTTGCGGCCATAGTGGATTTAAGGGTCGCAGCGGAATCTACGAAGCTGTCCTCATGGACGAAGCGGTAGAGGAAGTCGTATTGCGTGACCCGCGCGAACACATGATCTTGGCAGCCGCCAAACCCCAAGGAATTCCCACCATGCTCCACGACGGTATTGAAAAGGTACTGCTCGGAGTAACCTCAATCAAAGAGCTAGAGCGAGTGATCGAGCTTCCCCGCAAGTCAGAGACAGCGATCCCAGCCCAACCAAAAGCTGCCGCAGGTGACGATGATTTCCTCGCCCACGTCGTATAACCAGATTCAAAAGACGAAACCCCTCACGGTCAATACCGTGAGGGGTTTTTCTGTGCTATCTTCGAGTAGTTCCCCGTTCATCTAAATATTAAATTGATTAATCTTCGCATCTAGATTGTCGGCGGGCTAAAGCCGCCAATCTAGATGTAAATTCAAAATAGTCATGATGTTCCTTTTTTCATTCAAGAGTATAACTCTCTAAGCAAGACTTCCGCATTGAAAGTGCATGCCGCGCTAAGGAGATACGCAGCCACCCAGGTCTAGGCCTGGAGCCAAATATTCCTCGCCACGCATACAAGTTGCTTAGAGAGTTATCTTCTTGAATTGTTGAATGGATCTGATTGACGGCCAAACAAAGGTTGGCAGGTCAACGGGAGGAGCTATCGAATCCCCAATAGATTAGCACAGTTTGAATATTTGTCAACACCTTAAGCGACGTTTTCTTTTTGCTGGTACAATATTGGTATTCGTATGTCAGAAAAACCTAAACCCATCACCCGCGACGACGCCCAAAATCTTGATCGCACCCTGCGCCCCAAGACGTGGGAAGAATATATTGGCCAAGCAAAGATCAAAGAAAACCTGCGGATCTTGCTAACTGCCGCCAAAGAGCGAGGCCACGCTGCCGAACATATTTTGCTGTACGGCCCACCTGGGTTGGGCAAAACTACCCTCTCAAACCTAGTCGCCAAGACCCTTGGCACCAACATGAAAACTACCTCGGGCCCAGCGATCGAAAAGGTCGGTGACCTAGCCGCGATCCTTACCAACTTGTCACCTGGTGATGTGTTGTTTATCGACGAGATCCATCGGTTGAGCAAAAGCATCGAGGAAGTACTCTACCCCGCGATGGAATCGGGTGTGCTCGATATCATCATCGGTAAAGGTCCATCAGCCCGGACAGTCCAACTCGAATTACCACCATTTACCATGGTGGCCGCAACCACACGGATCTCACTTTTGTCGAGCCCGCTGCGATCGCGCTTTTCGGGTGGAACTTTTCGCTTAGAATTTTATAGTGATGGCGAAATCGGGCAGATCCTAGAGCGGTCGGCGGACTTGCTCGGGATGACGCCGTCTGAGAACGTGATCGGGCACATCGCCAAGCGTTGCCGTGCGACACCGCGCACCGCCAACTATTTGCTCAAGCGGTGCCGTGACTTGGCGCAGCTTGAAGGCACTGATCTAACCACTGATATTGTCGAACAAACTTTTGCCTTACTGGAGATTGATTCACTCGGCCTTGGCGCGCCAGATCGCGCGGTGCTTGATGCAATTATTTACAAATTCAACGGCGGACCAGTAGGGCTCAATACCATCGCCGCCGCTACTGGTGAAGAAGCATCGACGATCGAAGACGTGATCGAGCCGTACCTCATCCGTCACGGCTTGATCGAGCGCACACCCCGCGGGCGCACCGCCAGCCCCGATGCCTATAGTCATTTAGAAAATCTCTAACCATAATCAATCATGTCAGGACACAACAAATGGTCAAAGATCAAACACAAAAAAGGCGCAACCGACGCGACGCGCAGCAAGCTGTTCTCGCGCCACTCACGCCTGATCACCATGGAAGTCAAAAAAGCCGGCGGCAGTACCGACTCGGCCAATGTACTGTCAGCCGTTGAGCGAGCCAAAAAAGACTCCATGCCCAAAGACGCCATCGAGCGAGCGCTACTCAAAGGCACAGGGGCTGGCGCCGACACCATGCTAGAGATTATGTTTGAAGGCTACGGTCCGGGTGGTGTGCCGCTACTCATTGAGGCAGTCACCGACAACAATAACCGTACCGCACCTGAAATCAGATTTATCTTCTCTAAAGCTGGGTTAGAACTAGGTGCACCAGGCTCAGCCGCCTGGGCCTTCACCAAATCAGACGGAGTCTACACCCCGCAAAACCCAATCGAGCTAGACGACGCCGCTGGCGAAGCGCTAGCGGAGTTCATAGAAAAACTAGAAGACCAAGACGACGTCACTAATGTCTTTACCGGCGCTGATTCGGCTGAATAACTATGTCTAAATTCAAAAACTATTGGTTCAAAATTAGAGCAATAACATTTGCGAATATACAAAAATTATTTGGCTTTATTCTACAAATTCCTGTACCACCAAAAGTCTCAGCGGCTTGTTTCATTGAACGAGAGGGAAAGTTTTTGGTACTCGATCTGTCGTATCGCACTGGTTATGCCTTCCCTGGTGGTATGATCGAACCCAATGAAAACATTGAGACGGGAGTTATTCGAGAAGTGCTAGAAGAAACTGGCCTGACAGTAGAATCGCTCGAATATATTGGGTCAAAAGAAGATGTTCAGTACGGCATGACTGTGATCGCGATAGCTTTTGCAGCAACCACAAGTGGTGAAACTAGGGAATCTGATGAAGGTACACTGTTGTGGTTGACCCCAGCTGAAATACAAGTCAATCAAGCATATTCAAACTGGAAGCATTTATTCGAATTATATTTGCAAAACTAGTATGCGGGTACTTGGCATTGATCCAGGCTACGATCGGGTTGGACTGGCGGTGATGGAATATTCAAATGGAGTGGAGAAGCTGCTTTATTCAACCTGTGTTTTGACCGACAAAGAAACTAGTATTAATCAGCGACTACAAGTGGTCGGCCAAGCGATTACCCAGACGATCCAAGACCACGCCGTGGATACCCTTGGGATAGAAACGTTGTTTTTTAATAAAAATGTCAAAACTGCGATGGGTGTGGCTGAGGCTCGAGGGGTGATTATTTATACTGCGATCCAAGCTGGCTGTGTCGTGCATGAGTTCAGCCCGCAGGCGATTAAGATCGCTACGACGGGCTACGGCAACAGCGATAAGACGGCCGTGACCAACATGGTCAAGCAACTGGTGCCAGATGTGCCGCCTGACGCGCTTGACGATGAGTACGATGCGATTGCTGTTGGGATTACCTGCCTTGCACATTTTGGCAGAAACGTATAAAATCGCCACAATTGATACCAAACATAACAATTTTATATGGGAGATGAGCTAACAAACGAAGACGATATCGAAGAAATGGATGACGACGAAGCGTCGCTTGATGACGACGTACTTGATGAAGTCACTGGTACAGACGACGATGATGAGGACGACACAGCAGGGTTTGGACTCATCGATGAAAAAGATGTCAAAGAAGATGATGACGAGGACGAAGATGAAGAAGACGACGCCGAGCTAGAGGACGACGCAGAAGATGTCGACTACGACAGCTTCGACGATATAGACGAACGATAATACATAACAAAAGCGGCCAGTTGGCCGCTTTTGTTATTTCCATTCGATGACTGCCATATTCTTTTTACCCCGACTGATCAATGTGATTGGGAGTGACTCTTGAGTGAGGATCAATTCGGTATCGGTGACCTTGATGCCATCTACCTTGATCGCTCCACTTTCGATAAATGTCCGCGCTTCACGTTTACTTGATGCCAACTCAACTTCTACCAACATATCAACTAGTGATTGCGATGAGACTGTAAAACACGGCGCTTGGGTTTTGAGTAGCTCAATCCCAGTGACACTTATGTCTTCCACCATCACTCCCCCAAACAAAATATCACTCACTTCTTTAGACAAATCAGCTTCGTTTTGACTATGCACCAGTGATGTAACTTCATACGCGAGCTTCTTTTGCGCAGCGCGGGCACCAGGGTTTTGTTGTGATTCTAGCTCTAGTACTTTGATCTCATCAAGCGTAAGGAAGGTGAATAATTTCAGATAATCAATCACACTTTCGTCACTAGCATTAAGCCAGAATTGATAAAATTCATAGGGTGAAGTTTTTTCTGGATCAAGCCAAATCGCATTTCCTTCACTTTTTCCGAATTTTTTACCAGTGGCTTTGTCGACGATGATCGGCGTGGTTAGCACGTGTGCTTCTGCTTGTTCGGTGCGCCTGATTAGATCTACTCCAGCCACCATATTACCCCACTGGTCTGAGCCGCCAGTTTGTAGGGTGCAGTTTTTAGTTCGGTACAACGTTAAATAATCAAAACCTTGCAGGAGTGGGTACGCGAATTCGGTATACGACAAACCAACTTCACTTTGTAAACGAGTAGCAATGGCGTCTTTTTTGATTAGTTCATTGACGGTAAAATGCTTTCCAACGTCACGTAGGAAATCAATAAATTTAATATTCTCAAACCAATCATAGTTATTAACTAATTCGACAGTTCCTCCAAGTAGTAATTCTGCTTGGGCTTTCATTTTGCCTACTCGACGGTTAATTTCTTCTTCATCAACCATCGGCCGCTCGCTGTCTGGTTTTGGATCACCAATTCGGCCAGTTGCCCCACCAACCAAAAGTACAATCGTGTGTCCATGATTTGCTAAGTGTCGCAAAAGCATCCATTGCACAAAGTTTCCTGCGTGGATCGAATCAGCTGTAGGATCAAAGCCGTGGTACACAACCCGCTTTTCTTTATCAACAATGTCTGATAAATGTTCAGCCGTGAACTGGTGAACAAAACCACGAGCTTGAAGTAATTCAGATAATTTCATACGAAATAATGCTAGCACACTTCCGCTACGATCGATCTAGACATAGACATGCTAGTATTGGCGATATACCATACATATTATGAAACAAACCAAATTGTGGCTCAAGAAAAATTGGAAAGAACTCGTCATCGACGGACTGATTCTTTTTGTAGCCTCTTTTATTATTATCATGGCTGGGGTGTTGATCTGGGTTTCTAGTTTAGAGATTCCTGATCTGTCGGCGTTTGAAGAACGGCGAGTTCTGCAGTCAACCAAGATCTTTGACCGTACAGGCGAGGTGCTTTTGTATGACTTGCATGGTGACGTCAAGCGTACCATCATCCCGTTTGAGGATATGTCGCGCCACATCAAAAACGCCACCGTCGCCATCGAAGATGATCAATTCTACAACCACTTTGGGATCGATATCCGCGCGATTGTGCGCGCGGCAATTGCCAACCTCAATGAAGGTGGTGTCAGCCAAGGTGGCTCAACCATCACTCAACAGGTGATCAAAAACTCCGTACTTGACCGCGAGCAAACCCTAGCCCGCAAAGCCAAAGAAGCTATCCTCTCAATCAAACTAGAGCAAGTCCTCACCAAAGAAGAAATCTTGGAAGTGTATTTGAATGAATCTCCATACGGTGGAACTATCTATGGGATCGAGGAAGCGTCGCAGAGTTTCTTCGGAGTTAAAGCTAGTGAGTTATCACTCCCGCAAGCAGCGTACCTCGCTGCCCTTCCGCAAGCACCTACCTATCTTTCACCGTTTGGTGCCAACCGAGCAGCACTCGACAACCGACAACAACTAGTACTCGAGCGAATGCGGATCAATGGATTTATTACCATCGATGAATTCAACGAAGCAAAAGATGTAGAGGTACAATTTTCAAGTAGTGCCATCACAGGTATCAAGGCGCCGCACTTTGTATTTGCGATTATTGAGGATCTTACCGAAAAATTTGGTGAGGAAGCGATTGCCGAGCAAGGATTGCGAGTAATCACCACCCTCGATTGGGAGCTGCAAGAAGCGGCCGAGCGCATTGTCGCGCAAAAAGTTGCTTCAAACACCGTGCGTTACAATGCGAGTAATGCAGGGCTAGTAGCAACCGACCCTAAAAATGGTGATCTACTAGTAATGGTTGGATCGCGCGATTATTTTGATGAAGAAATCGACGGGCAGTTCAACGTCGCCCTGGCAGAGCGACAACCAGGATCAGCCATCAAGCCATTTATTTATGCCAACGCTTGGCGTAAAGGCTACTTACCTGCGACGATTGTATTTGACGTCCCAACGCAGTTTTCTCCCGCCTGTGACCCTTGGAACACCACCTCAGAATCACCTTGTTACTCTCCCCGCAACTACAACAATCAGTTTGTCGGCCCAATTAGTATGCGAAACGCGCTCGCTCAGTCACTCAACATTCCAGCAGTTAAAACCCTCTACCTAGCAGGGCTCAACGACAGTCTCAAGTTCGCCAACGAAATGGGATTAACCACCCTTGATGACCCCGCCCGTTACGGACTGACCCTGGTACTTGGTGGTGGTGAAGTTCGACTGATGGATATTACCAACGCGTATGGAATTTTTGCCAACGAAGGTATCAAGGCTGAACCACGAACAATCTTACGTATCGAAGATTCATTTGGAAACACTATCGATGAAACTGAAATTGTGACCGAACGAGTCCTTGAAGCCAACATCGCCCATATGATGAGTGATGTGCTCTCAGACAATGTCGCGCGCGCGCCACTATGGGGATCGTTCTCACTAGTGAACTTTGGTAACCGAGACGTTGCAATCAAATCAGGAAGTACCAACAACCTGCGCGACGCATGGATTATGGGTTACGCACCAAATATCGCCGTAGGTGCCTGGGTTGGCAACAACGACAATAGCCCAATGGGTGGTGGTCTCTCTGGTTTAATCACTACTCCAATGTGGCGAGAATTTATGGATGTAGCACTTGAAAAACTTCCAGCCGAATCCTTTATTCAGCCACAAATCAACACCGCAGGGGTGAAGCCAATCTTGCGTGGTCAATACATCGACACCTCACTACTACTACAGGCAATGCAATCTAGCACCTCAACCACTAATGTTGGATCGGTATACGGCAATATTCACTCAATACTACACTTTGTGGATCGAGGTAACCCAACTGGTCCTGTGCCATTTAACCCAGCGTCCGACGGAGCCTACCGCAATTGGGAATATGGTGTGCGTAATTGGGCAGAAGCTACCTTTGGATCACTGATCACTACCTCAAATGCGACCACATCTGAAACAGAAACTACTGAAGATTCTGATTCAGAATCAAACAATGAAGCAGAAGATGGTGAAGATCAATAAATAGTCTTTGGGCAATTAGTCACTCCCATCTCTTTCTCTAAACGGCCTAGTATGGCCGTTTTGTGATGCTGTAGCTCTGATTTGAGGATACTTGGTACTTGGATAGATATTGTGCGTGATAGCACGTTGTAGGTGATTTGATCCGCTGTGACGGTAAGTGACGTCAGCTCACAGATCAGCTCCGCCACTCTTTTCTCAACCGACGCTTGGGGTGGTGTAAAACGCTTTTGAAACTTCTCTAGAATAGTTGAGAGATGCTTTGGATCTATCATATTTTATTACGATCCTGACTACCTATTTATTCATCGGCATCACCAGGTACCGTTGATTAGTATCATTTACCCCATGCATAATCATCGGTCGACCGATTCCAGCAAAACTAAGTTTTAATGAATCAGCTGGGATGTGTGATAGCGGATCCATAATAAATTGTTGGTTGAAATTAAGTGACAACTCTTCCCCTTCAACCGTCGCCTTGATCGTATCGGTAGTATGACCAACGTCGTTGTTTTGTGATGATACTGTCAGATCAGAATCACTAATCAGTAGCGACACTTGCCGAAATTTATTTAAGAAAATATTTGTCTTTTTGAATGACTGCTGGAGATCAGATTTAAGTAGTGTGACATACGACACAAATTCCTTGGGAATAATCTGCTCATAATCTGGGAAGGTTCCTGAGACCAGTCTGGTCGATACATATACCCCACCAGGGAATCGTAGCGCACACTGATTATCATCCATCCCAAACTTTGGATCCTCTCCTACTGCGTCACAGATCCGCGCCAGCTCAAGCGCGTTCTTTTGCGGAATCATAAGCGACTCTTCGAGCGTGAGACCTTTTTGGGAAATTGTCTTTTCCATCAGTCGAAATGAATCAGTCGCCACAAACGTCAGTGAGTGCTCTTTCTTTTGTTGGATAAACACACTACCTAGCTCCGGCTTAATAGACGTCTGTGAGGCCGCAAACGCCACGCTCTTGATTCCATAAGCAAACTGCGCACCTTGGAGTGTATCGCCAAGCTCCACCAGCTGCTGGACCACCGGGAACTCATCTGGTGCGAATAGTTTGATCGAGGTACTTGAGGTTTTACTTTCGATCTGTAGCACCTGATCTTCCATCCGCAACGTAATCTTTTCTTGGTTAATAAACTGAATACTTTGCAGAAAGATTTGGGTTGGTACTGCGACCACTCCAGTTTCAATCACTTCCCCAGTTAGTGGGATCTCGAGGTTAATCTCAAGGTTAGTGGCTTGTAAACTAATTTCGTTTTCTTTCGCTTCAATGCGGACACACTGCAGCACCGGCAAGGTGACATGCTTAGTACTAATACGTCCGACCAGCTCAAGGGCTTTTTGTAGGTCACTGTGGAGAAGGGTTATTTCCATATTTTTATTTTATCCTATTTTACTCTTTATTATTAGGGGTGTGGAAGTGTGCAAAAGTCGCTATTAGTGTTGTGGTTCAGGGTTATCTGAGGTGCAAAACTTGCGTAAGTCGTTGATAGGACTAGAGCCACCTGTGGGTAGTCTGTGTATTACTTTGGTTGGTCTTAATAAGGTGGGGATTAGGTGGGATAAAAAACGTAGTATTCCCCACCAATCCCCGCTTCTGTTTGGGTGCAATCCTCAAGGTACCCACAGTCGTATACAGAGTTATCCTAAAACATATCTGTATAAACAACAATCACCCAAGCTGGGTGATTGTTGTTTATTTAAGTAAGAGTCGTACTTGGGTGATTTCTTCTTCTAGTTCGGTGTCGGTCTTGAGCTCGTTCTTGATCTTTTCACACGAGTGAATGACGGTTGTGTGATCGCGGCCGCCCATCTTTTTCCCGATGGCTGGGTACGAGATCTGGAAATCTTCCCGCAGAATGTACATAATGATCTGGCGCGGCTTCACTACTTCTTTGCGGCGGGTTTTCTCATAGATACTGTTGTGATCGATGTCGTAGTAACGAGCAACTTTCTCTACCACATCAGTGATAGCGAGCGTCTTGCGTGGTCGTGAGCTATTCTTGATGATCGTTCGCACTTCATCGATCGATAATACTCGCCCGAGTAGTTGTGATTGGCACATAATGCTGTTAAGTGCACCCTCAAGCTCGCGCACGTTACCTTCGATCGTTGCAGCTAGGTGATCAACCACATCGTCGGCTAGCGTGATGCTGTTTTGAGCAGCTTTCGCCCGTAGGATCGCAGCCCGTGATTCGATATCAGGTGCAGGTAGATCCACAATCATACCCTGAGCAAAGCGTGATTGTAGTCGCTCCTCCATCCCATTAAGTAGCGCTGGGTGAATGTCACTTGAAAACACGATTTGTTTATTGGTATCGTGTAGCGCGTTAAACAAGTGGAATAACTCCTCTTGGGTTTTTTCTTTAGTGGCCAAGAACTGCACGTCGTCCATGATAATCACATCGTACTGGCGGTAGCGATCTTTAAAGCTGTTGGCCGTACCACTTTGTAGTGAGTTGAAATAATCAACCGCGAAGCGTTCACTGGTGACATAAAATACCTTCTTACCAGTTTTCTTGATGTGGTTCCCGACCGCTTGGATCAAGTGAGTTTTACCATGGCCAGTTTTGCCGTAGATAAATAGTGGGTTGTAGGTGATACCAGGTTTGTTGCTGACGGTTTTGGCCGCTGCGTGTGCGAGTGCGTTGTACGGCCCAACCACAAACGTTTCAAACGAGTATTTTGGGTTGAGGTTGTCGCTTTTGTTGATGTAGTAATCCTCTAGCGGCAGTGCTGCGTTGACGGTTTGGTTTTTGGTTGATTCTTGCTTGCGCTCATTGCGCTGCGCTACGATGTATTCCACACTACGTACGTGCGGGGTGATCTCGCGCAAGGTCTTCATGATCATGGTTTGGAATTTATCCTGCAACCAGTCTTTGACAAATACACTCGGGACGCCGATGGTAGCTAGTCCGTCTTCGAGGGTCACGATGTGCGTATCACGAAACCAAGTTTTGAAGTTGGCGGTGGTAATCGCCAGCTCGATCTTCACCAAGGCGTCATCCCATAATTGTTTGACGTCAACTTGTTCAGTTTTGACAATGCTGTTGGATTGGCTGCTTTGAGTGTGAGTATTCATACGAGCGATAAGTACTTGGCATTATACTCCCTGTGGAAAACCTGTAAATATTTTACCCAGCAACGTGATATCTTCAAGCGTTTTTATAGTTCAAGATCTGCAACTGGGGATAAACTGTGGACAACTGATATTCTTCCCTATGCAGGCTTGCATTGTGCTTATATTTCGGTATAGTAACGGGACTCAAAACAAACATTATGCCAAAACGAACCTATCAACCAAGTAAAAAGAAGCGAGCAACTACTCACGGCTTCCTTGTCCGATCAGCCACCCCAAGTGGACGAAAGATCATCCAAGCAAGACGACGTAAGGGTCGCGCACAGCTAACGGTCAAAAAGCCTAACTAACACACTCCCGAGGTTCGCCTCGGGTTTTTGTTTGCTATAGTTATATTTATTATGTTGAGCAAAGCCTCCCGCCTGACTACCAAGCAGTTCGACCAGTATTTTAAGGTCGGCAAGCGGTTTCATTTTACCCACTGCACAATCATCTATTCCCCACTTGATCAAGTGCACGGATCGGTCGTGGTTGGTAAAAAAGTCTCGAAGAAAGCCGTCACCCGCAATGCGATCCGTAGACGGGTGTACGCGCAGCTGCGCCTGGGGATTGAGAAGTACAGTGCCACTGGGGTGTTTATTATTATCATCAAGCCGGCGTATAGTGACCTGTCGCGCAAGGCTGCCTTGGCTGACATCGCAGCGCACATTGCGCAGGTGATCAAAAAAACGTAAACTAACTCGCATATGTTTAGTTATATTTGGCACACATTTTTTTTCGACCCGGTGTACAACGCACTGGTGTTTTTTATTGATATTATTCCTGGTGGCGATGTAGGGTTGGCGATCGTAGCGACGGTGTTTTTGGTTAAGACGATCCTCCTCCCAGTCTCGATCAAGGCTGCGCAAACCCAGCGCATCATGAAAGAGATCGAGCCTAAACTGAAGGAACTGAAAATAACCCACAAAGACGACCGCGAAGCACAATCACGCGCCATGCTCGACACCTACCGCGAGGCTGGGATGAATCCATTTGCCAGTATCTTCTTGATCTTGCTGCAGATCCCACTTTTGATCGCGATGTACTTTGCGGTCATTGGGCTATATCCGCCAGTAGTCGATGGAGCTCCGATCGAAGATATTGGTTTCCTATCAATTTTTGCTGGTGAAGCTAGTAAAGATATTGTGATCAATCCAGACGACCTCTATTCGTTTGTGCCCA
>Ga0306872_100575_pt1 | contig 13835 bp, 23 predicted proteins | sample AntRauMeHopE1498_FD_190455 | JGI IMG/M metagenome (GOLD analysis project Ga0306872, IMG submission 190455) | Saline lake microbial communities from Rauer Islands, Antarctica - Metagenome Hop E1 #498 (v2) (version 2) | ecosystem: Environmental > Aquatic > Non-marine Saline and Alkaline > Saline ...
CCCACAGGTATCCTGTCCATCGTGGCGGACACCTGGGACTTCTGGAAGTTGGTGAACGAGTATTTACCGTTGTTACATGACGAGATCATGGCACGTGACGGTAAGGTCGTGATCCGCCCAGACAGTGGTGACCCGGTGAAGATCGTGTGTGGCGACCCCGGCGCCCTTGAAGGCTCTCCGGAGTTCAAAGGGTTAGTGGAATGCCTATGGGACGAGTTCGGTGGTACTACCACTGCGCAGGGTTTCCGTATCCTCGACGAGCACGTAGGGGCTATCTACGGTGACGCAATCACCTTAGAGCGCCAGGAGCAGATCATTGCACAGCTAGAGGCTAAAGGGTTCGCCCCCACAGTCGTGCTGGGTATTGGATCATACACCTACCAGTTCGTGACCCGAGACACTCACGGTAGTGCGGTTAAAGCCACACACGTGATCAAGGAGGGTAAAGGCCTGTCCATCTACAAGAAACCAGCAACCGATGTCAGCAAGAAGAGTGCCCGTGGGCTTCTTCGTGTAGACCGTGAAGACGGCGAGCTGAAGCTCTTCGACATGCAGTCAGAAGAGGGAGAGTCCATGGGGCTTCTCCAACCTGTCTTTAAAGACGGCAAGGCACTCAATAGAACGACCTTGGGCGCCATTAGAGAACGGGTCTGGGACTCACTGTAGTCACAGCGTCTGCCCCACGTTACGGGGCGCATTTTAACCAAGGAGAAACAGATGAAAAATATTACTAAAAAGAAGGGTGTGAGAACTGGTAGCCGCGCGTGGTTCGCCGAGCGGGAGTGGACAATCCGGCGCAGTAGCTGGAATGAATATTACCCAGATGTGATTACGATCTCCGATGGAGAGCTCGACCTGGTGTTTCAGGAGAACCAATACGGTTGGTACGCCTCAGATCTAGGAGCTACTGAGTGCATGGGAGACTGCCTACGCGAGGATCTACTAACCTTTGTAGGGGACATCGCGGAAGAGCTTGAGGATGATGACGAACAGGAGTTGAACCTTCGTTTAGCTTATGAAAAAGAAGAGCCACCACCCCCGCCTAACCTAGAAAAAGCGGAGGCCTTCGGTCAGGATTGGCCCAAGGTATTGGCGCACCTACGGGACGTCGCTAAGATATTGGTACCTGAGTACTGTTACACATTTACAAATGGTGACATACCAGACGAGCAAAATCGGTGCATACACAGCCTCGACCGGGAGTTACGCCTGCAGTGGCAACTCCGGGCAGACCCGGACGCTCCAGAGAACTATGAGAATCAGCAGACATCGGTCGGTACCGTTGTCTTCTACAAAAAACGAGGAGAGCGCTAATGCAAGTCGGAAAGTATAAAATAACTAGGCTGGATACGCACAATCTTGAATTACAGGAGTTGCGACAGGTTGAAGACAAGAAAAGCGGAGAATCACGACTGGCCTGGACCCGGTTCGGGTGGTACCCTACATCCAAGCCTGAAGTGGCCTTCCGTGTACTATCGGGGTTGTTGATCGCAGATGAGATCGACATCAGCACCAGCGTGGAGCAGTTACTCGAACGAGTGTTGGATGCTATTAAAGGGGTGCGGTCCGATGCAGATTAACTGGCTGCAGGCCATGGAGCTCACGACATTTGTCGTGAGCGACTTGACGGAGCGCGTTGGAGACGCTGTCCACCCGGAAGCCGGGTTTAAGCTCGCGGGGCTCATGTATGACACAGTCCAATTCCTTGCAGGCCAGGATCTGGACTTCCCAATCATGGTAGAGGTCTTGGTCGACCGCCTGGCGGAGCTGGCCGGGGATAACTGGGATGTGGATAAAGATCCGTTTGCCCGCTGGGTGCCCTGCCCTGACTCCGGGGACCTGACTGACTGGTGTCCTGATTACAAACGAGGATTACAGGAGGATTTATTATGAAAAACGATTATGTCTATATTGTATGGCAAAGGCAGAATGGAAAGGAAAAGTCAGGATTTTTCTTCTCAGAGCAGGAGTGGCGGGATTCTGTGTTAAATGAGTTCTACGACGCCAATGATGGTACGGACTGGGACCGCTTCGAGAATATAGAAGGTTTACTGGATGCCTTTGGTTGTGACTCCGAAGAAGAGTTCCTCGCGGAGTACCCCGAGGGTGGGGCATTTTATAAGCCGTCCCAGGACTTGGTGGAGGCTCTGCGGGTCGGTCCGGTCGTGATGCTCAATAACAACGAGGTGCTACTTGCAGATCGGGCGCCTACCGAGTTTGATTGGGCTTTGGAAATGACGACGCAGGACCTGCGTAAGTACAAGACCTTCACATTTGATGAGGCCCTAGAGTACTGGGAAGAAGGTAATGCGTGCCGCGGTCTTATTGAGATGCTGAAGTCTGATGGAAACCTTGTTGAGTTTAATGACTTTCGCGATGGTGTGGAGAGCCTTGAGGAGGAGCTTGAGTTGCCTCAACCCTCTAGCTTGATGCAAAAGTTTGAGAAAGAATACAGTACACGCCCTTTGTACGTGAAACAAGAAGTGGTGGATGAGTGGGAAGACCTGTACTACACATTTGATTTTGAACTTGAATTAGGAAGCGTATGATGACCGGTGAAATGTGCGGATGGATGTTAGAACCCGGCGGCGATTGCTATAAGCGAGGGCAACTGCACCACGCATCGAGAGAGGTCAAAAGCTCTTGACAGCCCCGAGCATCCCGGCTAATATCCGGGAATGCTATACGAACTGCGAATCAAACTCACGTCCGAGATGCTGGGAGAACAACAAACCCACCAGAAAATCCGACGCTTTAACAGGCCTAAGAATCTGAACGGTAATATACTGCTGGACATACCGTACTGGAGTTGGGCTATCTCCGAAGCGTGTGAGGCTCTGAGCTTTCGGGACGTGGACGGTAGTCGGATTATGATGGACAGGAGTTTACGGTCGCCGTCTTTGCAGATTCATGTACGGCATTGGACGCAGACAAATGGTAGAACCGGTAAGAAGACCAGGAAAGAAGAGAAGTTCGAGAGTATACCGGTAGGGGCGGAGCTGAGTTTTAAACTTATTGTCAGCGAGAAGCCCGACCCATCCAAGAGAGCCGATGGAGAACGGAGTCCCACAGAGGATGAGCTGTTCAAGATATTTGAGACGCTCGGGCAACTGATTGGCGTGAGCCCCTGGGGTTCACGATTTGGGTATGGACGGTTCGACGTCATGCACGTACGGGCTGTTTGAGACACTATTACTTATAAGAGGTGAACATGATGTTTATAGCAGGATTTATTGCGGGGGTAATGACAGGGGCCGTTATCGCACTTTGGCGGGTGGCCCTCGGAGAGTGGGATGACTGATGCCTATTAGGTGCGATCCCGCAACATAAGGAATTAATATATGCGTGTAATAAAAGATATGAATGTGGTAGAAAAACTGTGGTTTACAGCCTTGGGTTGGCACTACGGTTGCTGTTTAAAGCCGCTGGGACTGCGCCTCATACTGTACCCCCTGGGAATAGTAGCCATACCGTTAGGTGCCGCGCTGTTTCCCTTCTATATGGTGTGGCCCGATGGCGTTGCAGTACCCACACGGTTCTACTTGACCTGGTAAAAGGATATTAATTATGATTGAGAAAAAAACATACGAGTTCACACCAAAAGATGTGGCTGATTTCGTGCGTAGTCAGATGCATGAGTACATGCTTTATGATAACCATTGTTGCTCGGAGGTTCTATTAAGTGTAGCAAAGCATGTCGAAGAGGATCCCAACGCACTGGTGCGGTTCTGCATGAATAGAGATGAGCAGAAGGATCCGGATAAAAAGGTAATCTCACAAAGCCTCGTATGCGACGCGTTGGTCACCACCTTCTGGAATTTCGAAAATAGTGGACACACCCAGGAAGAGTTCCGGGATGAGCTGTTGATAAACCTAGGTTTTGAAAATGCTTGAAAAAAAGACATGTCACGTCCTATGGGACGACCACGCCCTGACCATGACCAACCCACCAGCATCAGCCCTAAAAAGGCTGACGCTGGCGGTTAAGTCCATGGAGGTGGTTAAGAGCCACCCAGATGATAAGTGGGGGCAACGGAAAATCGTGTACAAGAAGGAAAAGGCTTATACCGTTTTATCGGAGAAGCCGATGCTGGTGATTCAGACCATGCAGGGTTTCTGCCAAGACCTCCTCCTGATGTTAAAGGAAGAGGGAGTCCCATACCAGTTGTTCGACAGCCGGAGAGAGTTTGCCAAACCCCGCATGGACCTCATGCATGGGTTCCGCTTCAGCCAGGAGGCCATCACGCGCCAAGCTCTGTTGGGAGGTAAAAGCGGGTTGATTGGTGCACCCACGCGTTGGGGTAAGACCACGGTATTAATAAATATCATCCGGGCCTACCCGAAGGCCAGAATTGTAGTCACCCTACCTGGAAAGGACCTAGTGAGCCAGCTGCATAAGGAAGTAAAAAAGGCTGTACCGCATCGTGAAGTCCGGAAGATTGGTGGTGGGCGTGGTAGTTCTAAGTACCAATCTGAGACAGGTATCACCATCTGCGGGATCGACAGCCTGCAGAAATGCGAACCTGCGCTGACCGACCTATTAATAGGGGACGAGGTACATTCTCTCGTGACCGCCATTAGGTTGGCGAAGCTTAACAAGTTCAGCGAGTGCCGTAGAATTGGGTTGGGAGCCACCCTCAAAGGTCGATTCGATGGACGGGACCCCCTGATTGGGGGCTACTTTGGTCCGGTCCTGGCCGAGCGTACGTATGCGGAGGCTGTTGCTGAAGGCTCTATCTGTCCCATAACTGTGTTCTTTGTCCGGGTAAAGATACCGACTGATAACTACTACCACGACCGGGATGTGGCGTACAACCAGCTCCTGTTTAAGAATCAAAGTGTAGGAGCGTTTGTAAGTCGTATTTGTCATGATATCCTACCAGAGGACTGGCAGACGTTGATATTCATCAGCCATGAGAAGCAGGCTGATCTCTACCTTAAGAGTTTGGGTACGGATGGTACGATTGCCATGGCCAAGAAGCTGAAACCCAAGGAGCGTGATGACCTGTTTGCCCGGATGCAATCGGGTGAGGTCAAGCGCTGTCTAGCCACCAACATCTACGCGCAGGGCGTGACCTTCAGCGATATGCGGGTCATGATCAACTGTGAGGGTGGTGGTAACAATACCAGCGCCATCCAGAAGCCAGGAAGGCTGGCAGAGATCCGTCCAGGGAAGAAGATGGGGTTGGTTGTGGACTTTATGTTTGACGACGACGGTTGGCTTGAAGAGAACAAGGGCAAGAGGCCGGCATGGCATAACCTGGTGCGAGACAGCCTGGCGCGGAAAGAAGCGTATGAGGAAAAGGGCTATGATGTTGTTGTGGTCGAGAACCAAGCCGAACTGGCTTCTGAAATGAGGAAATTTATATGAACATTAGATCAAGATATGTAAGCACTGCCGAGTTTAATCGCATACCAACGTCTGAGGTGGCAGCGGTAAACCACAAACACAAGTGTAGAACGGGGCAATGGATCTTTACTGACGAAGAAGGAATTTGTGAAGTTTTAGAAATTGAAGTACCACTAAAGAATTGGGAAAAGCCGGGGTACAACAAACACACCCGGAGCCCACAACTTAACAAAATTCTTGGAAAGAAAAGGCGTAAATTTAAACTCGGTAAACTGTGACCCAACAGGAATAATATGAATGAAGCAATTTTGGCCCAAACCAGGAGGGCCATAAAAGACGCGTACTGTCAGGAGGAGGCTCGAAAGCGTCGGACTGACCGCTATCAATTGAAAGACTCACCGGCAAACCATAAAGCACTGGATCAGGCGGCTCGCAACTGCCTGTCCATTAATTTAGATGCGCCTAGGTTTGTGGAATACGCAAACCTGTGGGTAGGACGCGCCAAGCTGTTCCCCAACATGTTGGGGAGCATGAAGCTGGTGGAGTACATTAAGCAGGATCTACCGGATGATACACCTGATGACTCTCCGAAGTTTCAGAGCTTCAACGAGCGACTACGTCAACGAGGGATGCACATACCGAAGGACAACCGGGAGTACAGTAGTGCGGAGTTCGATTTGTTGATAGCCATTCAGGACTTCAACGAGTGGTTACCCCGGACTACCGGATGTACGTTTCTCACTGATGAGATCATTGAGAAGTATATTACTAAGCCTTTCTATAATTTAGACCCGCTTATCGTCTACACCTGCGGAAGTCATGAGGAGCTTATACGTGAGTTATTTCATGACCGGGCAGTCCAACGCCTGGAAGAAGAGCCGTTACTAAAAGAAGCGATGCTGGGGCTGGGCTTTCAACCTATAGGATTGGATTTACGATGAACAAACAACAAAAAGATGTATTTACACCAGAAGAACAGATGCTTACCAGTTTCTGCGAAAACACGGTTAAATATGAGAACTCGTTCATCGCATGTCTGGACATAAGCGAGGACCTGTTCGAGATGGCAGAGCGTTCACACCTGTGTAACGCGCATGAGGAAGCTACGATTCTGGAGTTTGAGAACGGGATGAATAACGCCCTGTACCTTAGTATCAGAATCTGTAAGCAGATGAGCACCGACCGCAATAAGCCGGTCGATCCGAGATTTGTACGCCAATGGTTGGAGTACATTGCGGGACTACCGCACACATGTGGTATCACGTTGAAAGAAGTGGACAAGACGATGGAGCATTTTAAGTCCCTCCAAGATCAGCCAGCAGAGTCCCTGTTGAACCTGGTTACCAGGGGCTTCAGCCGCTGGCTCAAGAAGAAGCGACTGACTTCCTATGTGACGTCCGCTACCTCAGACGAGGAGTGGGCACCTGATGCGGTGGAGGCGGCTGTGGCACGTGCCTCGGCTTCTGTGTCTTCCCGCACGGACAAGGCACAACTTGCAGCTTGCGATCTATTCGTAGATCTTGAGAATCAAGCACCGAGGCTGAAGACCAGCATCCCGCGTCTGAACGATAGTTTGGGTGGTGGATACGGACTGGGCGAAGCCGTTTGCTGGATATCGGCCACAGGCGGTGGAAAGACCGTGGCCGCCCTGCAGATAGCTATGGAGATGCTGATGAGTAACGGACCGGATGTACGCGGTTTGTACATCACGACTGAGCAGCCACCTGAGCAGCTGTTCCCGCGTCTGGTCAGCGCCCAACTATCCATACCGTTTGATGAGAACATAACGGATGGCGTGGACCTCCGGCGATTGGATTCTAAGCAGCGGCAGAATGCGGCTGATTTGGTGAAGACCATGGGCAACCGCCTGCTGTTTGAGCGCTGGCAGGATATGGGTAACGCCACCACCTTTAAGCAGGACATGGAGGCTAAGATACAGAAGTTCCTTCGGGAATACGGTAGATTGGACTTCTTGGTATTTGACTGGTTGGGCGCGGCCTTGGTTGGTAAGACTGAGAAGAACCCGGATCAACTGCGTCTCATCTACCACTTCGCGGCCCTAGCCTTGTGTGACCTGGCTGAGCAATACGGGTTTAGTTGCCACTACTTCGCGCAGGCTAACCCTGTGCAAGCGGATAAGCAGAAGCGGGTGAAGGCCATCCACTGTGCTGAATGTAAGACCATAGACCAGAAGTCGCACGTGACGATAGGTATCTCGGCGTTGAAGCAGAAGGGTGATGATAGTGAGGATGGAGAGGATGTATATGAAACACGCCAATATTGGTTCTATGATAAGAACCGCAAGGCACGGGGTAAGCTGCTGTTCGTGGATCGGGAGATGCACTACCAACGGTTCTCCTTCCCAAAGACGAATAAGATGCCCCCACCAAAAAGGAAAATAAGATGAAAAGAAAACTTGAAGAACGGAGATTGGTGGTGCTCAGCACCGCGCATGTGAGTCTGGAAACCAGCAGGCTGATAGAGAAGAAGGATAGGGGTGTTCCGGGATACCTGACTTGTAAGGACTTTGGTTGGATTGTGACTTTCCCAGATAGCTCAGAATTCCTATGTGAGATGCTTGGTGAATCAAATATTGGGTGTCCGGAGCTCCTATTCCTAATGGGGTGGGCACACGCCTTGGGATTCAACGGTATAGAGTTCGATGCTGATGCAGAGATCCTAAAGGAGTTACCGACCTATGACTGGTGACCTCCTGCTGGATGTAGAGGTGGAGCGTTATACGGTTCAGATGCATAAAGATGGCAGGTTGGAGGCCCTCCGCGACGGCAAACCTCGGGATAGAAATCTCAACGGGGATGGCCTAGTACTGAGCCTGGCTATGGAAGTGCAGGACCTTCGGTCGGACATGAAGCAGGCACTGGCCTCGCTCAAGGAATGCCGTCGTAACCTAGAGGACTACCGCGGATGGTTACTATACGAGTCAGAGGAGTCCAGTGTTTACAACAACCAGAAACTAAACAACTTAATAGAGGAACTAGATGAAAAGAACTATTGAATTTACAGAAGAAGAAATACTTGAGTACGTGCGGGGATTCACATGCGTGGGAGAGCAAAGCTACAGCGTGGGCGAGATCCAAGGCATACTCCACAACGCCCATCTACTGCTGAAGGACAAGAAGGATGGTATAGAATCGTATGGTGTAAGTATGGGTTGGGACAAACCCAAGGAGCTATCCCAGGTCGTCGCCCCTAAGCCTATAGAGAGGCTGTACACGTACTTGCCAAGACCCCCGTCTTGGCTGCTACAGCCTCGGCTTGGGTGGGTATATATTGGGACTGGAAAGGCAGATTGTGATGGTAGCGGAACGTCGGAATACCTGGTTGCCCGGGAGTGTGATGGTTGGGATTACTCAGGAAGATGGGACGGTAGCTCGCCCTTCCTGGAGTACGCCATCCGATGGGATGCCCCGAAAGAAGTTTGGCATCGATTTGGTCGCCTATCCCCTGCTGAAGGTGGAGGTTGGATACCCCACACTCCTGGAGAGAAGATGCCGGACTATGCACCACTAGTGTTGGATTACCTTTACAAAGACGGTAACCAGTGGCTTAATTACGCAAAAATACACAGCAGCGACTGCACGGGTTGGCGTCCTGCGTTGGAGATCGTATGAGTAAGTATAAAGTAATAGTGGTATCTCGCGAGTGCTGGTACCGGGAGTACGAGGTAGAGGCCTCGTCTGCGTGGGAGGCGGAGAGCAGAGGACCTTCTAAATGACGAGGACCTCAGTGGGACTCCCTCAGATGATGGTGAAGTTAAAGTAATAAGTAGCGAGGAATTATGAACAGAATAAGAGACGAGAATAACAAGTTGAAAATAACTTTGGATGGCGGATACCGCATCTATGAGGACAGCCCTACCAAAATGGGGAATCCCGGATCGATACTGGAGTGTATGTACAAAGGTTGGGACGAAGCTTTACATCCCGGCGCCTACGCGGAGGCTGTTGCTAACACCCTGCTCTGCCAAGAAGCGTTTCAGGTGGCTTTTCTAACCGACCGTACACCCAAGGAACTCCTACGTGAGCGGGATGATTGGGAGGACGAGGCTACCAGGCTCAACGGCGAGTTGGAGCGGTTGGAGAGACGCCGTGGAGATGAGATGAACGATTACCTGGAAGCCACCCATGATCAGCAGATCGAGATTCAGCGGCTGCGTGAGATGTTGGACGAGGCCGTGAAGTACCTTCGCCAGGGTAAGCGGGAGTTCGCACCCAACACGACGAACTCGTTGGTGGATAGGTTCTTGGAACGGGTTGATGCAATATTAAATAAGGAAGGAACTGATGAAAACAAATGATAAAAAGCAGGGCCTGACCCTCGTGTTATCCACTAAGCACATAACAAAGAAGACGCAGGACTTGATGGAAAATCGGGACAAGCACCTTCCCGGGGTCGGGTGTACAGCTAACAGTCGCTGCGGTTTCATCCTTTTGGAGGGTAGAACGGATGAAATTGTGGACGCCCTGTATAAAGCAAAACCAAAGTGTTATGACCTTATATTCTTGGTGTGCTGGGCTCATATCCATGGGTTCACCTGTATCTCGTTTGAGGATGGTGAAACGCCCTGCGATGAGTTCCCTGTATTTACGCATAATTTACACCAGCATCAGAAAGCAAATAATAGATTCACTACACAGATGGAACACCCAAAGTGCGGAGAGCAGCATGGGCAGTAAAGAAACAAGTTTTGAAGAGGGTGAGATTAGCTGGTACGTTGTGGAGAAGCTACCAGACTACACTTCCCACTTCGGCGTACAAGATATTAAAACGGCGTTAAACAATGCACTGCACTACCTAGAAGATTCCGAGCGAGGTATAGAGGCTGTAGGTTCGGGACGGGGCTGGTTTAAGAAGAAGAGCAAAGAGCTCCTATTGTCGACGCAACATCTAACCCCAAAAACACGCAAACGTATAGCTAAGATGGATTGCAGCTTTTTATTCCCTGTGTTCATTAACGAAATTGAACCGGGCGGGGAGTGCGCTGTGCATATAGGGTCGGATCTATACACAATTCTACGCCTGCTGGAGAGTCGAGGACAGCCTCTGGATCTGCTGTTGTTAGTTATATGGGCGAAGCTACAGGGAGCCACAACGTTGCGATTCCGTCACGATGGTTATATGGATGAGACCCTCCCCACCTACTGATCGGTTTAAGTAGCGGTCCCGAAGTAAAGCAGAGGTTTACTTTCCCTTTTATAAATAAACGGGTTTGATCTTGATCTTTCTGAATACCTTGCTACTTTCTGAGGTCGAATCGCATGAATAACAAACCCTAAACAAATAAGAACCCCGCATCTCTTAGTGTGAAAGCAATTTCGAGATACGGGGTAGGTGTAACCCATGAGCGAAACTAGTAGCAGTAAAATATATAAATACAACAAAAAAGCAACATATTTTCAACTCGATAGGATGGAGCCCGATCACCCGTTTTGGAAGTTGGCAACCCGAAAGGATCTGGATCCGCTGATGTGGTTTGTGACTATGGCGTTCCATGCCAAGTTTACAAAAGGGCATGAGTTCAAAGGCAGCCCAGAGTTCCGGGAAGCGTGGTTTCCGCCTCAGAAGGGAGTTGGGCGAAAAAGGAAGAATCAGAAGGTGGATGTGTTGAAAAAGTTGGGTTGGATAACCACTAGAAGACAAGGGAATACACAGATTGTGCACCTTACTGACAAGGCGCCAGTTCACTTCGGGGAACCAAAAGGATCTAAAATATTCGTTTGGCGCACCGAAGAGCTGGAGGCGGCTCTTACGTCAAAACCTAAGTTCAAAGAGTTCCTAATGGAGCTGTGGGTGTACAACAAATCTTACCGGGATAAGTCTACAAATCTGGAGATGCGTTCTATGACTTTTAGGGCAATTCCATGGGTAAATAAGACCAGTGCCGAGCGGATGCTGGAAAACCTCGAAAATAAAGGTAGGTTGTTGAGGACAAACAAGTTACACAAGTTAAAGGACCACGCGAAAACTATGCGACACTTAGCTCAAAATCATGAGACACTTGTCTCAAAAGCATGCGACACCTCGGATGGCAAGTTCACTCGTGTAATCCTCTTAGGAGCAGGGGTTTGCAGCAGTGCCGAATACTGGGAAGATGTAGAAATGGGACAAAGTGGGTCAGAAAGTGGGACAACCGGGGCCCAAAAGTGGGACGTATACTATAATGGAGGGTTAACTATAAGGGATAACCCTACAAAGGAAATAGGGGAAACGCGGGACATGACCGGATCCTCCAACTCTCTAAACGCGGAGGAAGAAGATTGTTCTCCGCCTTCGGCTACGAACAACTTCATCTCCGCTTCGGATTCCGGGTCAGTCCCAGTTTCCCAGAAATCATTAAAGGGCGAACAATCAGAAGAAGAGATAGGAATTCCCGGAAAGAGCAAAGAGGGAGAAAGACTTTACCCGGATATAAAAAGAGAAGAAGAGTTCGCCCGGGCTAAGATGTTAAGAACAACTGAAAGCATTATGAATAAAATCCATATTACCCGGATACTGACGGATCATGATCAAGAGCAGACTCTTAACCTACTCAGAGAGTTCGTATTCGAAAGTCTTAAACACGGACATAAGGTTAGACCCGGAGATATCGGCAGCCAGACCCACACAGCCTTTTGCCCGGAGTGTCCAGATGAGCTACCCCGGTATCTGCAGTACCTCATAGACGAAGAGGACTGGGTGTTTAACACAGTGACGATGGCCAAGCGCAATGAACGGGCCAAGGCCCAACTTAAAGAGCAGGCACTACTCTACCCGGAGTCCGAGAATCTGGTTAGGAGCGTAGGCGCCTACATCGATGGTCATTATTGTTTAACCGAGCAAAGACCCGTGGGGTTGAAGATGGAGTTGGCTGAACCCTGGGCGCTGGAGTCGGCAGAGCATTACCTGGGGCTGGACCAGCGCAAAATAGATCAGCGGCCGCAGTTGCTGGCTTGGTCGGTCTTGGCCGAACAACACGAGTGGCGGGATGTCCAGCGGTTGCTGTCGGAGTGGGTGGAGAACCTGACCCGGGATCCTATCTGGAATGAGGTGCGTGAGTATCTTCGCTCCAGAGCCTGCAGGATCGCGCAGGAGGCGCTTTTGGAGAGTTTGGTGGAATAGGACCGAGTTGGCTGAGAAGTGCACTGAGCACGCTCCTAGGGTGTTTGAGAACAAATTAAAATAAAAGGATATAGTATGAAAAGATATAAGAGAGTTTTGTTACCACCTGAGCAATGGTGGGCGGGCAGATCAGGTGGTAAGTTGCTTGCAATGATGTTCGGACATCGAGCAGAGGACGGCAATGTGCACATCGAGCGGGAAGAACTGGATGAGACAAACCTACCGGCAGAGTTTATACAGTGTGATGACGGGGAGTACACTTTCGTTTTCCCCGTCGGAGCTCGTAAAATCGTATGAAGTCACTAAACAGCAAGGAATTATTATGAAAGAAGTTATATGGTTTTTAGTTTTACCGATGGTTTTATTAATAACGGTCTGGGAAGGACCTAGACGCGCGTACAAGAAGCTAAGGGACTTACCTGATTGGGTATGCACACTCCGTTTTATTGGAACACTCGTGGTAGTTGTGATGTGGTCTATTTTAACCGTAATGGTACCCTGCAACCGAGTAGAGGCGCGGAACTGCGGCATCCAAGCTGTCTCACTCCAGCAAGATTTAACTCAAGCGCGGCTGGCCCAACGCGATCTGGAGCTTGCAGCTATCATGTTGGGTGTTACAGAATTCAACAGTAGCCTACGGCAGAGGCAGTACTGGGCGGTGAGATTCCCCATGCTGTGGGGTAGTAGCTGGTCAGACATAGAACTGGTGAAGTAATATGAAAGCAAATGAAATACCGGTTTGGAACCAACGCTGGAGAGTAATAGATAACCCGCAGCTATCCCCAACCGGTTACAGGGTGGAAGGACCGTCTATCTGGGCGGAGGAAGAGGAGGTTATAGGATGCTCTGAGTGGATGCGGGTTGACGGCGGGGTGTTGGAGTACATCGTGGGCCTACACAACAACAGCTTGAAATTAGCAAACCCACAGGAAACCACGGAGAAACCAACCCACGCCCTTTTCATGGGGTACTTCTGTTATCCAAAAGGTGGGAGGAACGACCTCGAAGCCTTTGGTACGCCCGAGCAGCTGGTTGAGATATACGCCAATTACTTTACAAAACCATCCGTAGAACCACAGGAGTGCTGGGGTCACATAGTTGATCTACACACCATGCAGATAGTCATGGAAATAGAGGGTGGCACCGTCTGGCAGGTCGTGAAGGCGGGTGTATGAAAGTACAAGAAGTTTTAGAGCGTGTAAACTGGCCAGGAGTGTTCCTGACCGGGAGCAGGGCCTGGGGTTTGGAGAAGCCCCACTCTGACTGGGACCTTGTTTGCCCGGCGTGCATGGAGACCCAGGGCGAGCTGTTAGTAGCAGAGGTGTGGGCCTCTCTTACTGGCCCAGACCCTAGAGCGAGTAAGCCC
>Ga0306872_100577_pt1 | contig 13782 bp, 10 predicted proteins | sample AntRauMeHopE1498_FD_190455 | JGI IMG/M metagenome (GOLD analysis project Ga0306872, IMG submission 190455) | Saline lake microbial communities from Rauer Islands, Antarctica - Metagenome Hop E1 #498 (v2) (version 2) | ecosystem: Environmental > Aquatic > Non-marine Saline and Alkaline > Saline ...
CAACTTAGTACCACGTGGATTATCATTATTATAGTAGTCGTATTGGCCATTATTATTAGTAATATTATGCTGCTTATACAAAGCAACAAGCCTTTTGTTTTTCCCGATTCGTATGAGAAAACAGAAAAACAAAAGTTAGAAGATGCAAGAAAAGAAGAGGAATCGTCAACTAAGTAGACCTTCCTCAACGATAGAAAAAGCGTTTATTTAAATAGGCTTTACGCTGTTTTTTAGCGCTATTCAATAGGCAAAAATACTGTAAATGCGCTTCAACCCTTAGCCTATTCGCACGGCTGTGCCACTAATGCTGACCATAAGCATACTGCCTTTTTGCCCAACCACTTCATAATCTAAATCGACGCCAACAATAGCGTTCGCGCCTAGTTGCTGAGCCTCATAGCTTAGTTCTTCAAATGCAACACGCCTGGCTTTGGTTAACTCTTGCTCGTATGCACCCGAGCGCCCGCCAACAATATCGCGGATAGAGGCAAATAAATCCTTGAATAGATTAGCGCCCATAATAGCTTCACCAATAACAACGCCATAATAGGCCTGTATAGGTTTACCTTCGATTGTATGTGTTGTAGTAATAATCATTACTTATCCTTTGTTTTAAGCTTAATGTTATTTAATTGGCTGTCGCATATACTGAATTAGTGATTGAGCGGCGCAGCAAGGCTATTAGCGCCTTTTTTTTATCACTGGCATAAACAATCGCATCGCCTCGGCCCCAAATAGGCCCTGGCCATGCATCATCGTACTCGAATCGCGCTACATGATGAATATGTAACTGTTTCACCATGTTGCCTAAGGCAGCGATATTCAATTTAGTGGGAAAAAAGCAGTTTTTAAGCACCGCACTTAGAATATTCGAGGCTTTCAGTACTTCTATTTGCTGTTCAAACGATAGGTCATCAAGCTCGCTGCAGTTATTAATTTGTGGGATCAGGATAAGCCAAGGGTAGCGACTGTCATGGCTCAATCTTATTTGACTTAAGCCAATTACAGTCACCAAGCTTGAATCCTGTGCCAAGCGGCTATCAAGTTCAAAGCGCATAGGGAATAACCGTTAGCAGCGCGCGTTGACCAATGGCCACGTTCGCATTAGGAAACACAATGGCTTCACCGTCGTGCTGGGCACGATATTCACAGCCTGTTTCACTGGCAATTAAGGCCCCTTTTGAAAAGGTTTCGAAGTTAGCAATGTTGTCGTCAAAATGAAGTGCAAAGTCACTATGGTGCTTGTTTATAACTTGATTAACATTATAGATGTCCATATTACACTGACCGAAATCAGGCACATTTACGCCAGCCTTAGTTAATAGCTCGGTAAGGGTCGCCATGAGCGCTGTAAATTTTGACATGTCGTTTTGACCAAACGGCATTACTGTGCCTAGTTCAACCGTGAAAGCATGAGCATTATGATTTAACGATGAGTAATAGCTAAATGTGGTGGTGGGCGACTGCGACAGTAATATTGTGTTTACGTCGCACGCAGACAAGAAAGCGAGCTGTTGTTTAGAATAAGGTTTGCCGTGTAAAAACGGATATACCGCAAACTTTTCATTTTTTGAAGGACGAATAGCGGTATGTAAGTCATAGTGAATTCGATCGGCAGTCTCACTGGCTGCGCTAAAAAAATCATCCACAATACGCATTATTTTGGCAGCTCTTAGCCCTTCAATGCTTGATGATGACTGCTCTTTGCTGAAAAGCCTATTCAGGTTTTCTTCGATAAAACGCTGAGCAATGGGCATTGAGTCAAGGTTACCAAAAATAAATAGCACACGATGATCTGTCTTTATTTTCTGATTAACTAAATCGTTTACAAGTTGGTTGCAAATTTCTATAGGCGCAGTTTCATTGCCATGAATGCCGCACGACAGCACGATGCTTTTACTAGTAGGTGATTTGTTATTGTGATTAAAAGCAACAATGCCATCGGCTAAAAGGCACATAGATATCCCATTATCAAACGTGAATTCTGCCCCATGATTTTCACTCGTATACTGTAATGAAAACTGCAGAAAATCGGATTGAATTACACTAAGAAGGTTTTCATGACTATAATTTTCATAAGATTTTTTTGCTAATTGCATACCGTTGACTACATCCATTCATATATTATTCCATTAATATAATAACAGTTTTAGCCGACTTTTTGGTGCTATTGGTGAATAATATATTGAAAATTACCGACCTTAAGCATGGCCAAAACCGTATCCGTTTGTAGCGCTTCAGAAACTAAAAAGCCTTAAAGTCGGCAATAAAACAGGTGCCCTCTACCAACATAGGCATTTTAAAATGATTGTATAAACGAGCATGCTCATTGCGCAAGTTTGTCTAGGTTACAGCGCGGGTGAATATAACACCGAAAATATAAGCCTTAGCTAGGCTACACCTTACATGTGTCAAGTTTCCAAATACGGTCCACATATTCTTGTACCGATCTATCCGAGGTGAACTTACCCATTTTAGCGGTGTTTAGAATGGCCATTTTTGCCCATAGAGCTTTATCTTTATAAGCTTTGTCGAGTGCTTCGTTAGCTTTACTGTATGACTCAAAATCGGCAAGCACTAAGTAAGGATCGCCGCCTTCGAGCATGCTACGTTTTAAGCTCGACAGCGCTCCTGGCTGTTCTGGTGTAAAGTAGCCTGTATCAAGCCAGTCAAGCAGCGCTTTTATTTCGCTATTATTATAGTAATAATCATACGGCTTGTATCCGGCTTTGTTAATGGCCGCTACTTCGTCTACCGTTTTACCAAAAATAAAGATATTCTCTGCGCCAACTTCTTCTGCAATTTCAATATTCGCACCATCTAGCGTGCCAATGGTGACCGCGCCGTTTAGGGCAAGTTTCATGTTGCCAGTACCCGAAGCTTCTTTACCCGCGGTTGAAATTTGCTGAGATACGTCTGCAGCAGGGATCATTTTCTCCGCTAGCGACACACGATAATTTGGCAAAAATATGACTTTGATCTTGTTGTTTATGCGCTTATCGTTATTTATTTTATCCGCAACTTTGTTAATTGCATAAATAATCGTTTTCGCAAGAGTATAGCCAGGCGCTGCTTTTGCACCAAAAATAAACACTCGCGGGTGCATGTCGTAACTAGGATCTTTAAGCAAGCGCTTATACAAAGCCATAATATGTAGAAGGTTAAGGTGCTGACGCTTGTACTCATGTAAGCGCTTTATTTGGACGTCAAATATAGCTTTAGTGTCTACCGCTATGCCGGTAATCGCCTTTATTTCCTTAGCTAGGGCTTCCTTATTTTTTTGCTTTACCTTCATAAACTGATTTTGGAAGGTTTTGTCGTCGGCAAAGGCTGACAACTTGTCTAACTGCGTCAAATTTACCGGCCATTGGTCGCCAATTTTCTTGGTGATTAATGCTGATAATAGAGGATTACACGCTTTTAACCAGCGCCTTGGCGTCACGCCATTAGTTACGTTAGTCAGTTTATTTGGATAAAGTTGATCAAATTCAGGAAAGAGGTTTTCTTTGACTAATTTAGAATGGATCTGAGCAACGCCGTTAACCTTAAACGAACCAATTACCGAGAGATTACCCATTCGGACCATTTTTTCATCAGACTCTTCGATAATTGACAACTTCGCTTTCATCACATTATCGCCGGGCCATTTCTTTTCAAGCTCTTGCATAAAACGATGATTAATCTCATAGATAATTTCTAGGTGACGCGGTAATATTTTTTCAAGCATGCGCACAGGCCAACGCTCTAACGCTTCAGGCAACAAAGTGTGATTTGTATAGGCGAAGGTTTTAGATGAAATAGCCCATGCGGTATCCCAATCAAGCTCTGCTCGATCAACCAATATGCGCATTAACTCAGGAATTGCGATGGCTGGGTGCGTGTCATTTAATTGAATAACAACTTGCTCAGGAAAGCGCGTCCAATCGTCCCCATGGGCGCGCTTATAACGGCGAATAATGTCTTTTAAAGAACACGCGCTGAAAAAATATTGCTGAATAAGACGCAGCTCTTTACCAGCTTCGGTCTCATCATTTGGATACAGAACTTTAGATATTGTTTCGGCCTGAATGTTTTCGCGCTGAGCGTCAACATAACCTCCGGCATTAAATACATCCCAGTTGAAATGACTAGATGACTGACTTTGCCATAAGCGCAACACATTTACCGTATTGCCGCCGTAACCCACTACCGGAATATCCCAAGGAACTCCTTTTACGATAGAGCCTGGGTGCCACTCTTTTTGAATATTCCCATTGCTGCCATATTTGGTTTCAACATAGCCGTATAACGGTACTTCTTGAGTAGATTCTGGCCGACAAATTTCCCACGGATTACCGTAGTCTCGCCAGCTGTCCGGACGCTCTATTTGCGCACCTTTTTTTATTTCCTGCCTAAACAATCCATTTTCATAGTGAATACCATAGCCAATTGCTGGAAGTTCCATTGTGGCTAATGAGTCAATAAAACAGGCGGCTAAGCGACCTAAACCACCGTTACCGAGGGCCATGTCAGGCTCTTCTTCAAGCACATCGCTTATATCAACGCCTAACTCTTTTAGCGCGGCGTCTGCAGTTTCAAATAAGCCGAAGTTATGCATGTTATTTGACAATAAACGCCCCATTAAAAATTCAGCAGAAAAGTAATGCACCGCGCGCGTGTCGTTCATATAGTGCGTTTTTTGAGTGGTACGCAATCTGTTTAGCACAAGCTCTTGAATTGCCGCGCTGGTGGCCTTGAACCACGCGTGATTGTCGGCCTTGTTCTCGTCGGTGCCTAGGGTTGAATGCAAGTGCGATATTACCGATGCTTTGAAGGCTTTTTTATCTAATTTGGTACTATAGGAATTCTCTGATTGACTCGCATGGTTTGCTTTTGTTGTTGCTGGCTTTCTAAGCTTTGCTGCCGCTTTTATTGGTGTTGTGACGTTTGAATCTGTTTGACTACTCATAAATACCCTGAAAAAGAAAAAACATCTCATAATTTTATTATAGATTTCTCTTCAACTCTACAATGTAGCGCTAATAAAACAAGTCAAACGTTAAAACCCTGTTAATTTTTAATACTATTTCGATATATATAAATTTTAATCCGCTTTGTTTTACATATTTACAACATTATGATAGCTATTAATATACATTTAGCCATTAAATCGCCTTTGCAACTAATGCCTCAGCCTCACTAATAATGTTCTGCAAATGAGTTTCACCTTTAAAACTTTCTGCATAAATTTTATACACGTCTTCAGTGCCTGAAGGACGCGCTGCAAACCAGCCGTTTTGCGTACTCACCTTGACACCACCAATAGGCGCATTATTACCAGGTGCATGAGTTTGCACATTGATAATGCTCTCGCCCGCCATCATCGTAGCAGCAATATCACTTACCGTTAATGATGACAACTTTTGTTTTTGCATTAAGCTCGTAGCGACATCTATTCTGGTATAGCTTGGTTCACCGAAGTCTTTGGTAAAGTCAGTGTAATGTTCACCCGGATCTTTGCCTGTCACAGCGGTTATTTCAGCGGCTAAGAGGCTTAATATGAATCCGTCTTTGTCGGTTGCCCAAGTTTCACCGTTGCGACGTAAAAAGATGCCGCCTGCAGATTCTTCACCGGCAAAGGCAATCGATTTATTGACTAAGCCATCAACAAACCATTTAAAGCCTACGGGCATTTCCAGCAAATTACGCCCAAGCCTGCCAACTACCCTGTCAATCATACTACTAGACACTAAGGTTTTACCTATGCCCAAACTTGCAGACCACTGCGGCCGATGTTGACATAAATAGTTAATAGCAACCGCCAAGTAATGATTAGGATTCATTAAGCCACTTGATTTGCACACAATGCCGTGACGGTCAAAGTCGGGATCGTTGCCAAAGGCAATATCAAACTCATCTTTGAGCTTTATTAAGCCCGACATGGCAAATGCAGATGAACAGTCCATGCGTATTTTGCCGTCTTTGTCGCAGGGCATAAATGCAAAACGCTGGTCAATCGATTTGTTGACCACTTTTATATCAATATTATAGCGTTCACTGATCATATCCCAATAGTGAATACCCGAACCGCCAAGGGGATCGGTGCCTAAACTTAGGCCAGCGTTAGCGATAGCCTGCATGTCTATAACATCGGACAACTGCGCAACATAGTCTATTGCGAAGTTAGTCGTGCTCACAAAGTTTGATGCCATCGCTTTGGTGATAATATGCCGTTTCACGGGCAATTTATGATTAAGTATTTCGTTTGCGCGGTTTTGAATTTGAATGGTTACAGCGCTTTCGGCTGGGCCGCCGTGCGTTTGATTATATTTAAAGCCGCCATCTGCAGGCGGATTGTGCGAAGGTGTAATCACCACACCATCAGCAAGATTAGATAAACGCCCTTTGTTGTAAGATACGATCGCATGAGAAATAACTGGTGTGGGGGTGTATTCATTGTTTTCTTGAATAACTAGCGACACTTCGTTTGCGCAAAACACTTCTATTGCAGTGACAAGTGCAGGCTCTGACAGTGCATGCGTGTCTTTGCCAATAAAAAGCGGGCCCGTAATATTGTTAGCCAATCTATACTCGGCTAAGGCTTGGCAAATAGCCGCTATGTGGGAGTCGTTGAAGCTGCTTTTAAATGCACTTCCTCTGTGACCTGATGTCCCGAAGCTTACCGCTTGGCTTGGATCGCTCATATCTGGCTGTAAGCTATAATAATCACTGGTTAATTTAGCCACATTAATTAGCTCGCTTTGTTGAGCTTGTTTTCCTGCATTAGGATGTGTTGACATGATTAATTTCCTTATAAAACTTATACACAAATATAGTCCTGCAGCGCAAATATCTGAACAGGGACTTAAAGCGCGGTATGAAAAGGTAGCCGCAATCAAAAAACTCACTATGCGCAGGACATGGATTACCTTGGCGATAGCAGTGATTAGTTTACGCAAAAAAAAACCAATCTGTACGATTGGTTTTTTTTTGCGCTTAGCAAGTCAAAAAACTCGCTGAGCTAGAGGCAAAAATCGCTATTTTTTAGCTTCTTTGCGTGCTTTCACTTCTTCAATTACTTTTTCAGATACATTCTTAGGACAAGGGCTGTAATGTGAAAACTCCATTGAGAACTGACCACGACCAGACGTCATAGTACGTAAAGTGCCAATGTAGCCAAACATTTCTGATAGTGGAACGTCGGCTTTTACTCGCACACCAGTCACACCCGCTTCTTGGTCTTTAATCATGCCACGGCGACGGTTTAAGTCACCTATTACATCACCAACATGGTCGTCGGGCGTAAACACATCAACTTTCATGATGGGTTCGATTAACTGTGGACCTGCCTTTGGAACAGACTGACGAAATGCACCTTTAGCAGCAATTTCAAATGCTATAGCCGAAGAATCAACCGCGTGGAAGCCACCGTCGTATAATTCAACTTCAACGTCCAATACTGGGAAACCTGCAAGAACACCTTGGCCCATCATACTCTTAAAACCTTTCTCAATCGCTGGAAAGAATTCCTTAGGTACGTTACCGCCTACAACAACTGATTTAAACACAAAGCCAGTATTCGCTTCACCGGGGCGAATTCTATAGTCAATTTTACCAAATTGGCCAGAACCACCAGACTGCTTCTTATGCGTATAAGAGTCTTCGATGTCTTGTGTGATTGTTTCGCGATACGCAACCTGAGGTTGTCCAACCGCTAAATCAACACCGTAGGTACGTCTTAGAATATCTACTTTAATATCTAAATGGAGTTCACCCATTCCTTTTAGAATAGTTTCACCTGAATCTTCATCTGTTTCCACTTGAAAAGATGGATCTTCAGCCACCATTTTACCAATTGCAATACCCATTTTCTCAGTTGAGCCTTTATCTTTGGGCGCAACTGATATTGATATAACCGGCTCTGGGAAAATCATTGGCTCAAGCGTACATTCATGTTTCGGGTCACAAAGGGTGTGACCTGTTTTCACGTTTTTCATGCCAACAATTGCAACAATATCACCGGCTTGGCAATAACTTATTTCAGTTCGGTCATTTGCATGCATTTCAACCATTCGACCAATGCGTTCAGTTTTACCCGTGGCAGAATTGAGAATACTGTCACCTTTATTCAATTTGCCAGAGTAAACACGAATAAATGTTAATGCGCCGAAACGGTCATCCATTATCTTAAACGCAAGTGCGCGAAATGGCTCATCAATAGTAACGGTAGCTACTTCGCCAGTAGGTTCGCCTGTTTCAGGATCGGTAAGGTCTTGCGGGTCAACTTCTGTTGGGCTTGGTAAATAATCGACAACTGCATCGAGAATGTTTTGAACGCCTTTGTTTTTAAACGCTGAACCGCAGTATGTTGGAAAGAAATCTAATTTACGTGTACCGTTGCGTATACAACGCTTCAGGTCAGCTACAGAGGGCTCTTCGCCATCCATGTACGCCATCATTAAGTCGTCGTCTTGATCAACAACCATTTCTACAAGCATTGCACGATATTCAGCCGCTATTTCAATCATATCAGCAGGAATATCCGTTATTACAAAGTTTTCAGGCAGACCAGTATCATCCCAAACATAGGCTTTTTGCTCTAGTACATCAACAATACCTACAAAACCATCTTCAACACCAATGGGTAATGCCATCACTAATGGATTTGCGCCTAGAACTTTTTTAACCTGTTTTACAACACGGTAAAAGTCTGCGCCCATGCGATCCATTTTGTTCACAAAGATAATTCGTGCTACTTCAGAATCGTTAGCATAACGCCAGTTAGTTTCTGATTGGGGCTCTACGCCGCCAGAACCACAAAAAACGCCTACGCCGCCATCTAATACTTTTAATGAGCGATAAACTTCAACCGTGAAGTCAACGTGCCCTGGAGTATCGATAACATTTAAACGATGGTCTTTCCAAAAACAGGTCGTTGCAGCAGATTGGATAGTGATACCGCGTTCAGCTTCTTGTTCCATAAAATCGGTCGTTGATTCGCCATCGTGTACTTCACCAGTCTTATGAATTTTACCAGTAAGTTTTAAGATACGCTCTGTTGTGGTCGTTTTGCCCGCGTCAACGTGAGCAAAAATACCAATATTTCTGTAATTAGCTAGTTCTGACATGCTTCCCACTTTATTAGTTCATTAAAAATTTCCGGCGAATTATATAGGCATTGGATATAAATTACACCATTTTGTATCTTATTTTTTATATGGATTTTTTTTAAGCACTGATATTGCCACAAGAACCCCCTCTTTTTACGCGACGTTAGCCCTAATACAGGCTCTTAGCGCTTATTTTCCATATAAGAACTTATCATTTGGGTGTTAATTATAATTAACACGCTTATTTCGTCCCGATTGTGATACAGATGTTTTGCCTTGATCACAATTTCGCTAAAACGGTCGTTCAAGGCTTTTTCTAATCGGCTCAAAATTGGGGCAACTACTTTATGTCGTTTATTCATAGGTAGCTTCAAATTAAAAATACAGGCATTAGCCTTGCCAGTTTCTAACCACTGCAGCATTAATTCACTCACGCGTGTGGGCTGCTCAATCATATCGCACACTAACCAGTCGACATTGCTGTGCTGCGGCTTATATAAAAAGCCGTCTTGGCTGTAATATTCAACCAATCCTGTTGCCATTAAGTTTTCAGCTATTTCACCATGATCAACGGCCTCAACCACTATTTTTCGCTGAATTAGCTGATAGGTCCAGCCTCCTGGGCACGCGCCTAAGTCAGCCGCTCGCATGCCTTGGCTAAATAAAGCGCTTGCTTGGCGTTCGTTGAAAAAAAGATGAATGGCTTCTTCAAGCTTTAAGGTAGAACGGCTAGGTGCGGCACTTGGCATCTTTAAACGCTGTATTCCTAAGTGATGGAGGCTTCTATCATTTACTATACTTATTGCCACTATACACTTACCGCTTTGTTGAAAAAACAAATGCAGAAATGGTTGATTGTTCGACGGTTTTTTATGTAAATGCCCCTGCTGCCTTAACTTATTACGCAGCGGTACCGTAAATTTCTTGCAGAACTTAGCCAACTGTTTACCTTCTTCAGAATCAGGGTACTCAACGAATACGTCTGAAAACATCGGCAAAGCATGCACGTCAAACATCTTTAACAAAGTACTAATTCTATCTTCGCTGTCAAACTCTATGTCAGCAAGTATATGCAGCTTTTGTCTGGCAAATACTAACTTTTCTAATGTGGGGACTTGCTCATTAATCGCTTTTAGAGACTCAAGGCTGTAAGGCTGCGCATTATGTTGCGGTAAACAATAGCGAAGAAAAGCGCTGTTTTTCGACATTTTAGCGTAACCAAACAGACCCTTTTGACCTAATGCTTGTTCTAGTTCAGCTAATAAATCGGCTTCGTATCCGCCACGGCAGTAAAATAATAGGTCCATTTTAATTAATGCTCTTTAAAGTAAATGGCGGCTGCCATTATTGTTATTTTGCCTGCGATAGCATCCACTCACTAAACACCTTGATTTTGCTTTGTTCTACTTGAGATTCTTTACAAACTAAATAATGACTCAGTTTCGATTCTATCTTCTCGTTAAAAGGGCAAATTAAGCGGCCACTTTCTATTTCAGGCTTCGCCAGCACGGTGTCAGAAAGTGCGACGCCTTGACCTATGCAGGCTGCTTGTAACACCAGCATAGTGTGACTGAAAATGGGCCCTTGATTGACATTAATATTTTTAATGCCAAATGCGCTCAACCAATTCTTCCACGCGATTCGAGTATTGTCATGCAATAAGGTGTGCTGCGATAAGTCTTCGAGTGAGCCAAGCGGCTTACCCCTTTCTAATAATCGCGGCGAACACATAGGCGTTAAATATTCTGATAACAGTTTAGTGCTGGCAAGTCCTGACCAACTGCCCCTGCCGTAAAAAACTGCTATATCGACCGAATCATCTAAAAAACCCTCATCGGCGTCAACGGCTTTGATACGCACGTCTATATCACTGTGTTGAGCTGAAAATTGATGCAGTCGTGGCACCAACCATTGACTAGCGAAACTGGGTGGCGTAGCGATTGTGATTGCGCCTTTAGTGCCAAGTGCCACCAAACGCTGGGTAGCCTCTTGCAGATGCACAAAAATATCGCGTAAGTCATGAAAGTAGGACTGACCTTCTTCTGTTAATAGCAAGGAGCGATTTTTACGATGAAATAACTTCATTGATAAAAAGCTTTCAAGACTTTTTATTTGATGACTAACCGCAGCCTGTGTCACAAACAATTCGTCTGCAGCTTTAGTGAAACTGAGGTGGCGAGCGGCAGACTCAAATGCTTTGAGTGAGTTAAGCGGTGGTAATCGTTTTAGCATAATGAGTCTTTGTATAAAAGTAGATTTAAATATTAGTTTTTTTCATGCGAAAAATCAATTTTTGTCGTTTATCTTTTTTCAATTGTAGCCGTAATATATGCGGTGACATAAAATATATCTTTAAAAACCAACATGTTAAAGATGTATTATTAATTTGTCGAATTTAATGCAATCTTTAAACATTTTTTATACAAAGGAAAAGAAGTGAATATAACTATCGCAAGTTTGGCTTTTATTACAAGCTTAACCAACGTAAGCGCCCTACCTGGTTCAACTAACGAAGTTGTGCCTACACAAACCAGCAAAATCAGTAAAATTGAAATTGTTCAAATAATCGAAGCTGAACAAAAAGCCAATAAAGAGTTAAGCAAGTTCTATGTTAGTTTACCTAATATGACAATTGAAAAGACTTTATTTGAGCCAAAAACGGCTTCTATACGTGTCAAAAGAACGACTCTTTTCACTAACAGAAAAACCGAAAGCTCTGATGAGTAATGCTTTATGGTGGTAAGCACTCAATAATGGCAGCGGTGAATATCACGCGCATAATTTTGCGGATATCACATGCTGACAAAGATGGGACATTATCCTGTTTGCCACCACTTTTCATTCTCTTGCACTTCATAAAGCATCTCTGCTTTTGCAGTCAGTAATGTTGCGAATTCTTTTTGTGTATTATCAACAACTGCACTGCTCATTATATTTTGTGCTTTTAACTGCCACGACAACGAGAAATGTCGTATTGCTTCTCTGGCTGAATTGGCCACGGAAACCGAAATAGCATCAGCAGGTAAATTACCGCTTATTACCCAATAAACATTCTTTTTCGTGTCTTTTATTTTCCACACCGCCACTTCAGGTGCCATGTATCGACTTTCTTCGACAACCACAGTGTCAAACAAGATTCCTTTTTCAGCAAGGTGTTTATTAGCTCTCTGGAACTGCTGCTTAACCCATGCTGATAGGGCTTCCTGGCTATTTATTTCATCTGTCATTTTTTCACTACTATCGTTATCTTACATATTGTTAACTACGTGTATATTTACCTGCTTATTTGAGCATGCCCGCAAGCACTTCAATAGGATGTTTTGGCCTATACTGCTCAAAACGTTTAACTTGGCTTCTGCATGAGTAACCTGTCACCAGTATCTGCTGCGGGTTTTTATGGGTACTTGATTCATCAAGAGTTGTTTCAGCAGTGCCATCGCTACTGCTTCGCGTTGACATCTTAGCATGCATAGACCAGCTAAGATCGTATATACCTCTTGAGTTATTGAAATGTTCTAACTCATGCCCATAAGTACCCGCCATACCGCAGCAGCCAACACTAGTAACATTGAGCGTTAAACCAAATTGAGCGAATATTTTTTTCCACGTTTCTTCTGTTTCGGGCAAGGCTGTTTTTTCAGAACAATGCGCTAGCAGCTTGTAGTCGTGTCGTGTTTCTTGATTATCAAGCACAGTGATGTTTCGTAAATCTAAACCTTGTAACCATTCCGACACCGTCTGCACAGCAAATTGATTGGCAGCAAGTCCTAATATCTTGGCATACTCATCGCGGTAGCATAGCACTAAAGAAGCATCGGCTCCCACCATTGCAATGTTAAGCTGAGCAATACTGCTTAAAAAACTAGCTGTTTTATTGACGGTTTTTTCAAACTTGTCTAAAAAGCCTTTTACGTGCTGAGGTTTTCCATTTGGCGAAAACGGTAATAAAACAGGTGTTTTACCTATTTTGTTGATAAAACTAGCGAGCTTCTCAACAACGTCAGCATCATAAAAAGAGGTAAAAGGATCTTGCACAATAAGCACATGCTGCTGACGTTGTTCATCGCTCATATTTTGCAATATAGTCAAATCTTTATGTGTCTTACATACAAGCGCGATCCCTTTAACTCGCTGCTCAATAACAGGCGAAGACAGGGCTGGCGTATCAACGTACCCAATGGCGTTGCGCAAAACCCAAGAGCCAAGAGCAGATTGCACTAGAGCGTTTACTGTTCTGGGAGCTTTTGCCATAAGAGGTGTAAGTGTTTCTACATTGGCAACAAAATAGTCTTTCAATGGCCGTGAATAACGAGTGTAATAAATAGCAAGGAATTTGGCTCTAAAGTCGGGAACATCAACGCCAACGGGACATTGACTTGAGCATGACTTACACGCTAAACAGCCGTTCATGGCGTCGAATACTTCATGATTAAAATCGTCTTGAGACGAAAACTTTCTAAATAACTTCGCCACCGGGTTACTTTTAAAGCTGCTAGGCGACACTGTCTCAGCACTTACTCCCTGCTTGCTTAATTGTAATAACCATTCCCTAATGAGACCTGCACGTCCTTTAGGACTGTGTCTTCTGTCGTGGGTAATCTTACTTGAAGGACACATAGGTGACGTTGTGTCGTAGTTAAAGCATAGACCATTACCGTTACAGCTCATGGCTGGCTCAAACTCTTGTTTAAAT
>Ga0306872_100578_pt1 | contig 13759 bp, 10 predicted proteins | sample AntRauMeHopE1498_FD_190455 | JGI IMG/M metagenome (GOLD analysis project Ga0306872, IMG submission 190455) | Saline lake microbial communities from Rauer Islands, Antarctica - Metagenome Hop E1 #498 (v2) (version 2) | ecosystem: Environmental > Aquatic > Non-marine Saline and Alkaline > Saline ...
TTGCAAAGGACAACCTCGGGCTGGCACACAAAATCTCCCAGACCAAGAAAAACCCCCTCTCAAAAGTGCCTTCTGAGGCTCTAAATCAAGGGAGTTGCTGGCGGAGAATGGGGGATTCGAACAGCCCCTACCTCTTGTACCTAAAAAGAATCTAGGCGAATTTGTGGCATTTTTGGGCCGTTTTTAGACCTATTTGCACAGCATTTGCACATCAAAGACCGTCTTCGACCATTAATGTCCGCACAAGTATTTGCACAGTTAATCCTCTTCAGAAACCGACGAAAACAGATTTATTAACCATGTAATATTTGGCGTGTCGGCCTTGGATTGGGTTTTCAATTCCAAGTAAGTTTGACATTGCTCGGTCGCTGACTGGTCGAATCCCTTAGGTGGGTGCCAGGTAATCAGTATCGGAACTACCACCGTTAAGACCGTTCCTTTTGCGCGGATTCGGGAAGCGCCCCCACCCCCTGAAATTCTTTAAGGAAATATTTATGTACTCATCTATTTTTTCCGGGGCAGTTGACCTCGCGAAAAGCTACGAATGGAAGATCCTCCCTGTCCACGGCATTAATCAGCTGGGGCAGTGCACTTGCGGCAAAAACCACAGTGAACAAAAAGAGATCGGAAAGCACCCCGCCCTGACATCCTGGAACACAGAAGCAACGAATGACGTTGCGCGGATCAGGGATTGGTGGGATAAGAACCCTGACTACAACGTCGGTGTTTTTGCAAAACCATCCGGATTTTTTGTCATCGACATCGACCCTCGCAACGGCGGGGACGATTCATTCTTGAAGCTCGAAGAGCGTGCTGCAGGAAACCTACCTCCGACTGTTGAGGCAATCACCGGAGAGTACTTCGTCAAAGGCAGAGCCGTTAGGGGCCGACACTTAATCTATAAGTGCCTCCCCAATGAGAAGTTCATCGGAAACTTCAACAAGGAAGGTTTACCCGGAATCGACATCAAGCACAACGGATACATCCTTGTTGCACCATCGAGGCACTTCTCTGGACACCGCTACGAGTGGAAGCCAGGACACGCTCCATGGGAGATTGAGATTGCTGAGGCACCCGAGGAGTTGCTATCAGCGCTGCGCTCCAAAAGTCTCAATCAAGTAACAGGCTCTGTGAATACAAGACATCGCTCCGCTGACCTAGCAGGTCTTGTCGGCCTTGAGCTGATCGGCGAGCGACTGGACATTGAAAAAATGTTCCAGGAGGGCATCGATGAGGGCAGCCGAGCCGTAGAGGTCTATAGGCTCACTTGTGCGCTGGCCAACAGGATGGGTACTGACTCCTTGAATGCGAGCGCTATAGAAACGATGATGATCCGCCTCAATCACGAGAATATCCGCCCTCCTATGGAGCTTGAGGGTAGCAACGGACTTTTGATGCATGTTCGCCGTGGCATTGAGTTTGTCAAGAACAATCCTCTGGGCGTTGAGCTGTTGAGCTCCCTGGCTCCGAGCTTGACCGACACAACAGACGCTCGTATTGCCGACTGGCTCAAATTGGAACTATGGCAGGATTTCTGCTGGACACGTTTTCACGGCTGGCTTGCCTACTCAGAGGGCATATGGTCGTCAGTTAGCGAGGAGGCGATTGTTGAAGTCATTCGACTTAAGTTCTTGAAGCTCGCCAGAGAGGTCGATGGGGCGAAGCTCGGAGGACTCCAAGATCAAGTTCGTCGATTGCAGTCTCACTCTAGAATCAAGTCAGCTGAAAGACTGGCTCGGGGGCCACTGGAGCGCGATTCTAGCGTCTTTGACAATGAAAAGGATCTATTTCCCGCGAAAAACGGTGTCATCAATCTTCGAACAAAAGCGCTGCTACCTCACTCGCCGGACTATCTATTCACGCGAAAGAGTCCGATTGATTACAAAGCTGGTGCCCTCCACGAAGATTGGAACACAGCGCTCAACTGCGTAACTAGCAATGTCAGAGAGTTTCTTCAGTCATTCCTTGGTCAAGCGCTCACGGGATACCCAAACGGAAGCGACCTGTCCGTCGTTGCCAAGGGCATCGGCAGCAACGGAAAGTCACTTGTCTTCGGCGCAGTGATGAATGTTTTTGGACCTTTTGGAGTAATCCTCTCGGAGAAAGTGTTGGCCGGGTCTGGAGATGAGCACACAACCGAGTTGGCGGATCTGATGGGTATGCGCATAACCCTGCTTGAAGAGTTTCCATCAAACCGAGTCCTCAACACAAACCGACTAAAAATGCTTGTCGGAACCCAGAAGATAACTGCGCGAAAAATGAGACGCGACAACGTATCTTTTGAGATGGCGGCCAGCCTGGTTATAACAACTAATGACGACATAACTCTTAGCAGCTCAGGCAGAAGCGTGTGGCGCAGGCTAGTGCAGATACCGTTTCCTTACTCCTATGTTGCAAGCCCATTAGCCTCAACCGATCGGCCTATTGAGTTCGGTCTTCGTGAGCGCGTGTTGTCTAGTGAATCTGGTCAGCTCGAAGCGGCGCTGGCTTGGTTGGTTGACGGGGCTAATGCCTGGTACTCAAACGGGCGGAAAATTAGTCCACTGGATGTCGATCCTAAGCAGTATCCCGGTTTGGAGCCCTTCGATAATCCGGTGGGAAAGTTTCTGGCGGATCAGCTGACGGTGGACCCAAAAAGCGTGGTTCTCACCTCTGAGCTTCACGAGCTTTACTTGGAAAAATTTCCAGGGTCGACTGAGTACGGTGATCTTGCGAGGTTTGTTATGGCTGCCAAGGACTCAAGGTTTGTGGAGAGCAACAATCTAGGGTTCTCAAAAGTCAGACTCGCTAACAAATCATTGTCCTCACGTAAAACGGAGAATACGCAACTCACATCTCAGCTGTCTTGCCTTCTAGGGGTGGCGATAAATTAGTTGTGCGGGGTGAGCTGGGTCTCTTGGTGAGTTTCGGTGAAAGAAAAACTTTTTCGCTTAGTCCATGACTCCCGGCTCACCCTTCTCACTTCTCACTTCTCAAGGCATTCACCCAGGGCGCCTTAAGTACCTCAATTCCAAAGATTGTTAATGTATAAGGACGGGTACGGATACGTACATAACCGGCGCTCGCCGGCTACTGCTTTTGGCTCCGTATTTGTCGAGATGACGCTGTCTCTCTGGACGCAGGCAAGCCCACCAGCTGCGAGATCTGCTTCAGATGGAAGTTGGTGTTATTCCTTGACCAACCAGTGAACTCCATAATTATTTGCCGCGGAGCTCCCCATGACAAATGGTGAAACCAGTAAATCTGGGCAAGCCGAGAGTACAGTTCTTGCTTCCCTTGCGGTGGAAATTTCTCGAACGATTCCTTAGAGGTCCAAAGCACGGAGTCAGGTATCGCATGAGCCGCAACAAAACTCACAAGGTCTGGAAGCTTGATTCTGATCAAGTGCGTCGCATTTAGTCCAGCTTCGTGACTCATCGAAAGCTGGGTAACGCGCAGTCGGTCGCCATCCCAGCTACCACCAACTTCTATAGAAGGCGAGTCGGGAATCACTACACTGTAGTGAAAATCCGATGGCACTCGAAGTGGCTGGATCACATCAGCGATTGGCCCAACGGTCAAGTACTTGGCTGGCCCTGCCAACCTAGCAACACTAGCGATTTTATCCTTCATACACCAATCATCGCACTTTTTTTGAAATAGGGACCATAAATGTCCAAAGTCGTGCTAGAATGGTACTAACATTAAAAATAGTGCGAAGAAGGAATAATGACATTAGATGAACTTCGGGTTTACCCCAAAGCAGTTTTGACCATCCAAGAGGTGGCAGGAATTCTAAGAGTTGATCGAAAGACCGTCGGTAAAGCTGTGCGCGAGAATCGCCTGCCTGTTTTGCCATTAGGCGGCCGTAAGAAGTTGATTTTGAAGGACGCTCTTATTCGACTTCTAGATAAGCAATCAGAGGAGGGCCAAGATGACTAAGCGCCTTGGCGGCAGGGGCACCGTCTTCAGCTACGACGCTCCCGGAGGAGCAGTGCTTCACCGTTGGCAGGCAACTGTCCCGGCTGATCCCGTGTTGCCCAATGGTCCGCTAAAGCGAATCTCGAAGAGCGGCTACACCTCCAGGAAGTTGGCAGAGCAGGAGTTAGCGACCGCACTAGCCAGAACTACGATGGGCTCCCCGGCACTTGAGTCAAATACTCGTTTCTCTGACTTTGCAGAAGAGTGGTTGCAGGACCTGGATGTTGCCGGCTCAACTCTCATGGGATACCGCAAGATCTTTCGAACACACCTCAAGCCTTTCTTTGGCAATCGCGCTATGTCAGAGATTCAGTCCTCTGAGATCCGCTACCTGTATTCGCAATTACGCTCTTCTGGCCGCAGGGATGCAAAGGCCTTCGGATCCGCTCTATCCGAGAACACAGTTTCTAAAATCCACTTAGTACTTGCGGCGATTCTTGAATCGGCCAAAGACTTGGGGCTAATTTTTAGCAACCCTGCTAAACACAGAACCGTGAAAGCTCCAAAACAGGGCAGGCGCACTCGGTCGTTTTCCGCTTCTGAGGAGATCCTCACTAAGGGTCAGCTCAACGCACTGCTGGACTGGATTAATTCGGAGACAAACGACGATCTATACCCGATGTGGCTACTGATTTCGATGACGGGAATGCGCAGGAGCGAAGCGGTCGCCCTGAAGTGGTCCGATCTCAACTTCTCGATCTCGACACTTGCTATTCGTCGAGCAGCTGACGTTTCTGCATCTCGTGCAGTGAAATCAACAAAAACTTACAAATCTAGATCAGTCATGATTGACGCCAAAAACCTAGAAGTCCTCAGCAGCTACAAAGCGATTCGTTCGCACCTCGGGCCCGAATTTGTCTCCAATGATGCTTTTATCTTCGCAACTTTGAATAACGAGCTTAGAATCCCAAACGATGTGACCGCTAGATGGTCAAGATTGGTAGTCAAAGCTCAGGCCAATATCAGCGGTCTACCTTCGATCACCCTCAAGGGGCTCAGGCACACTCACGCGACACTGCTTCTTCAGGCAGGGATTAACCCAAAGATTGTCCAGGAGAGGCTTGGCCACTCGGACATAAGCACGACTCTGAATATCTACACTCACGTGACTCCGACAATTCAGACTGAGGCCCTGGATAGGTTCACGAAGTGGATGGAGTAAAAGCAAGACTGCCCGAGAAACTCGACCTTCGGGATCCTAAAGCCGTGGTGCCTGGGCTCGGCAAAGAGCTCATGAGAATTCATGAAGTATCTTCCGGCGCTTCGTTTTTTGAAATCTCCGATCGACTTACATTGACTTCGTTATCAGTCTTCGAGAGCAAATGCCTGGGAGTGCTGCGCGTTTTTGATTGGGGAAGTTTCGCAGTCATAGTGTTCAAGCTCAACAGCAATGGGCGTTCCCGGGAAAAGGATGTGTTAGGCAGCCTAAGTGACCATGGTTGGAGAACTTCGTCAGAAGCTGCATCGCCCGAGTTCATCTACCGATACCTGAGTGCCCCCGAAGACCTGACCATCTCATCGCAAATACTGCTCCTGCTGAACAGTCTTAATCTGCCTGCAACAGCCCTCAAGCCGCGACCTTGCTACGCTTCTTAGGACAGCAAGCCCATAGGGTTGGGCCTACTACACCGAAATAAGTGTCACTCGGGTTTGATAAACTCGCAGAGGCAATTAGGGGGCAAGATGAGTAGCACGCGACTGGAACTACTTTGGCCCAACAAAGACAAATTTCTTCTATCGCCACAAGATGACAACGGAAAGCCTGTTTGGGTTGAAAGAACCCATCCCGCAGCTCGTGAGGTCAGGCTAGCCGAGTTCACTGAGGATGTAGGGGAAGTTAGCGAAGAGCGCCCCGAATCTGACAACCTGCTATTTGTTGGCGACAGTCTTGATGCACTTCGAATTCTTAGTGAGTCGCCGGCATTTCGTCGTGAATATCGCGGCAAGGTGAAACTTATATACATCGATCCACCCTTCAACACTGGGCAAGCCTTTGAGCACTACGACGACTGGATGGAGCACTCTACCTGGCTGTCATTCATGAGGGACAGGCTCTCAATAATGAAGGACCTCCTTGCACCAGGAGGAACGATTTGGGTGCATCTGGATGATGTAGAGGTTCATCGCATGCGACTTTTGTTGGATGAGGTGTTCGGAGGGGACGCCTTCGTCGCAACGGTTGTTTGGCAGAAAACTACCAGTGCACGTAATGATACAAAAACATTTTCAACAGACCAGGATTACATTTTGGTGTACTCCAAAGGGAAGTTCACCCCAAATGGTTTGGCCCGATCAGAGGCAAGTGAGAAGGCCTACCGTAATCCTGATCAGGACCCAAAGGGACCTTGGCGTGAAGGTGATTACAAGGCGGGCAGTGGTTACTCATACTCGATAACACATCCAAAAACAGGTCAGGAAGTTGTTCCTCCGACCGGACAGTTTTGGCGTTTTGCACCTGAGACTCACCGTAGACATATCGAGGGGGGACTCCTTTGGTGGGGCAAAACCCAGAATTATTCAATGCCCAAGGTGAAGAGATATCGAAGCGATGTAGGCGACTCTGTTGTTCCCCAAACGCTTTGGTTGGCTGATGAGGTTGACACTACACGTCGCGCTAAGACCCACATCAAGGAGATGTTCCCTAGTGAAACGCCATTTGATACACCCAAGCCTGAAAAACTGATGGAGCGCATCATCCACATCGCTTCAAACCCAGGTGAAATAGTTTTGGACTGCTTTGCTGGCTCGGGGACGACTGCGGCCACAGCCCACAAAATGGGTCGTCGCTGGATTACAGCTGAGATTCTGCCTAAAAATGTTGCTGCATTCACATTTCCAAGACTCAAGTTGGTTGCAACGGGAGGCGAGCTGGCCGGTATCTCCAAGTCCTTTAGCTGGGTAGGCGGCGGTGGTTTTAGAGTGGTCGAGATTCAGAGCTCTTTCTACGCTTCTACTCAACTCGGTGTCATGCTCACCGACAATGCAACGGGCCCTCGTTTTGCCCGAGCAGTTGCGGGACAGCTCGGTTTCGATTGGCAACCAACTGAAGGGCAGCTTTGTGGACAGCGCGGCCGAATGCGTTTGGCTGTTTTTGATGGGGCAGTGGGGGTCGAGGAGTCTCGTCAAACGGTTTCCGAGCTGGCGGAGAATGAGCGTGTCACTATCGTTGCCCGAGTAATCCTTCCGGAAACGGAGGAGTGGTTGACTGAAAACTCTCGTGGATCACTTTGCCTAAAGGCACCGAATGATGTGCTCCGAGAGCGCAGAAAACGTCGGCGAGCGAATGGAGGGGACGAATGAGTATTTCCTACGATGCCGAACTTGTAGAGAGCATTGGGCACTCGCTAGACTTGCGCCGTCCCAACATGGAAGCCCTAGATGCCATAGCTAGGAGTCTTGAAAGCTCGCCCGTGGGTTCGGAGCTGATAGCAGATTTGGCCACCGGTGTTGGTAAGACTTTCATAGCAGGTGCACTCATCGATTACCTCTTCGAGGCGGGTGTGCGAAACGTCGTCTTCGTAACTCCTGGTTCGACTATTCAAAAGAAGACCATCGATAACTTCACGCCAGGCCACCGAAAGTATCTTCGCGGTCTGAGGAGTCGACCCTTGGTAGTGACTCTAGACGACTTGGAAACAGGCAATGTTGCTGCCGCACTTAATGACGAAAGTCAGCTCAAGCTCTTTGTCTTCACTGTGCAGTCTTTGTTACGTCCGAATAGAACTGACGCGCGTCGTGCTCATCGAGCTCATGAGTCGCTTGGTGTGGCACTCTACGACTATCTGCAGACACAAGACGACGTCGTTGTGATTGCCGACGAACATCACATTTACTACAGCGGAAATGCGAAGAAATTCCAAGCGGCTATCGAAGACCTAAATGCTTCCGCCACGATCGGGTTGACGGCGACGCCCCACGATCCCAATTCGCCGAACATTGTGTTCCGTTATCCACTCGCAGAAGCGATTGCGGACGGTTATGTCAAGATCCCGGTTCTGGTGGCTCGTCAAGACGGACGCAAGGATTTGAGGACCCAGATGGCAGATGGTGTTGCTTTGTTGGATGCCAAAGCCCAAGTCATGGAGGCGTACTGCCAAAGAACACACAAGAAGCCTGTTCGACCGATCCTTTTCGTGGTCGCTGAGCGCATTGATGAAGCTAATGACATTAGAGACATGCTTGCCGGGCCGGATTTTCTTGACGGGGACGACACCGTGCTTTTGGTGACTTCTGAGGAGCCGGACCAGACTTTGGCCCTGCTGGACACGCTCGAAGATGATGGATCTCCCATCCGTGCCGTTGTCTCAGTTTCGATGCTCAAGGAGGGCTGGGATGTGAAAAACATCTACTGCATAGCGGCTGTTAGGGCTCTTGAGAGTCAGCTTTTGACTGAACAGATACTTGGGCGAGGATTGCGACTGCCTTTTGGACAACGCACCGGTGTGCAGATGCTAGACACAGTTGAGGTTCTCTCTCACCACTCATTCGCAGATCTTCTCAAAGAAGCAAAGGTATTGCTAGAACAGACTTTGGGCCAAAGGGCTTCCGAAGCATCTGTGATAGCGAATCCAACGCCTGGAGTATTCGATCAGGGCGTGACGCCCCAGCAAATGCAAGTCATGAACCCTCAAAGTGCTTCGAGCGTTTGGGTACAGCTTCCAGGGCATGAGAAAAGTCTGTGGGACGACAGTGAGGACAGCACCTCGACCTCCCAGCCAAATCAAGGAATGGGCTTCAGCACTATAGAAGCCGTTTTAGACAGCGCATCAGAGTCCCAAAAGACGCTTCAAACCACTCTCAGGCCCCAAGCGCCAGGTGGTATTCGGACGCCCTTATTCATTCCACGGGTTGTTACACGTTGGCAACGAGAGCCTTTCAGTCTCGCGATGCTCAACAACGTCGATGTCGAGGCTCTTGGTTCCAAGTTTGCGGATGACCAAGGTGAAACTCTGACTCGAAAAGCCATAGATGCCAGGCGCGATGCGGCAGGTAAAGTAGAAATCAATATCTATGACGAGGTCGAATTGATCGCCGCGTCTCAGCAAATCATGGACTTCGACGACATCGAAAGTGACCTGGCAAGAAGACTCTTAGAAGGCAATGGAGTCGCAGCAACACTGACTGAAGCAAACGCGGCTATGGATGTTGCCCAGGCTTTTCTCAGGGGTGCGCGAGTTACTAACTCAACGCCTTGGAGAAAATCACATGGCCAGCTCGCGACCGCAAAGCTTTCCGAATGGATCACTGCTCAACAGGTCTCACGACCGGCTCGTGAAGTTGTGGAGGTCAATCAGGTGAAATGGCCTGACCCAGAAGAGCGGATTGAAGTTGTGACGCCCCAGGATCGACAACTGATCAATCGAAGCTCAGATTTTGTTCGCGGATACCCATACAAGGGTTGGACTAAGTCGATTTATGAAGTTAACGCATTCGACGCATACTCGACAGAATTTAGGCTGGCGCAGCTTTTTGAATCTAATAAGAATGTAAAAGCATGGGTTCGGGTGGATCACACTGTGCCGCTTCGAATCAATTATCTGAGTGGGGCAGTTCAGCGTGAGTACATGCCAGATTTCATTGTTATCGACGATAACGATATCCACTGGATTGTTGAAGGTAAGGCAGATTCGGAGATGGCTAACCCTCTAGTCCTGGCCAAAGAGGATGCTGCTGCAAACTGGGTCAATGCCGTAAACGCGAATTCCGTTGTGGCTCAGAGGTGGGGTTATATTCTCTGCAGCGAGAATGTGATTTCGGCATCCAGCTCCTGGCAGGCACTCAAGTCCGGCGCTCGCGTGTCTTATTGAGAGGCTCGAGCCCATACAGAAGCAGCGTGAGGCTATATCTGGATTCGAACGCATGGATGCCAGTGATCAATACTGAATGTGAGTTTTTGGTCGCCCGCTCAGTGTCCATAAGGCTGGACGCTTCGAAATAGTTGCTAGCCAGCGAAATCTTCATGAGTTGATGATCAACGACAAAAAAATAACATCACCTCCTTTACGAGAATTTCAGTTCAATCGAGATGTTGATTTTAGATACTGGGTCAATGAAATTCAGATTTTCTATGAAAAGTAGAGGACAGGGTGATTCTCAAAACCCTGCCTCAATCGGCCGTTTTTTTGCATCGTCCCACTGACTTAGAAATCCTGTGCCTTGCTACCGCAGCGAGCCATCTTCGTGCTCTGCAAAGAGATGCTTGGAGTCAGCATCATCGAGCTCCAGAGGGTTCCTGTTTAGTAGGTTCTTTGACCAGAGTTTGACGTTTAATTTTTTGAGCGCAACGTTCGTGGGGTTCGGGTCTCACCCTGCGGGCACATGCGACCGCAGGCCTGCTAAATGTCTGACCCCTCCTTCACGTTTTCTCCATGGAACTCATTCTGTTTATTCTCGTCTCACTCTCCCTAGGCGGGCTAATAGTTATCACGGGCTTTTTCCTCCTTTTGTTCACTGGCTCGATCCGTCATTCCAAGACTCAAGGAGTCACTCCGGACCTAGGGACTATGGATGAGGGTGATTACCACTCAGGGCCTTATGGGTACTCACCCAACACTGCCTACCCGGAGACCCAATACGGAAGCATGTTTGACTTAGATGCTGATTGGAATGATTGGGATGGGAGGTAGGCCGGTCCGGTCGGGATGGAACGTTTGGCGAATTCTAGCTTTCTCCCCAAGGATTTTTATCATTTTAAGCGCTTGGCGGTCCTTTCTTTTGGTAGATTGGAAAAGAGTATAGATGCGGGGAATTGTGGCTATTTGGGGAAGGCGCTCAAAGCGAAGCAAACAGGACAGCGAGCAGGACCAGCTGGAACCCGAGGACGTGGTCCTCAGAGTCGCTATGAACTATCTGGACGACATCGACAACGGACTCTCTCCAAGTTTTCACTCAGCAGTGTTTTTAGAGACTGCACTCGTTTTAGCGAGCGTAGGCGTGCTCGTATCTCCCGTCGCGTGGCTAAACAAAGTTCTTGAGCTGCCGGAACCTGAGCACAATCGAGCGAAGTTGGCAACGGTTGAAGCGGCAAAAATAAATCGACTACTTTTCGAAAAAGGGGTCGTCAGCGACAGAGTTTTCAGGAACATTCGTCCGCTGACCGATGGCTTTATCGAGAGGCTGAGGGCACTGAGAGAAGACCAGGATGAGATCGAGTTGTACGGGAGCGCTGAGAGAGCCCAGTATTCGTCGACCCTAAGAATGCGTGACTCAATTGAGGCGTCCACGTTTTTCAGAAAACTCGTTTCGGAGCCAGAGTACGACGATGAAGGGGCGTACTCGGGTGAGAAATTTAGCTACTTATGTCCGCACGAGAATTCAGAATTCGAGCTTTGGGCTTCCTTCACTGTGGAGCAGTCTTCAGTCAGGTATTTGAAGTTATTGTGGACTGAGTTTGAAGTTTGCGGAGATCACCGAGAGGATTTCAACCGAGCATATATCCTTGGGCCCGGTTGGAGTGCGAGACTTTATGGCCTGCCACCCTGCTGTAGGGATGCTTTTGAATCCGGAGTCTCGGAAGCTAGTCGTGTCCTTGGGGGCGAAATTTTAGTTACGCCCGAGTAGGAAGAGTCAAGTTGCTCGACCTAGAGAAAATAACCAAAGTTTCCAACGAATGGCGCACCGCAGTTGTCGACTTCACCCGCAGGAATACTTTGCTTGTTTTCAAGGCGGGAACAGCAACCATTCCAATCTCCTTGACTGCCGAGTCTCCAATTGGCCTCCTCCTGAATGGGGGCACTGCAGGGCTCTCTACCCTTCTTGACCCAAAAACGTCCCTTGAGGCCGCGAACAAAACCGCTGACAAATTGAACAAGAAGCAGATTTACTTTCTCGAGGAATTGGGAGTATCTCCAATAAACCTGGCCATAGGCCTCGCCAAGTGGGACGAACCTGCACTTCCAGACGACGATAACAAATCCAAAAGGGCGAACGCTCCCGTATTTCTTCTCCCTCTTGAGATGGAAAAGAGCAAGCTAGGCGGCGACACTTGGAAACTCCGTGCCACTCAAGATTTGAAGGTTAACGGAGTCCTAATTCACGCTGCGAAGTCTGCCGGCATCGAATTCAACGAGGAGCAGTTTCTCGAATCGCTACCTGAGCCGCTTTCCTTGGAGATTTTGATTGCAAAGTTTGACGAGTTGCAAAACCAGCTGAACGGCCTCAGAGATTTCTCCCTTGAGACCTCCATTAATCTAGCCGCATTCAGCTATCAGGATGAGGCGATCTACAGAGACTTGGCAGATGTGGAGGCCATAATTGCGTCGGATGTGGTGAGAGCGCTCGCCGGTGATGGTGAGGCGATTCTCAAATTACAGAACATAAGAGAAGTTCCGATTGACGCACCCGATAGAAGATCGCCCAGTTTGGAAAATCTAATTCTGGATGCTGACTCAAGCCAAATTGAGGCTATAAACAGTGCCCTAGCTGGAAACACTTTGGTAATCGAAGGACCCCCGGGGACAGGAAAGTCGCAAACTATCTCAAATCTCCTCGCGGAGTGTCTGGCGCAAAACAAGAAGGTTCTGTTTGTCGCGCAAAAAAGGGCGGCGATCGACGCAGTGCTGAAACGTCTTTCGGAGAAGGGGTTGGACGCACTAGTCCTGGACGTTCATGAGGCAAGTCGTGGCCCTCAAGTGGCGGCACAGTTAGCTGCATCGTATTCAAATATGCGCCAAACACCACCTGTTGACTTGTCTAAGGTTCATGAAGAGCTTGTCACCTCACGCGATCAGCTAGTCGGGATGCGGGACGCATTTGTCGAGGAGTCCAGGGGGTTGGGGCTGAACTTGGTCGAACTGCGCTCTTTGTACTATTCCATTCCGATTGGTTTTTCTCCCGACTGGCAAATCAACCCTGACCTCCTCTCAAGGTTGTCAAAAGAGGATCACAGGGCAGTGAAATCAGCCATCACGGCAATCGCCGATTCTGGAGGCTTCAGTGAGGAGTTCGAGACCTCGTCTGAAAGTTGGAATGTCAACCTCGTTCGAACGAAGTCCGACTTAACGGCTCTCATCGACGAATCCAGAAAGTTTGAAACCCTTACCCTTGGAAGACTTGAAGAACTGGCAGGCAACAGGATTTCTTCCATGGACTCGGTCTCAGATCTGGTTCACCAGGCTAGAAGGGTAGCTCTGGGTGGGTGGCTTGCCAGCATCGCACCAAAACTGACCAAGAAACCTCGCTCCACCGCGCTCCTTGCTCCCATGAGGGCCGCTAGAGGCTTGAATGTAGATGAGAGCCTAACCTGGGTGAAAAAGCTCAAAGGAACGATTAGCGCTTCATATCTCCTTCCCAAGGATCAACAATTGGCTCTCGAGGTATTAGAGCGTTATCTCGAACTTCAAAGTCTTGGTGACCCTGCGCAGACTTTCAATGATGTCGCGGGTTTGAATGCTCAAGATTGGCAAGAGTCCCTAGACATTACGGCACTATCGCTTCGACTGATTCAATCCGTTCAAGGGTTGGATTTGGACTCGATTTCTGCACGAGATTTTGCGGCACACCTGAACAGGCTCTCTCGGGACGCACGTCAATTTAAAATTGCGACCTTTTGGGAGAATTTCGACCTGTTGGCCAGCAAGGGACTCGAGGGACTCATCCCCAACCTGGGAGACCAGGGGGCAGGAAAGGGCCTAAAGTCAGATGACTTTGAAAAAGTTTTTGATGCAGCAGCAAGTAGGTCGCTGATTGAGTCGGCGCTGTCCTACGACTCAAAACTTCAAGGTATGGATTCGCAAACACTCGAGAGGGCCTCGCAGCGCTTCAAGGCATCGGACAAAAGACACATCGATCAGAATGCCTT
>Ga0306872_100580_pt1 | contig 13751 bp, 17 predicted proteins | sample AntRauMeHopE1498_FD_190455 | JGI IMG/M metagenome (GOLD analysis project Ga0306872, IMG submission 190455) | Saline lake microbial communities from Rauer Islands, Antarctica - Metagenome Hop E1 #498 (v2) (version 2) | ecosystem: Environmental > Aquatic > Non-marine Saline and Alkaline > Saline ...
CTACCGATTGTTTTTTTGCTGTTTTTGCATCAACTCACCACCGCAAATCATATACGCCGGCAAATGGCAATGAATAAAAAAGAATCTATCGCCATATCTATGCGAGAGACGGCGCCCAACAGCCGAGAAATGCCATGCGAAAAGCACGGCGCTTCTCTTGGTGTTAAGCAACATTAAAACGGAAGTTCATTCAATAACTTTATTTTGTACCAAGATTTTAGTAAAAGGTATTTATATCTAAGCCAATAATATGTTTTAAATATTGGTTTTCCATTGTGAAAGTCATTATCATAATATTCGTGCTTTTCACATCTTCCACAAACATCACAACCACTATCATTAAAGGTTATTTTATGTCGCCATAAGTAACACACAACGTTGCCTAACACTGTATATAATTCAGGCTTGGTTTCTGTTTTTTCACTGTCTATTTGCTTATTCATGATTTTGTTTTTACTTATTAATATTTGGCTTAATTCACGCCCGAAATCATATACTCGACCGTTGGCAGCAATTAAAATACCGCCCGAATAGCATTGTGCATTTTGTCGAGAATTTTTGAAACATAATCTTCCGCAATCTTCTGTAATTCATCCAAGGTATCGGCTTCAATTTCGTGTTCGTGTATGTCTTCTACCGCATCGCCAATCATTACAGTGATAGTTCCGTGATACTTTCCATATTCAGAAGAACTTTTGTGTGGTGGGTAAAATCTTGAAGATATACGGCACACATCGCCATCATAATCTAATTTCAATCCACAATCCCAACTCCATTTAATTAAGTTATCTTCTTCATTGGCTTGCTCTTGCCATTTATGTGCTGCATCCCACATTTCTTTTGAGTTATCGCCCCAAAATTCTCTATTATCAAGTTTGCTTTTAAATTCAGTTTGCTCCATTTTTAAAAAATAACTGCTGCCAAAAATTGCTATAATGAATGCCGCAGGCAGCGTTTACGGCAATAGCTAAGGTTTGTTCGTGCGGCACTACATCATAGCAGAGCCGTTGGTTTATACTCAAAAAGGCAAATCATCTACCGGTACAGCGCTTGCCACAATAGATTCATCTGCTTTGCCAGGCACCATGCCAAGGGTTATCTCAGTAGTGGCTTTCAACTCGTCCCAATTGAGCACATATGCACTGGTCTGCACAGATCCTTCTCCATTATCCACATCAAATCGCTCGGCCTTCACCTTGCCCAAGAAGTATGGCCGCTGCTCCATGTAGCTCAGTAGGGTGGTTTGGTTCAGCCCGTCCAGACCTTGACTGCGCATACTGCGCAAGTACTCCGGATGTATGAGCTTGGGCCGGATGTATAGCAGATTGGCCGGGCCATCATCCACCACCACATCGTGGCCATCGCTGTGCTTGAACGACACTTCATTCTCCTTCATCTTGAAGTGTATGCCATTGCGCAGCAGCCGCTGCGAAGTCATGCTCTCCATCTGGCTCCAGAATTCGTGCAGCACATCATTCGTAGCAATGGTGATGCTCATGTGCACCACTTCATCTGCCGCCCATTGCCTGAACTCAGCCAAGGTCCAAGGCAGGGTGAATATGCTTGAGAATATATTCCACATACTGAGAAATGCCGCATAGTTTCTCACCACCCTGTCATTGGCGAATTCGCCGCGGTCTGCTATGATCTTTTTGAGCGTGCGTATCTCTTGGTATATGGTATCCCTGTAGCTTTTCTCTACCACCTTTCGATGGCTGAGCAGCTCGGCGCTCACATTGGTTATGCCCTTATCTTCCCACTCTTTCAGTCTGCTATACTTTTCTACTTCATCCTGAGAGAATGCGCGCTTCACATATGCCAGCACCACTGAGCGGCTCAGCACAGAGTTATCATCGCGCGTGCTCAGGTACTGGCCCACCAGCATGATGGTGCTCATCACTTCCTGTATCTCAATGTTTCGCTTGTCGCCGCTTCCGCGCATACGGCCTTCGCCATCATAGCTCCCTTTGATGATCTGAAACCAACCATCTTTTGGGCCGCGCATATACTTGTCGTCAAATTCATTGAAGCCGCTGGGAGTATTGCGAAACCTGCCCATGTAGGTCATAAATGCAAACTCGGTACCTGAGTTGATCTGAAACATCTGCCGCTTATAGAAAAATATGGCCTGGATGCTCTCGGCGATCTTGCTCTTGCCCGACTGGCTCGGACCATAGATGTATAGGAATGGGCAATTCTTATCTATCTGAAATACCACATCTCTGAAAGCGCTCAGCATGGCAAATGCCACAGCCGGCATACCGAAAGATCCGTATACATCCTTCATATGCCCCGCCCACATATCGAAGGTTATCTCACTGGGTATGTAGGTAAGGAATTTATCATACTTATACTTATTATCTTCATCGCGCACACCCTTGAAAATGTCGCTCACCCCTGGCGAAAAGAAGTGCATATCTCCATGCTTCACCAATCCATAGGCATCATACTTCACCAGCTTGCCATTGTAGATGGCATTCTGGTACGCAAAAAAACCTTCCGGCTGGTATCCCAAGGTCGTTATTTCGTGCGCTTCTGGTAGCTGAAACAGTATACTTGCCACCAGTCTCATGAGCTCATTAGGCCCCCCTTTCCACTGGTAGCTCCCCTGTCTGAAGCACCACTTCTTGAACATCTCGACACTCACCAGCGCATCGCTCGGCATCATAACCAGCCGCGGCGGGTGTATGCCATTATTGATGCGTATCACGCGGGCATCATCTGCCGAATCATTTGGCGCGCGCCGGTGGAATATAGGCTCCAGCACAAAGTTGCTAACATTGCGCCCGGTAGTGCCGCCCCCATCGCTTAGGAAATAGTACCCCGTCTTGAACTTATCCACCAACGGATAGAATCCATAAGTGCCCACAAAGTCATGATCTACGCCTTCTGGCAATTTTGAGATGGCACCATCTATGGCCTTCTCTATGCCCTTCATATCATTGTGTTTGCTCAGCACCTTGGCCAGCTCTGTGCGCTTCACGCCTTGCTTCTTATGCCGCGTAGCGATCTCATCCAAGTACGCGCTGGCTACGCTATCGCTCTGCACATTGCCCAGCATAGCGGCTATGGCTTCTATGGCTTGGCCGCGCTCTGCGGGGCTGCTTGCCGCCGTAATTTCTGCCGCCACCCATGCCATGAGCCCATCTTCATACTGCTCTATACGCGCGGTGAATGCCGCCGCATCTTCACGGCACCACTCATCAGGATCTTTGCCATCTGGCATCACCGCCACGCGCACTTCTAAGCCATGGCTGAGAAGTATGGGCAGGCTACGCACTGCCATTTTGCGCCCAGCGGCATCGCCATCACTCACTATGAGCACGGCAGGGCATAGCCGGGCCAGTTGCTTGGCGTGGCTATCTGTAAGCGCCGTGCCCATACATGCCACAGCATTGGCTATACCTACGCGGTGGGCGGCATGCACATCTGTGAATCCTTCCATAAGTATGGCACACTTCTGCTGCACGATGTGCTTTCGCGCTTTTTCCATGCCATATATAGTGCGCCCCTTGTCGAATAGCGGAGTCTGCTTGGTATTGATATACTTCCCGCCAAAATCATTGCCAGGGGCTTGCCTTCCGGAAAATCCCACCGCCCGCCCGGCAGTATCGGTTATTTCGAAAGTGATCCTGTTTTGCAGCGTATCGAAGTTGCGCTCATCCTTTGTGGTGATGATGCCTGCCTGCTCAGCATACTTCCACATGCCGCTATCTATTGCAGCGCGGGTTATGAAGTCGCGCTGATCTGGCGCATACCCGATGCCCCACTCGGCGCACTCTTCGCGGGTGTATCCGCGCCCTTGCAGGTACTTGCTTATGGGTCCATCCTTATCCCAATCTTGGGCCAGCTGCTCGTGCCACTTGCGGAAGGTGGCGCGCATTACGCGCTCCATCTCTACCCTGTCGCTGCGGTGGCGGCGATCTGTTTCGGTCTCTTCTTGCTCTTCGAGCAGCACATTTCCCACATCTGCCAGCATTTTCACGGCATCTATGAAAGTCATGCCATGCTTTAGTTCCAGATACTTCACCACGCCACCCCCTTCTTGCGAACTGTAGCAATACCATACCTGCTTAGATGGATTTACGAAGAAGCTCGGCGATTTCTCAGCCGTAAAAGGTGAGCAACCCTTCCACTGCGCGCCGCTTTGTTTTAGCGTAGTGTCCCTACCTATTATCTGTACTATGTCCGCGCTATCCAGCGCCTTTTCTATGCTTTGTTGGGTGTACATTTATAGCGGGGATTCTTGTGTTTGTGAAATTGATTGAAATATTTGCAGCGCCACTTGCGGCACTATGGCATTTCCGTAGCCTTTGATAGACTCGTTTCGCCATTTAGGAAAGGTAATTCCGTCCAGTTGGGTGGGAAGCCCATCATTTCGGCCACAAATCGGGGATTGAGTTGGGAAGTTTTGCCAGTTTGCTGCCTCGCTCGTTTGGTTAGACTGTCTTGGTTCTCCTTTCCCGTGATCTTCTCGCCTTCCATTGCTTGTGGTGTCGGTAGCATCGCATACTCCACAAAAGACTCCAAGTGAGAGATTGCCTTCTTGTGTCCTTGTCTCGCTGCACGCGTTGCATAGCCTTCTTTGCCGCCTACCTTCGGGGTCGGTAGCAATCCTACTATCACAAAATCCTTTAAGTCGCCCCGCCAATTCCCCGCCTTTGTGTAGTCCTTTCGCCCTGGTTTTGGTCTCATTGGCCTGCCCTTTCCATTTCCGTCTATTGCTTGTGGCGTAGGCAATAAACCATATTCTATCTCTTCTATGCGGCGCATTGACGGCACAAGCTGGAAGTAGAAACGGGAGCACTTCGTAGCCTTGAGCTTCCAGGTCAGCTTGCACTTCGTCGAATACCAATCCCCCGTTCCAATTAGTGAGCCCGCGAACATTTTCGCCCACGACGTAGCGCGGTTGAATCTCTCGAATTGCTCTAAGCATTTCGGGCCAGAGATGGCGCGGGTCTTCCTTTCCTTTTCGCTTACCTGCTGCGCTGTATGGCTGGCAGGGGAATCCGCCGCTGAGCACGTCGATGGCTCCGCGGTGAATAGTGAAATCTGTCTTTGTGATGTCATCATAACTTATTGAATTTGGCCAGTAGTGGCGTAGTACCTGCTTTCCAAAATCATTCCATTCGCAATGGAATACGTTCGTCCAGCCTATTAATTCGGCAGCAAAATCAAAGCCGCCAATACCTGAGAATAGAGAGCCGTGGGTCATCATATCAATCTTTTCTTGCGCTCCAAAATGCAAGAATTGCCAAGCCAATCCAGAAGAGTAGGATGGTTGCGCTCATACCTTTTCAGTTTTATCATTATAAAATACTTCATTGAGCAATGTGGCGATATCTCGCTCTGTATGTGGATTGTGCACCATATCGCTCCATATGGTCTGCACGCCCATGGTCATCAGCGGATTGTACTTGCACCACGCTTCATCTTTTGGCACACTCCATATGAAGTGTCCATGGGCGCGCGCCCATGATGCGAGCATGATATCGCCCTTGTTTCGGAAGCGCTCATCTATATATAGCCCCTTATCCAATGCCCTGCCATACATGGCCACGCCTCCGGTAAGTGGTATATCTATGATCTTAAATTCTTTCGCATTTTCAAAAAACCCTATGCGCTCTGCCCAGCTTCCGCGAAAACTCTCATAAGGGCCCGCCCCCATGACTTTACCGCCAAGGCTTGCTATTGCTTGCTTCTTCTTCACGTAGAAGTTGGCCTTGTTGTTTATCGTGGCCAGCCTTATGCGCATGCGGTACACATAGTCTGCGGGATAGATTATATCATCATCGCAGATGAGTATCACATCATCATTCTGAAACTCGCCGCATACAAGCGGAGCAAACTTTGCCAGGTCGCCAATGTCATGCTTCATCCACCCTACGCGGATCTGTGCACTATGGCGCTCTGAGATGCGCTGCACTTGCTGGTCTATGCGCCACCGCATGAGATCGTCTATGGGTGGGTTTATGTTCAGGTGTATCTCATCCACTTGATCGGCCAGACTCTCTACGGCATTCCACACTACACTGAGTATGCGTGGGTGGTAAGTAGCCATTGTTGCTATTGTCTTCATATTGCTTTGAGTATTAAGGTTCTTTCGGGGTTCATTTTGCTGTCGTGTGTGCCATCGCATATCACCAGGCTCTTATCTACTTGCCATATGGTGGCACCATCTGCGCGCAGCCTTCTGGATATCTGCGCACCTACGCCGCTGCCAAGGCCGGGCATGCGCGCCCAGTCTCTATGCACGCGCTCTACGCTGTACTGCAAGCGTATCATCATATCTCTGGTAGCTATGAAGCAGAGATCCATCCACCCTGTAAGGCGCACATCTACGCCGCCGAAGCAATAGGGCACAGGGTCTGAGCTGCCCCATTGTGCATTTCTATAATCGCGGAGCAGGTTAAGGCATGTGCGCGATGCCAGCGGTATGGCGTCATAGGCAGCCTTGGCCCTGCGGTAAAACCCCGCCTTGAGCATGACATCATCCGGCAGCTGTACTACATAGTTCCATGTATGGGACTCAGTGGCTTGGTAGAGCCCATGCACGGTGCGCCAGTAGTTGCTTTTGCCCATATTGGTATTGCTGCGCAGGAGCCATGCATCTATGCCGGCATCGCGCAAAGCCTGCACCACCTTGTGGCTATATGCTGGCATGCTCGCATCATCGCAGAGTATTACGGTGTGCTTGCCATATGCGGCGGCTTCGCGTATTATCTCTCGCGCCAATCGCATGCATAGATGCGCGCGGTTGTACGTGGTTATTATGGTGAGAAATTTCATTTAATTTAGAATTGAGATAGCCGTACCGTGGCGATGTGCAGGAATACTTGCATGGCGGAAATTTTCACTGTCGCTCATACCGCAAGTTTCATTTGGTTTTTAGTGTTTAGTGTTTGGTTTTTAGGGTTTGCAGATATCGCTTATAGTTCACGGGTCCGGCACTTCGCTTGTCCATGAGTCGTCCGGCAGGGAGCCTATCTCGTAGCTGCCGCCATCGAGCACAATGTTCTTGCGGATCTTCTCCTTGTTGTAGCCAGCAGAGAACTCTACGCGGGCTATCACTTCGCCGGTGCATTGGCTTATGAACGTGGCGCGAATGCGGTTGCCGGCTTCCACCTTGACATCGTACTCGCCATACCACTCCCACGGCTCCCAGCGAATCCACTCGCCTACATTGTCCTTGCCGAAGTGCAGTATGTGCACATAGTATGGCTCACTGCTTTCTATCTTGCCCTTTGCCTTGGTCTGCGCTGTGGCGCTAAGTGCCGCGCATAGTATCACGGCTGTGAGTATTGTTTTCATATTTTATAGTGTTTGGTGTTTTACTTTTTCGTGTCGAAGAGTGGCAGCCATGCGAGCTTATCTATTTTGTATGGCGTGCCTTCATGGCTGCGCTCATGGTAGCTCCATATGTTGTGGCCAAGGGTTTTAATGTCTGCCACGGCGGGGCCTTGTTTTTTCACATCCCATGGCACGGGCGTGGCGGTGTATCCATTTATAGCGAGTCGCACATCGCTATCCCAATCCAGCGAGCGGTTCCACTCATTGGTCCACAGCTTGGCTCGGGTTATGAGTGTGCCATCTTCATTGCCCATTACCCGCACTATGCCTTGGGTGTGCAGCCATCCGGCCAGATTGTATGGCAGGTATCGCTGCTCTCCGGGCTCCAGTTGCGCACCATTTTGGGTGACTTGCTGCATCACTTCGCAGAGCACTTTCATCACGCCTACGCGAATGCAATCCATGCTGAAAGCGCGAATCGCTCCAAGTACTTTATTCGGATTGGGATATTGGAACAGGCTGGCATCGCCATTGGTGCCGTCTACAAATAGCACATGATCGAATCCGATATAAGGCACCTTGTGGAGCATCATACCAATCATTGCCATCCATGCTTCGGTGCTTATGATATCATCATCATCCATCTTCACATAATAATCTGCCACACCTGTAGCGAGCGCCATATTCAGCGATGCATTCCACTTGGCGCCTACCAGATCATTGCTTACGCGGTGGAGTATCAAGTCCAGGTCCTTATCGGCATCGCGCATCTCTTCGCATAGTGCTTTGTCTGAATCTTCGCTGTATGCCACGCATATGCGTATATCTGCCACATCTGCGGAAGCGCGCACGATGCGCCCCAATCCTTGCATGAACATTCGCGCCACTTGGGTGCGGCCATGCATGCATGTGAAAAAGTGGATCGTTAGTTTTTTATTTTCTCTAAGTATTTTCATCGGTAGATAGTATTTCGTTAATCAATTGGTCTATAGCAGTAGCCGCTTCCATGCTTTCGCAGATAGAAACCTGCGCACGGCGGCTGGCATTGAGCACTGCGCGGTTAAATTCTCCATCATCCACCAAGCAAGTGGTGAGTGCGTGTATCACGCTGGATGCGCTTCCACCCATTTCTATACTCACATTGCCGCTGGCATCTCTCAGGATTATTATTTTGGCCGCAGCAGATGGCGATCGCTTAGTAAACTTGCAGCCTATATATTTCCATACCCGGCTCAGTGGTTTCAATCTTTGTGTGCGTTTCTTGGAGTTCATCTTCGTTTGGTTTATAGGGTTCTATTGATATAATATTTGCCGTAGGGCATATTTCTATGTTGTATGCCATTGAAACGGTGCGCTTCGCCATACAACATTGTATAACAAAACATAAAATTATTCAATGTCAAAACACATTTTTAAGTTTCTATATATATTAAACTGCATCTCATTAAGTCGCAAAGCATAGAATCTATCCTCTTTTACTATACCTGCATCTTTAAGTATTTCAGTTGCGTGTTTCCAAGCCTTTTCTTGTAGGCTTTGCTTTAATTCTTCTGTATTTGTCATAATTTTACGTTTGTTATACTAAGCGATGGTGGCGCGCACCCTTGTGGGGCCTGCGCCTATCCATACATCATCAAACTCTCGCCCGAAGGCGTGGTATATTGCTCGGCAGCTCATGCGGGTTCATTTAGGTATTGGTGTCTAAATTCCTCGTATGCATCGCGGCGTATTTCTGGGTCTATAATCTCGAACACATCGCGCCCGCAGATGGTAATGGCATGTATCTTCACATCGTGCTGCTGTATGCTGATGTGGAAGAGCAGCTCGGTGTTGCCTATCATTTTTTTGATGGTCTTGGCGGGTATATATGTAGCGCCAGTCTCAGGATGGTGAAAGCTCATATGGTTTGGGTTTTAAGGATTTGGATAAATTCTTGGTGCATGGATTGCGCATTTGGGGCATCGCCACCAGGTAGGAGCGCCATGACGGCATATTTGTGGCGGCGCAGGTGTGCAGCCACCTGATCATCTGTGGCGTGGGGGTATGCATCCATCCAGGGCTTCAGCGCGCGTATAGCCAGAAAGCACTCCATATCATTGCGGTGGCTTCGCTTTAGGCATATCATGCGCTCTCGCATGCGTATCACCTTGGTGATGAATTGGCGGGGGCTTCTCACAGGTCTATGCTTTTTTGGATTTTGTCGCGCTCTTCTTTGGCAAGCACTATAAGGGCATGAAGTATTCTGGGCGTACTGCGAGATCCGCTGCGCACAGCGCGCACATGTGCCGCGCTTACTTCATTTTTGAGCCGCTCGCTTATCTCTTCGCCATAGCCGTGGGGCAGGTATTGCTCGACGGATTGGAGCTCTGTGCGCATATCTTTTCTCACATCTTTTTTCATCGTTGTATTCATATTGGTTACAAATGTTTTGCAATTGTATACATTTTGCACATACTTTGCATACGTTTTGCATACGTTTATTTATTAACAGGATACCTGTTGATAACTTGTTAACAATTAATGCGCACTATATTTACATTGTGAATACATACTTGAAATATGATGATGATGGCCGCATACATATTGGCGAAACCATACGCCAGTACTTGGATGCGCACAGTATGAAGCATGCGTCTTTTGCGCGCTTGCTCGATATGACTCGCGGCGGGTTTGCCCGCATTTTGCGGGAGCGGTCTATAAATACGGAGCGTTTACAGCAGATATCGGAGATTAGCGGGCATAATTTTTTTCAGTACTTCCACGCGTCAGATGATTCATTGAATAATCAGATGCATGAGCCGCAAATGCTTTATGAATCGAAGCCGCGCCGGTCGCGTGTTGTGTTGGATTTAGAAAATGGCGAAGTGGTGGGTCAGCACCGCGAAGATTCGGACCTACTCAATAGAGTGATGGATATGCAGCAGCGGCAGTGGGATGTGCTGGAAAAGTTCATTCCCAATCTTGCTGAAATGATGGCTTCAAATCCGGATTTTAAACTGGATGATGTGAAATCGCCCGTTCCGCCTGTCCGAAAACCGTCCGAAAAAAAACCACGAAATGATGGAGATGTTGTTTAGGTTGGGTGTTTCTGGAATTGTTTGTGATCCCAGCCGGATCACCATAGCCGATTCAAGTCAAATTCTGAAACCCAGAAAAATACTTGAATCGGCTTTTTTTATTTGTGGCAGCGCGAGATGCGCGGAATAAGAGCAGAAGACCATGAAAAAATCAAACATTTCGAAAAGTGGAAAATCAGACCGAAAGCCGTCCGAAAAAAAAGGCGCAAACAAATTCGGACCAGTATTTAGCTTTAATGTAGGTGCGCGGATGGATGCATATACCCGCGCTGATGGCACACAAGCCATATATTTGCTCGTAATAGTAAACGGAAAGCGACGAAAGTTGCCGCTGAAATTATACGCCCGCGCAAACCATTGGGACGCCAAAAAGTGCCAAGTGAAACCATCGGCACCGGGAGCCGACGAACTCAATATGATTATAGCGCAGCAGGTAGGGCGAGCCAATGATATAGCCGTCCGCCACAGGCTGCAAAGCATCCCGCTCAGCGTTGCAAAACTTGTAGAACTTCTTGGATCGGCAGCGCAGAGCGCATGCTTTCTTACGTACATGCGCGCGCAAATAACCATAAGAGAAGCCGAGATTAAGCCCCGCACCATAGCCCACCACGTATGCACACTTGGCAAACTATCTGCATGCTTTCCGGAAGGGCTCACCACATCTGCCATAGATCACCACGCGGTAGAGCGGTTTCGAAACTACATGATCCGCCACGGATTGGGGCCAAACACCATCACCGGAAATCTAAAAAGATGGAAAATATACATACACCGCGCCATGCGCGATGATATTGTAACCCGCGATCCATTTGAGCACATGCCCACGCGGTATCATCCTGGTGATCGCACATCTCTTACCCGCGATGAACTCGGAAAACTCGAAGCCCTTTATACGTCTGCATACATCACACCCACCATGGGGCGCACCTTGCAGTGTTTTTTATTTTCGTGCTATACCGGTCTGCGGGTTGGCGATATATCTCAAGTGTGCCGGCAGAACATCATAAATAACGAGATCACAATCATGCCAAAAAAAACCGAAGGATTTGTCAAGGTGGTCAGAATACCGCTCAATAGGCAGGCCAAGGAGTATTTAAACATTTCGCATGAGGAGTGGAAATTTGATATGCCAGCAGAGCCCACCATGAATGAGCTGCTCAAAGATGCCGCGCGCATCACAGGTATACCCAAAAAGATAACCTACCACGTAAGCCGCCACACCTTTGCCACGCTATTTCTTGCCAGCGGCGGCACGCTTGATACTTTGCAGAAACTCATGGGACATGCAGACATTAGTACCACCATGATATATGTACATGTGAGCGATGCCCGCAAGCGCGAGCAGATTGAGATGATGTAACTTTGGTTTGAAAATTGTATACCTTACACATATGAAACGAATAGCCATAATATTTGCCGCGATCGCAATGCTATCATGCAAGCGCCAGATGGATGTGAAATATGAGCTGCGCTGTGTAGAGTGCGCGGCAGAGTACACCAATGAAGATGGCGAAAAGCGCGCCCAGGTGGTGCGCGGGGCCATGGATATATACATGGAAGTAGACCGTGGCACCGATCTGCGGCTCAGGGCTGTGAGCGGAGTTGAAGATGGATACATAGTGATGCGCATCATGAATGTAAGCCGGGAGCTGGCGCGCGCAGAAAATTATGATCCGTTTGCGGAAGAGACCATCACCGCCACAGTGAAATAATCCATTCAACACCCACTATCACTTCACATACTTCACCAGCTTCTCAGTATCGCCAAGGGTGCGGTTGAAATCATCGAAGGAGCGCTTCTCGAATACTACATTGATACGCGAGTGAAATCCGCGAATCTCTTGCACGAGTGCGCCTATATCTGGCCCAGATTGCTGTGATTGTTGCGGCGATGCGGCGGGCGCGGGCGTGCTGATGCCAGAGAATGCTGGGCCAAATGGTGATGCGCCCATCATGCCGCGCGTCTCGCCAGCGGTGAATACCTGGCTGCCGCGTGGCAGGTTTACAAGTTCGGGGCCTTCTTCGCCCACAAGCGCCATACCGCCCGGAGCGGAGCTGGTACCTTTTGCAAAGGCGGGAATGATGCTATCAAACAATGTGCTGGCCGCTGCACCGGCTACGGTAGCCAGCGCCACATTGAGCGGAAATGGTACGGTGGCTAAGGTCTTCACCATGCTTGCCGCGATGGCTTCTGATATATATGCCTTGATAACCTGCCGCACACTGTTCAGCGTTCTTGCTGCGGCATCCTGTATGCTGTCTGCGCCATCTGTGGCGGCCATGCCCGATGCCACACCGGTAGCTACTGCGGCTGCCATCTCGGCGTGGTACGCATCAATCTTAGATTGAGCATTGGCGGTGGCTTTTGCCGTATTCTCATCGTCCAATTTTTGGCTTTCGAGTCTGCGCTGATCTACTGCATCTAATAGGGCTATCTCGGCATCGAATATCTGCTGCTGTATATCTGTGGTGGCAAGGCCCATTTCCATAAGGGCTTCTTTCTGGAGTAGCATGCTGGACATCTTCAGCGCAATGAGCTCATCTTCGTACTGCTGCGCTGTGAGCGATCCGGCTGCGCGCTGCTCTGCCAAGAATACCTGCTCTTCTGCATAGGTTTGCTTGAGCGCTGCGAGTGCTTCTTTGGCTGTGTCTGCGCGGATCTGCTCTGGTGTGCGTGTGGCCGCGGTAGGCGTGCTGCTATTGCCGCCAGGTGTTGCAGCAGGCCCACCGCCTGTCGCGTCCAAGCCTATGCCTATACTTCCAGTAAGCGCATCGGCGCGCAGTTTTTGCAGGTTGTTTATTTGCGCTTCGAGCAGCTTCACCTTTCCGGCACCTTCTTCTGTGCTGGAGTCTATTACTGCGGCCATATCGCGCAGGCTCTGTATATTGCCTTCCAGCTTGCCCCAGTCTGATGCTGCCGCATACTCTTTCGTAGTGTCTGCGATGCCATTAAGGCTTTCTTGAAACTCTGCCAGATTGGTATACAGGGTGGGGCTCAGTAGCCCATCTTTCCAATAGCTCAGGCCAAGGGTTTCTTGAAGTTGAGCGCTCACCTTATTGGTGCTTGATAGGCTATTTACGGCATCATTGAAAAACTTAACCGTAGATCTGGCAGCATTGGATAGCACGCCTTCGCCATTTTCTACGCTCAATATGAATCCTTCCCAAGCACTTGTGAGCTTAGTAACATCTCCCGTCAGCGTATTGAGTTGCTCTTCTGCCATCTTTTTGGCGGCGCCGCCGGCATCATTGAGCTTCTCTTCGAGCACGGCAGCGGCATCTGAGTTCTGCGCGAGTATCAATGCTTGGTTACTGGCTTCGAGCCCAAATAGACTGATAGCTGTTTTTGTCTTGTTGGTACTCGCGTTGATAAGCTCCATGGCT
>Ga0306872_100588_pt1 | contig 13579 bp, 8 predicted proteins | sample AntRauMeHopE1498_FD_190455 | JGI IMG/M metagenome (GOLD analysis project Ga0306872, IMG submission 190455) | Saline lake microbial communities from Rauer Islands, Antarctica - Metagenome Hop E1 #498 (v2) (version 2) | ecosystem: Environmental > Aquatic > Non-marine Saline and Alkaline > Saline ...
TATTTTCTTGGTACGTCGAAAAGTATTGAGCCCGTGGAGGCTACAAAGTCGACGTACAAATCTATAATAGGTTCCGACGGGTCAGTATTGTCAACGCCTGTGCCGCTTACCGAACTAACTACCACGCCCGAGCCCTCCACTATCGAAGGGTAAGTGGCCAAAACGGTAGGCGCTGCGGCGTATGGCGCTAGGTTAGTCAGATCGGATAATAGTATTTGATTATTTTGAAACAGTACGCGGTATTGTATACGGCCCCAATATTGGTTTGATTTATGGTATAACGCGGCGCGTTGTCCGGCTATTTGGTAGAGTACAAATTCGCCAGCCGTTGACCCTAGGCCGGTTGTTATTTTTACCGTGTCTGCTATAATGACACGGGACGCGTTAACCGAAAAGCTAAGATTTAATAATTGCATCCCCGATCCTACAAAGCTAGTAGCATTTTTAGGCTCCGCGTAATTTATTGAAAGACTATAATTAGCGTCTGCGCTTAGCGCTCCCTCCCAAACTTTCGCAAATTTCCCAGTCGTATTTGGCGCTAATGCCGTTGCTAGTCTTATAATACTAAAGTCATTTTGTAACGGGTCGCCGCCCGGCTGGGTTACTTCGCCGTCGCCGTCCTCCGTCCAAAGGACTACGGCTAGAAGTACGTTAGACGCGTCTGGCGTAGGAATGACCACGCTAGCCGCTACGGCCTCCGTTCCCTCCTTTACGCTTACCGTTCCGGCGTTGTTGCCCTGCACAATATCAAAGCGAAAATTGCCAGCCGCCGGTAGGCCGCCCGCGTTAAACGCTAAGGCCTCCGCCGTTACACTCTCCGTCTGACCGTTGAAGTCTACCCATTGAGCTGTTATGTTCCCCGCCGTGTCGCTTGTTAGAGCCAAGTTAGCACTCACTAACCTAGCGCCAGACGGCAGTAGTAAGTTGTCTAGCGCGGCGGTTAGCTCAACTTGTGTAACGTATACGCCGGCTAAGCTTATGTTCACCCATTGACTAGTAGCCGCGTCGTAGGTTATTATATCGTCGTCCTCCGGGTCAACTATTACCACGTCGGTAAGCCCGCCCAGGGTTCCGGCTGAAGTACCGAAAAGCGTAGCCGGGACTAAATAAGCCTGCCCGCCCCTGATCAATAAAATAGTGTCGTCCGCTACGGTCGTCCCGTTTGCTTGTACACCTGCTAAAAGGTTACCGCGACTTTGCGCGTCGTACATTTCATCTATTACATTTTGAATAAAGCCTCTATGGGTTGCCGCCGTAATCGGCTGACCGCTTGCCAGTAGGCTATTCTTAAGTGCTTCTAGTTGGGCTTTAGTCAGTGCCATTTGTCAAATCGCTATATAGTGAACCGCTCGAAAGTAAGGAGGGCCTAAAATTTAAAGTTCGTTTTGGCGCTCGTATAGAAGGGCTAGGCACACCGCCCGCAGGTGTCTTAGTGTAATTAACGCCGTCAAACAAAAGCGGCTTTGCCAACATTTTGATTAAAGCCACGTCGCTATCACTAGCGATCTGCCTAATAATTACGGCGCGTTCCTGCGCCTCTGCTTGACTAAACGTGCCCTGCGGGTCGCCCGTTTTCGTTAGTCCGAATTGCGTAACGTTTAAGCCGTGCGCGCTTATAAAGCGCTTGTAAGCTATAAGAACTAAATACCTTTTTACCTTTGTGTTTAGGAAGGCGACTAGCTCCGGGCGTGAAGGATCCGCCGCTACGGCTCCTAGCAAATCAGTATATAGCAATTCACCTAAACGCGGTTCTAGCTCGTACTCTTGCGCCGCCTGAATGTAGGGCGCTAGCTGGTCTTCGTTTATGTTTTGCGAAAACTTAACGAGGTTAGCCGCTGTAAAATCCGCCTTGGTTACTAATAGGTTGTCCGCCATTTCATTATATATTTTGTTCCTCTTCGTCCTTCGTTACCAGCCATATAGCCGCGTCGTCGTCGCTCAAATTGAAACCTTGCTTAAGCATTAAAGCGGCTTGCTCGTATGTCAATTCATCCTTATTAAATTTACGAACTATGCGCTGAATGTTTTGAAGTTGCCTACCTGTCAAGTTGGCCAGCGCGTCGTTTCGTTCCTGCGCCTGTGGCTCGGCAATTGGCGCCGCCGCTGGTAGAGCTGGCACGCCGGCAAGGTCTGCACCTTCTAGGTTTATTTCGAAAATTTCTTTTAGCTCTTCAGTTGTTAGCTTTGCCAGAACGCTATCCGGTATAAACTCAAAAGGCTTTAAGGTGCTTAGCGTAAAATCAGTACCGGCCGGGAATAAGTCCGCGGCAAAGTAAGGCGCCAAGCTGTCGAAGGCTTGCTTAATAAGGTCTTGTTTTTTGTATACGCTCAAAGCAAATAGCGCCATTTGGTTTTTTACCTCCTGAACGTCGCCAAGCTTGCCGCCTTCTCCAAGGCCTACAAGTATGGCGGGGACTTCCATTATACGCGCTACGCGCTTGGCTATTCGCTCGCTTGCTCGGTCGGTCTGGTCTAATATTTCGGCTAAGTTTATAACCGTTACTGTAGGTTTGAACTCCTCCGTACTGCCTTTAAGGTGTAGGATAGGGCTAGCGTCTTCACCCGTAAAGTTCTCTAGCGATTCATCAAAATAGTCTTGTGGTGTTTTGCCGTCTTCGTCCGCGTTCTGGTCGTCAATTGGACCCGTGGAAATTACTACTGGTGTGCGGAAGCCCTGTGCAATATTACGAAGGTCTAAGCGGCTAATTTTGCCGTCGCTTACTATGTCCTCAATGCTTGCATAGTAGCGCGGCACTGGGTAAATATCATAGTAGCGGCCTAGTCCTTTTCGGAAAATATAAAGTACTTCGCCTAGTTGCTCTTTGTTCTTTTTGATCTGCTTAGTGATAAGCTCTAGCCGCGCCTCCGGCGTACGCTCCGGGTCAAACTCGGGATAAAAGCGCGTATCTTGTTCTAATTTGCCAACTTCTCCCATAAGCGGATTGTATTCAAAACCGTCCGCCTTTCGGCGTAGTGTAGAAATAGGAAGACAATAAAGCTTACAGACCTGCCCAGCGTTGTTGAAAATAAGCCTAAGCGCTAAGCCGTCTAGGTAGCTAACGTTCGTTACTATGTCGTCAACTAACGCGGCTAAACTTTGCTTTTTGTTTACCAGCCTTCCGTCAAGGCCGGCTTGAATAAAGCCGTCCGCCTTTGTGAACTGCTCTAAGCGGCCAATACATGCAATAGCCGTTCCGCTATTATCTACCGTGGCAATTATGCTATTTGGTAGGTTGTCAAGTTCACCAAAATAAAAATAGTCGCTTGCTTGGTTCTTAATAATAACGGCGACCGCGTTGCGCGTTGCGCGTACTATCCTGTCCTTTATGGTTGTCAAACTTTGCACAATGTTAGAACCTACAGATTTCGCCCGCGGCTCCTTCTGCATATTAATAGCGCGTTGCGCCGCCCTTACTATTTTACTTTGTGCCATGCCTTAGCTTATTTTTTAGCCTGTACTTTCTTAGCCGGCGTTTTGGCGGCAGGCGCTTTGCTCTCCGCGTCTGTAGCCTCTTCGACCTCCTCAAACATGTAGGCATAAGCTGGTGTGTCAGATATTTGCTTTTGTGCAAACTCACTACTTACGTTGTCCGCCGTAATTAGCGCGCCGCTGCTTAGCGCTAAGGTCTGGTTTTGATACTCCTTTTTAAATCTTAAAGCCATGGTTTCGTTAATTTTTAGTAATATATGAAAAAAGCCTTTCCATGTTTGTAAGGAAAGGCTTTTTATTTTAAAATCTATTTGCGCCTGTTAATCTGGCCAAATTGCTAGCCCTTCCAAGATTGCTATATCCTCCGCTAGGGTAGACGTACCCGGCACGCTTGCAAAATAGCATTGCAAATTCTCGTGATTGCCATTAAGGCTTAACGTATAGATATTACTATCTACAATAGTTGTTCCGCTTCCGCCGTCTAGCGCGGAGGCTTTAAGGCCAAAGTTATCAAAGTTCGGGCCTATGTTCATCCCCCAAACTTCTAGCTCGCCACTATTCGTTTCGGCTACTACAAAGGCGCCTTCTACATCAATTAGGCTATCGAGGGCGGTTAGCTCCTCCGCTAGACTGTAGTAGGCTACTAGGTTAATGCCGTGATTTCTAAGCGTGAAGTTCTCGCCGATCTCTAAGGCCATAACTGAATTATGCTTTTCGCGCTTCCCGGTAAAGGTTATAAAACCTTTTGTTGCCGCAAAAGTGAAAGCCGTTATCTGGTTGCCCGTTCCAAACGTTACTGCCGTAAGGTCTGAAAGTAGGCCGATAAATAGCCTTTTATCTAGTCCGCCGGGCTTGCGGGTCGCGGCGCAATTTGGTGCAATTCCGCGGGTCAATACATTACATGCCATAGTTATTTTTCATTTAGAAGTGAATTAAAAAAGGGCGCCAGCTCAAAAGCGCCCTTCTAAAAATAGACCTTATTGCGGTCTGTATAAAAATACCTCCGCGGCATACTTATAAGTAATGTCAGACTTCATTCGGTTTTTAACCCGGTAAACGTCGTCGCCTGTTACGTCGCCAAGGTAAAGAACCCTTGCAAAAACTTCGTCACTCAAAAGGTCAAAGCCTAAGAATACATTACCCGGATTCCAAACTGCTAGCTGGTTGTCCGCCCAATAAGGCATGGCCACTAGATCAATGTCTAGGTAAGGGATTAAATCGTTTTGATCAAAGTAGCCTTCGCGCGTGAAAGAACCGCCTTGCCCGGATATTAAGCCGTTAGCAACTCGGTAAGCGTCTGCAATCCTATCGCTGATATGTATCTTAGTTCTGCCGTTTCCGGTGTTTGATACTTGCTTCTTAACCTTCTGCGGTATGCTCATGTACACCGAAGTTAGCACGCTCAAAACGTTGTTCTGGTTAATAAAAAACGCCTGTCCTTCGGTAGCCGCCGTGGTTCCTACTACTGCCTCCTCGATTGTCAAGACGTTCGCCGATATAGAAATAACGGTAACTGTCTGCCCTGCGATTGTTACGCCTCCAATAGTTTGGTTTCCGTCTGTGCCGATAAGCGTTACACGGTCGCCAACTATGATGTTAGCCGCGCTGGCTACTGCTACAGTTGCCGAGCCTGCCGCGCCTGTAACGATTGCCGTAATTGCAGACTTAGCGCCTGCTGGTAACGACCTTTTTGAAACCGCCGCGTCCGCTACCATTTCTGGCAATAGACCGGTGTACGTTCCTGAAAAAGAAGCCGTCGCCACTTGCGTAGTGTTTACGCCCGCTTTGCCAAGGATGTAAAGAGCCTCGTTAGCAATTCCCATTCTAGGCACGTAGATTTTATCTAACAAAAAGCTGTAAAGCTCGGGCGTTAGTTTGTAATCCTCAAAGCTGCCTGGGCGTTGTTGCTCACTTTCCCACGTTGTACGAAGTAACTCGGCATCAATTTGATCCATTACCTCATAAGCCACTAGGGTTAGTTGCTTTTCGGAAAGGTCAATATTGCCAGACTGCGCGTTAAACATTGCGGAGGGTGTCTGCAAATCAATTACACGGCTAACGCCTCTTAGCGTTTCAACGCTCTTCATTGTTTCGACGGGCGTAACCAAGCCGCGGTTTACTAGGCCTGTAGGCGCTAGGATTGCAGGCGTTAGGTATTCGGCATAGAGTTTACCTGCGTAGCTGTTGCCGTTTGGAAAATTAATAGCTGCCATTTCTTTTTAAATTTTATGGTTTTTAGTTTTTGAATAGTTTTATTTAAGGCAATCTTAAAGCGTTTCGGCTTTATTCATTGCGCGTAATCTGATCTTTTCAGAAGTTGAAAGTTTGGCAAAGTCCTCTTTGTCCATAGGCTTTACAATTTTCTTTTCGTCCGGGTCGCCGGTTATCTGGTTCCTAAGCTTTGCAAAATCAATTACAAGCTTTGAAAGCTCCGCTTTGCTTGTCGCTATTACTTTAGCTTGTGCCAAGGCACTAGCTTCAAGGGCTAGCGTACTGGCTGCTGCACCTTCTTTCTCCTTTTCCATCGCGGCAATTTTGGCCTTAAGCCCTGCCACTTCTTCGGTATCTGCCGGCGCGGCGGCTGGCGTTACTTCGAGTATTACGCCAGAAGCGTCTAGCGTTACCGTCGTACCGTCTTCTAACACGTGCGGCCCTTCGGGCGCTGGTGTTTCGGTCGGAAAGCCGTCTTCTGCCAAGAATACCGTTTTGCCTAACAGTTCGCCGTCTTCAGCGCCAGTTATAAAAATAGCAACTCCCTCCGCGGTTGTAGCTGCCATGTTCTTAAGTTGCGACTTAAAAACATTCTTAAAGGCGTTGAGCGCCTTCTCGAAGGCGTTTAGTTTTTCATCGTTCTTCATTTCCATTTTGGTTAAAACTTCATTAATTAATTTAGTAAATCTCTCATTCTGTGCTTTTATAAGCTTTACACCGTTTAGGCCTTCTAAACTAATGTAAGCCGCTCCCGCGTGTTCTGTCAAGTCTTTCGGCGTTTCCTCTCCGTAAGCATAGAAATATGTGCTTAACGTTTTGTCCTCGTTTACTACCTCCGCTAGCGGCATTGCGTCAGTTAGCTTTATGCCTGTTTCTTCGCTAAACTCTCTAAGCGCGGCGGCCTTTAGCGTTTCGCCTATCATAACTTTCCCGCCGGGCAAACACCATGTCGAAGGCTCGAAGTCGTCAGTAGGTAACCGCTTTAAAAAAAGCGTTTCGCCGTTCCCGTTCATATAAAGCAGGTCGGCATAGTTTTGTATAGCTCCGTCCTGTAGTGCTATTATATCGGTCTGATTGCGGCTAAAGGTTAGCACGCGCGCCGCAAAGCTTAGCGCTTTGTATTCGTTCTCTACTATTTCAGTAGCAAAGCCAAGCGCCAGCGCGTTGTCCGCGCCTAAGTTCTTTTCCATTGCCATAAAGGCAATTAGCTTAGTGGAGGCTTCCGGCCCGGCTACGCCCGTGTACACGTCTAGTATCTGCGTATCCGTTGCCGCAAACATTTCAGATAAAGAATTCAAGGTGTGTACGTTTAGCTTTTCGCCTGCCAGTACTTCACCATTCACCCAAGCGTTATGGATTATGATTTCACTTGCCGCGGTTGCCTTTCTAACCTTGCCAGCTAGGAAGATAACGGACGCAATACTATTGGCGGTTAGCGCTACGGTCGTAACGTCTAGGCTTTTTAGCTTATCGTAAATTAAAAATCCCTCCTCCACCGAACCGCCGGGGCTTTTTATAATCGCCTCAAAAGGCGCGTCGCCATTACTGGCTAAGAAGGCGTTTAAGTCCTCAAAGCTGAAGTATTTCTCACCTGCCGCAAACTTGCCCGCGTCGGCTTTACTGCTTATTACTCCCTCTATGTTTAGCGTTCTCATAAATTTGTGATCAATTTAATTAGTATAAACAAACAAATTTATCTAAATTCCCTAAAATATTTAAAACGACGTGAATAAAGCCGACCTCGACCAAATCAAAGTACACGTACCAAAAGACTTAAAAGCCAAATTTACGGCTAAGGTTAAGAAGGAAAGCAAAACCCAGACCGGCGTTTTAAAATCTTTTATTCATAAATATTTAAAATCTTAAGCTCAATCCCGTGATCTACTTAAAAAGGCTGGCTGCTGTTTTGTTGGTGCTGATTTCACTCGTTATTTTTGTTTGCCTCTTCCCTGTTTATGCTCTCATCTACATTTCAACGGGTCGCGATATCTCCGATAAGGTTGTAACTATTTTGCCCGGCAGGTAATTACATTAAATCACTTTGAACCTCTAATAGCTTACCCTCGCTTTGCACGCGGTTAATATCGCTTATCTTAGCCACTATCGAAAGCCCGCCTATTGCGTTCTCAAAACTTTGGCGGCTATCGCTAAGCGCGCGGCGGTCTAACGCCGGTACGCTTGAACGCGCAACCGCTCCGCCGTCTGCTAGGTGTTTCGTTCCGGCTCCTAACCATGAGCGCCCGCCATGTAGCTGATTGAAACTAGACAAAGCACGGATGGCGCTAAAGGCACTTTTCTTCATAACAAATAAACCCTCTCCGCCTTCCACGTTTGCCACGGTCTGACCGCCCAGTGCTAAGTCCACGCCGCCGCCCGCATGGGACGGCCCGCCTATCGCTATGCCTCCGCCGTCTGCAAACTTAGGCGCTGGCTTGCTGTTTATCTTTGCCACGTTCGCCAAGCCTTGTACAACGGTAGTTGCAGCTATTATCTGACCGAAGGGCGGCGGTATGGTTGCCAGCGCTAAGTTAGCGCCTCGGTACGTATCTATAAGAGCCTGAAAGCTTGCTGCCACTTTGCCCGCTACGCTTTGTTCTCCGAAGACGGACTTAGCCGCGTTTAGAATAGACTGCTGCGCCATTATCTCGCTTGCCGCCGTTTGGGCTGCTAGCTCCACTTTAGCCGCCGCTAAGACTTTAGCCGCGTCGAGTTCCTTTATACGAGCCGCCACGCCGGCAGATAGCCTAGCTTCGTCTAGCGCCCTTAGTTGCGTTTGTATATTTTGCTCAATACTTATCCGCGTTTCTGCGTCTATTTCGGCGTTGGCGCGGGTCGCCTCTAGCTGGCCAGCCAAAGCGGCGGCGCGCGTTTCGATTGCTAACGCCTCGACTTGTTCGAGCTGTAGCTGGTAGGTGTCAAGGTCAATTAGCCCATCGGCGAACTGCTGCCTTAGTCCGTTTAGTGAAGACCTTATAGCCGCGTCGGTTTCCTCCGATCTCGCTTTAAGCGCTTCGGCGTAGCTGGCGTTAAGTTCTTTTTGCAAGTCCGCCGCCGCTTTAATTGCCGCCGCGTCCGCCTTTGCTCTTGTGTCTGCTTGCGTCTTTGCTTGTGTAGCGCTTCGGCCTGCCGCCTCTTTGTTGAGCGCGTTAAGCTTGTTATTGAGTTCTATTTGTTTAGTTGCGCTTTCCTGTTGCAAATTGGCCAGTTGTATCTCCGCGTCTATGGCTTTGTTCCTGTCCGCGTCCGTGCTTGTGCTTAAGTTGTTCTTGGCCTTTATAACTTCAATCCGTTGCTTTTGCAAGTCAATCGCTTTTTGCTCCAGGCCTAACTCTAGGCCCAGGGCCTGCTCCGCTGCGGCGGCTCGTTCCTTTGTGCTTTTAGTAATGTCGTCGCTTGCCTTCTTTAAGGTTTCAATTTGTTGGCGGCTTTGCGCCCTTTGTAGGCTCAAATCCTTTTCGGCTCTTACTATGTCCTGCAACTCTCCCTCTAAATTGGCGGCCTCCTTAGCCGCCGCCGCGGCACTCTTTGCAACTTCCAAAATGTTAATGCCGTCAATGCCGCTAACCGCTTCACCTATTGAGCTAACGCCTTTAGTTACCCTGTCAAAGTCTAGCGTAAAGATGCCGGCCAGCACTTCGCCAAGCCCTTTAAAAGTTGGTAGTATGGTGTCAATTATCTGTTTGCCTAAGCGGCTAAATTCATCAAATATTACGGCTACAAACGTACCGACTGCCTCCGTCGAACGGGCTACAAAGTCCATGCCCTCCTGCGTCCTAGTTAGGTAACTAACCAAAGAACCGAATAGAATTAATATCGCGCCTATCCCTGTAGCTACTAGGGCTTTGCCAAAAGACGAAGTCGCTACCGTGCCGCCTTGCGTTGCTGCCGTTGATATTTTTTGTATGGTTGCTAGGGCTTGCTGTGCCTTGCCAAAAATGCCCGTGCTGTCCGCCGCCTGTAGTATTGAGGCGCTGTAATTACCTACGTTCCGACCTGTTACGCCTATGTCGCCTTCTAGCTCTTTTAGCGCGTCGGTCTGTGCTAATAGCTCCTTTTGTAATAGACCTCCCACTTTAATGTTGTCGCGTTCGGCCCCGCTTAAGTCTACGTACTCCTGTTTAAGCCGGCTAACGTTTGCCCGAAGCTCGGATATTGAGCCGTTGTTCGCGCTTTGTATTTTCGCGCTTGCGTTTAATACTCTTTGGTTTTCGCGTACCGAAGTACTCAAATCTTTTAGCGCCGTTTCGTTTTTAACATACTCGACGGTATTTTTTTTGCCTTGGTCTGCAAGTTCCTTCTGTGAAGCCTTAAGGCCGTCAATCGCTACGCGTGCCGACACTATGGCGCTTTCGCTCCTACTTATTTGGTTTTCGTCGATACCGACTTTTAGCAATATGCTTTCTTCCGCCATGGTTATATTCCCAATTTTATAAGCCGTACAAAGCAACTTTGACGGCGGTTAATTTTAAACTGCTTTATTTGTTCAATGTAAAAAAAGTCTCCAAAATAGTCAACGTAAACCGGCCTAGTAAAATCTAGCCCTTGAACATCGGAAAGGCTCAAAAGAAATAACGCCTCCACTACTTTAGTATTTTTAACGACCGCCTCCACTACGCTATAATTATCGTTTAGCGCCTTCTCAAAACTTAGCGCGCTTTCGTTCACTTCAAAGTTAATGGCGTTAGCCGCTGCGGTTATTTGGAGGGATGCCTCGGACGGCGCTAAGATAGCCAGCCGCGCGCTAAACTCGCTTATTTTCAAGTCGCCGTTTAGCCCGTAATCAAATCCATCAAAGGTATATTTTTCGCCTGTGAATACCCTGCCCATCGTTCTACTGTTTAGCAAAACGGGCAAAACGGGAACCGGGCTAAACTTGCTTTTGAATATTGTCTGTTCGGCTATTAGGTTTGCATTATCTACGACCAGCAAGCCGCGCCCGGCGTTCGGTTCTAGTAGGTTATCTTTGTCGTCGCCGTTAAATTCGTAATAGTTTTTTTGGGCAAAGCCTTCTAGCTGGTAGCCAATTTCAGGCTTTTCGGTAAGGTCTATTTTATTTGACCAGTCCGCCGCTATTGCCTTCTTCTCCGCTATCCTGTCGAGCTTAGAAGTATGTACTCTCTTTGTGCTTTCATCTACTTGAACTATTAGCCCTTCTAGGTTTAGCATGGTTAGAAACAAGTCGCCGACGGTAGGCGCTGCCGGTAGGACGTTCGCCGCCCGTACGTTTATTGGGATATTGGGGCCGGCTATACGCCCACCGCCGGGCGGTACTTGGTTAATGATAAATTCTAGGTTTTCAAAACGTAAATAGCGGAGGCCGTAGGTGTCGCGGTTAGTCCTTACCTGAAAACCGAAACGCAAGCCAGTTAAATCTGTTGAGCCATTGACTAAGGTATTGAACGCGGTACGGTCGGCAGTAGTAGAGGGATAGGTAAAGTTTATATCTCTCTTTAGTGTGCCTTCTGCTGGCGCTATGTATCTTTGGAATAGGCCGTAGAAGCGGTCCTCAAATATTACGGGAGTAGGCGTTAAGGTGAGAAGCAACGCGCCCGCCGCGTCATAAATTAACAAATCAATCCATACGCTCGAATTAGTGAAGCGGCGCGGCAGGTTAGTTAGTACCCTGCCGCTTATGCTTATTAGGAACCTCATATCTAACGGGTCCGCCACGTTAGGCGCATAGGTGAAATGACCTGCGGACGGGTTGGCATTATATAAATTGCTTGTATCGCTTACGCGGTCTGGAAAGCTAATTTTCTCTAGCTCACTACCGGTTAGCCGGTTGTAATCAATTGTAAAGCGGTACTGCGCTAGGCTATCTGCTAAGTCCGAAACGGCGCCGCGGCAAAGAACCGCCAGGCTTTGGTAGGTTAGAGTTTCTAGCAAGTCGCCAGCTATCGTATAGCCTAACGCGTCAATCGCTTTTTTCAATATAGTCTTAGCCCACATTGAAGGCTGAAAGAAACGGAAGCTATAAGTAGAGCTTGCCGGGTCGGCGTACTCAAAAAAGCCGTAATCAATGTTAGGGTATACAAAACCCTCTAGCGTTTCGCGGCGCTCGATAACCTCAACGGCGTTATAAGCGTGGTCGAACTCGCTTAAATCTACGTCGGTAAGCTTAAGCGAACCTATCGCTTTGAAAAAATCGGTATTGCCAGCGGTTACGTATAGCCTGTAATTTTCCTTAGTTGCTAAAATTATCGCGCCCCCGTCCACGATCAAAACGCCCTCAATAAAAATCTGGCAGGCGTTACGCTGGTACGGCACGCTGGTTAGGCTCGTTACTATGTCGCAATTGTCAAAGATAGCCTTATTGGCGTTTGTCTTAGCTACGTCAAAGATATTGGAGAAACTGCCGCGACGGCTGCCTAGCTTGTCGAAGGTAAGCGCCTGCGCGGTTAGAGCTATGTCGACTTCCGAAACGTCTAGTAGGTTGCCGTTTATATATAGCTCTGTCATTTTATTGCGTTTGAATAGCTATTTGTAAAGAGCGTCTAAACCTGAAAGAAAAGCGCGTTTCGCTTTGATTAAAGCGGTTTCCGTATGTCTGAAAACTTGACCGATCAATAACTATAGGAATGTCAAAAGCCGCCGTTTCATTATCATATAGGTAGACTTGTATAGCAGACCGCAGACTGGTTAAAAAGTCCAATTGGTTTTTTGTCAGTACGCCGCCGCTTAGTTGAACAGTGTCGTAAACGTCCCTAAACTCTACGCGCTTAAGCGTTCCCGTCTGATCTACTACGGTGCTATCTTGTCCAAACTCCCTGCCGTTTAGGTAGCGCGCTTCTAAGGCGAAAGACGAAAAGCCGCCGCGCTGGTTAAGCCAAGCAAAGTTTAAAACGTTAGCTTTACAGACTTCTAAAATTTCGCTTATCGGAGTAACGCAAATACCTAGAGTGAACAGCGCGCCGCCTAAGCTAAAAGCGTAGCTAAAGCAACCTACCACGCTATTAACCTGCCCGCCGGTTAGGTAGTCTAGCGGGTTGTAATCCGCGGCTAAGTAGTCGCCTACTCCCGCCGTGCACGGGTTAATGACTAATATAATATTGTTACCGCTTGCCGTTGCTTGTATCCAAGCCGGCAAAGCGGGCGTAACGCTAAAGCCCGTTGTAGGTGCTACGCCTGTCCATGTTATTGTTTTAGGCTGACAGCTTAGTAGGTTTAGCGTTATGGCGGCTCCCGATACGGCGCTGGGCGCTTCGTCCGGGTTGCTTATAAAGTTGTTAATAATTCCCTTCGATAAGGCAAGGCTATAAATTACCGGCTCGTTCCCGAAGAACAAAATAGGCCTTTCGCCTACCGCCTCGTTCCCGTTTTGCTGTGATGCCGTCAAGGCTTCCAGACCGTAATAGGCCGTAATGGCCGCCGCGTCGCTTGGTACTGCCGCGTCGCTCTTAAGCCTTACGGCGTGCCTTATGCTTATCGGAACGTTAGGGCCAGCCAGCGGTTCGGTTATGCTGAACCGTGAACGAATATACCCCGATATGTCGAAACGGTATACACCCGCGTTGTTCGCGCTTATCCTCATTTCGTCCGTAACCTGCCAAGGTTTTAAGCCGGCCTCCGCGCCGGTGCTGTAGCCGGCTATTAGTTGGAAGTCCTGCGCGCCCTCGGGAACAAATCGCGAAGAGCCGGTAGCCGCGCTAGAACCTATGTAAGCTGTATTTAGCGTAAGCCTTAAAAGGCCGCCTAATGTTATTTCGGTAACCCGGTAAACGCCTATATACGCGCCGTTGGTTATTCGTATATTGTCGCCCACGCTCACAAAATCGGTGTAGGTTAACGGTACGTCTATGGCCGCAATGCCGGACACTTCTACAAAAGCGCAGGACGCGGACACAAAGGCGAACTCGTATAACATTGGGCTGAATACGCTTGCACCGTTTGCCGGTGCTAGGGTTTGGGTAATTACGCTCATAGTAACCGCCAATATAA